>Ga0081606_1000102_pt1 | contig 60288 bp, 58 predicted proteins | sample EareggfetidaYelm_FD_71127 | JGI IMG/M metagenome (GOLD analysis project Ga0081606, IMG submission 71127) | Earthworm egg capsule microbial community from the University of Washington, USA - E. fetida Yelm (SPADES assembly) (version 2) | ecosystem: Host-associated > Annelida > Reproductive system...
CAACAATTGCTTCGGGAATTGCAGCAGTCGCTCTGGGCGCAGAAATCCTCGAATTCCACGTGGTTTACAGCCGTGATATGTTTGGCCCTGATGCCAAAGCTTCGCTGACGTTTGAAGAAACTAAAGCCCTGTCGGAAAGCGCACATGCGATATATGCCGCGCTTCAACATCCGATAGACAAAAACAACAATTCAGGTTTTAACGAACTAAAATCCATATTCGAAAAATCATTGTCGGTGAATAAAAACCTTCCCAAAGGCCACCGCCTGACTTTTGAAGACCTCGAAGCCAAAAAACCAAAAGGATTTGGCATCCCGGCAGCAGAATACCAACAATTCATCGGAAAAATCCTTACGGCAGATAAAAAGCAGTGGGATTTTTTAAATGCAGCAGATTTAACATGAGCAAAACAAGAAAAATTTGCGTCGTCATTACCGCCAGGCCATCCTATAGCCGGGTAAAAACGGTGCTGACCGCTATAAAAAACCATCCGGAACTCGAACTCCAGTTGGTCATCGCCGCTTCGGCATTACTCGACCGTTACGGAAGTGCCGTCAATTATATTGAAAAAGACGGTTTCGAAATTAAAGCCAAGGTTTTTAATGTACTCGAAGGCGAAAACCTGACTGCAGCCGCGAAAACCACTGGTATAGGCATACTCGAACTGTCTACGGTTTTTGACAACCTGAAACCGGACATCGTGGTTACGGTTGCCGACCGTTTTGAAACCATGGCGACTGCAATTGCCGCATCATACATGAACATTCCATTGGCACACATCCAGGGTGGTGAAGTGACGGGAAATATTGATGAAAAAGTGCGCCATTCGATCACGAAACTGGCCGATTACCATTTTACAGCTTCCGAAAATGCGAGAAACCGCGTAATCCAGTTGGGTGAAATGCCCGAAATGGTTTTTAATACCGGCTGTCCGTCAATTGATATTGCTAAAGAAGTGATTCAAAACAGCGGATTGACATTTGATCCATATCAAAAATACGGTGGCGTAGGTTCGAAACCCGGTTTGGATAAAGGTTATATTGTTGTGATGCAGCATCCGGTGACCACGGAATACCAGGATTCGCGCAAGCATATCGAAGCCACATTAAATGCAATTCGTCAGATCAATTTGCCAACGTTGTGGTTTTGGCCCAACGTCGATGCCGGAGCAGATGGCACTTCAACAGGAATTCGTTCTTTTCGTGAGAAATACGATATGGAAAACGTTCATTTTTTCAAAAATATGGAAGGCGATGATTTCCTGAATTTGCTGAATTCATCCATTTGCCTTATCGGAAACTCCAGTGTTGGCATACGTGAATGTTCGTTTATGGGTGTTCCTGTCGTAAATATTGGCTCCAGGCAAAACCGACGCGACCGCGGTACAAATGTAATCGATGTTTCGTATGAGGAACAGGCGATCGTCCATGCGATCAATCAAATTAAAACGGCCAATGAAAGACCGAAATCTGATGTATACGGCGGTGGAAATGCAGGCGAACAGATTGCCGTATTGTTAAAAGATTTGCCATTGCAATTTCATAAAACCATTACTTATTAATCATGAAGATTCTGGGGATTATTCCGGCACGCGGCGGCTCAAAAGGTGTTCCGGGGAAGAATATCAAACCGTTAAACGGAAAACCTTTGCTGGCTTATACCGCTGAGGTAGCGCTCGCATCGGAAATGCTAGAAACGGTACTATTGTCAAGTGATGATTATCAAATCATTGAAGCTGCGAAAGCCGTAGGTTTGCCGGTTCCGTTTGTCCGCCCGTCAGAATTTGCACAGGATGATACGCCTACGATTGCCGTAATCAAGCATGCTTTAGATTGGTACGAAAAGCAAAATGTTTTCTTCGATGCCGTTTGCTTGTTACAAGTTACGAGCCCGTTTCGCACTGTAAATTTTCTGAATGAAGCAATTTTAAAATTCACGGAAAGTGGTTGCGATTCTTTGGTTTCTGTGCAAAAAGTACCACATGAATACAATCCGCATTGGACTTTTGAAGCTGATGCAAACGGCCAGCTCAAAATTGCAACCGGCGAACAAAAAATCATCACACGCCGTCAGGAACTTCCTGAAGCATATCATCGCGACGGCTTGATTTACCTCACAAAAACAACAACGATCCAAAAAGAAGATTCGCTTTACGGACAAAAAATAGCGTTTATCGAATCGCCAAAGGAATTTTATGTCAATATTGATACTATGGCCGATTGGGAACGCGCAGAAGTGATAGCAAAAAATAACTTTTAAGTATGTGTGGAATCGCAGGAATAATTGGAAAAGGCAACAACCATCAGGTTTTGCTGAAAATGCTGAGTGCACAGAAACACCGCGGTCCCGATGCGACAGGAGAGTTTTATGATGATCATGTAGCCGCACTCGGGCACAACCGCCTGTCGATTATCGATTTGTCAACAGACGCAAATCAGCCGTTTCATGATGCTTCAAAGCGTTATGCAATGGTTTTTAACGGAGAGATTTATAATTATATCGAATTGCGGGAAGAACTGGCATCGGTTTATGATTTCCGGACGCAATCGGATACGGAAGTGCTGCTCGCGGCATATATTATCTGGGGGAAAGACTGCCTCCAACGCCTAAACGGTATGTTCTCTTTTGCCGTTTGGGATACTGAGCAGCAAACCCTTTTTGCAGCCCGCGACCGCTTTGGCGTCAAGCCGTTTAATTATTGCGAGAAAGACAACACTTTTTATTTCGCCTCTGAAATCAAGGCGCTTCATGCTACCGGAATTGCAAAACAGCCAAATGAGAAAGTCTGGGCTTCGTATTTTGCCTATGGATCATATGGCAATCCAGATGAAACCTTTTGGGAAAACATCAGCCAGTTGCCGGGCGGGCATTGCCTCGAAATCAGAAACGGGAAAATCCACATTTTCAAATGGTATTTTTTTGAGGAAGCGATCAAAAAACAACCTGTAAATTTATCGCACGAGCAAGCCAAAAACCATTATTTAAATTTACTCAAAGACAGTATTAAGCTTCGGTTTCGCGCCGATGTTCCTGTAGGATTTAACATTAGTGGCGGACTTGACAGTTCGGTACTTTTGGCGATGGTTAACGATTTTGATAAAGGCAAAAGTGTCATCAATGCGTATAGTTTTTATACGAACAACACTGATTATGACGAAATTCCATGGGCAGAATCAATGATCAGCAATACGCCGTATCCTTTGAAAAAAATACTGCTTGAGGCCAAAGACGTTGATCCGTTGTCTGAAAAAATCAATTTTTACCAGGACGAACCGTTTGGTGGCATTCCGACATTGGCGTATGCTAAAATTTTTGAGCAGGCAGCCAAAGACGGCGTAAAAGTGTTACTCGAAGGGCAGGGCATGGATGAACAATGGGCCGGTTATGATTATTATACCAAATCAGATGATTCGACAATACAAGGTGTTGATGTTTCCCCGTTTAAAATCAATATGTTATCGGAAGAGTTTTTGAAATCGGCAGTAAAACCGGTGTATCCGAAACCTTTTGAAGACGATCTGCTGAACAAACAATACCGTGATATTTTTTACACTAAAATCCCTCGTGCTTTGCGTTTTAACGACCGCGTATCGATGGCTTTTTCAACGGAACTGCGGGAACCTTTTCTCGATTACCGCCTGATGGAGTTTGCGTTTTCGCTGCCTGAAGATTGTAAGATCAAAGACGGTACGACCAAATTCATGCTTCGGGAAATTGCCTCCGAATATTTGTCGGACAATCTGGTTTTTGCTGAAAAACGACCGCTGCAAACGCCGCAACGCGAATGGTTGGCGTACGATCTGAAAGAATGGGTGGGCAGTTGTTTTGATGAAATTGAAGCATCTGAATATGCCAATTGGTTTAATATTAAAGAGTTGAAAAAAGAATGGCAGTTGTATCAGGATGGAAATATTCAGTCGGGTTTTCACATCTGGCAATGCATCAGTCTTGCTGAAATGATTCATAACTGCAGGTAAAAGGTAATAGATAAATAATTCTTTGGTTGTTGCATTTCTTAAGTAAATCTGCGTATTTTGTGCCTGTTAAACAAATGCTATCAACGGACTGATGGCTGAAAATCGTAACTAAAAACACTGACTGTCAAATGCTTTTTAATTCGCTCGGCTTTTTAATTTTTTTACCGGTCGTTTTTGCCCTTTACTGGCTTGTAAATAAAAAAAGCCTGCAACTGCAAAACATCATTTTGCTGGTTGCCAGTTATTTTTTTTATGCTTGTTGGGATTGGCGCTTTTTGTTTTTGCTGCTGTTTTCGACTGCGCTCGATTATTTTACAGGAATCAAAATGCATGATGCCCAAACGCAAACTGCAAAAAAAACCTGGTTTTGGCTCAGTATATCCATAAATTTAGGCTTTCTGGGTGTTTTTAAATACTATAATTTTTTCGCCGAATCTTTTGCTGAATTCCTTTCTCAATTTGGATTTCAGGCAAATTTCTGGACGCTGCAGGTCATACTTCCGGTGGGAATCTCGTTTTATACTTTCCACGGATTATCATATGTAATCGACATTTACAAAGACCGCATCAAACCTGAAAAAAACATCGTAGAATATTCACTTTTCGTAAGTTATTTCCCGTTATTAGTCGCCGGACCAATTGAAAGGGCTACGCACTTATTGCCACAAATAAAAGTCAGAAGGCAGTTCAACAAAGACAAAGCGATTGATGGAATTCACCAGATTTTATGGGGACTTTTTAAAAAAGTGGTCATTGCCGATACGTGTGCAACTTATGCAAATTACATTTTTGATCATCATGAAACGGCCAATTCGCTGACACTGGTTTTAGGAGCAGTGTATTTTGCTTTTCAGATTTATGGGGATTTTAGCGGTTATTCGGATATTGCGCTTGGGACTTCAAAACTTTTCGGAATTGATTTGCTTCGGAATTTCAATTACCCGTACTTTTCCAGAGATATTGCCGAATTCTGGCGGCGTTGGCACATTTCGCTTTCCACGTGGTTTCGCGATTATTTGTATGTTCCGCTGGGGGGAAGCCGCGGCGGTATGTGGATGAAAATCAGGAATACGTTCATCATCTTTCTCGTCAGTGGGTTTTGGCATGGTGCCAATTGGACTTTTATAGCTTGGGGATTTTTAAATGCCGTGTATTTTTTACCGTTATTGGTAACAAACCGAAACAGAAACCATATTGAAATCGTAGCAAAAGGAAAGTCGTTTCCTACTGTAAAAGAATTTTTCCAGATGGTCATAACATTTGTGCTTTCAACACTGGCCTGGATTTTTTTCAGGTCGGAAAGCGTGGGTGCCGCAATTCAATACATCAGGCGAATTTTTTCTTTTGATTTTAAAGGCGGCGTTCAATATTTGGGTATTGATCGTTATTCTGTAGAAATTCTGCTGTTACTTCTGTTGTTTTTATTTTTTGAATGGCATTCCCGCGAGGGCGAGCATCCTTTTTTCGGGAAGTATAAACACATAAAAACTTTCAGTATTTTACTGTGTTTACTATTATTTGGCGTGTATTCAAAAGCAAGCGATTTTATCTATTTTCAATTTTAAATGAGAAAATTTTTAATCTATATCAGTAGTGTTTTTCTTGCAGTTGCCGTACTGATGGTCGCATGCGATTTTGGTTATACATTGACTTATCAGAAAGCCAAACCACGCAATAAATTTGAATACATTCTTCAGATGAAACCACAAAAAATCAATTATGTTTTTTTGGGTTCGTCTCGTACAGAAAATCATATCGTAACTTCTGAAGTTAAAGTACTCACAGGAGAATCGGCAATCAATCTTGGCATGGCGGGTGCTGTTTTTGAAGACAATTTATTACAGTTGAAGTTGTTGCTTGACCGAAAAGTTAAAATAGAAAAATTATTCCTGCAGGTGGATTATTTGTATGATCATCCGGGTGTTTCGAATATTGGAAATTCTATGGCGCTTCCATTTATTCATAATCAGGTGGTAAAGTCACATTTAGAATCCCAAATGCCCAACTTTAACGCCTTGTATTACATTCCGTTTTACAGGTATCTCGTGACGGATTTTGCCATTGGCTTCCGAGAATTCTTTTTTACAATGGTCGGAAAAAAATCTAAAATCGATATCAGCGACGGCTTTGTACCCAAAAACGGAAGCGAACCTTTTCAAACTTTTTCATTCCCAAAGCAAATTGCAGCTGAAAATAAAACCATCACAGCATTTAAAAATATCTGTAAGGCAAATAAAATTGAGTTGGTGTTATTTTGTGCGCCATTTTGTTCAAAAACTGAAAATACAGCATATATCAGGAAATTAAAATTAAATTTGCCGGAACTGCACGATTATTCAACAGCAGTTCCCGACAGTTTGTTTTACAATTGCGGGCATTTGAATGAAAAAGGTGCACAGTTTTTTACTAAAAAATTAATTCAGGATTGTGTTAAAAATAGACAACAATAAAGTATTTATTTTATTGCCGGACGGTATTGGCCTGCGAAATTTTGCGTTTACCAAATTCCCGGAACTGGCCGCCGAAAAAGAACTTGATATTACTTATTGGAACAACACACCGTTTGATTTACAGGCCATGGGTTATCCGGAATACAAAATTACCGGAGCAAAACCACATACCCTGACCGATTTTTTTAAACGTGCCCGCAAGCAAATCGAGCTCAACCAAAGTATTAAAAAATCAGGTGATCCGGTATATGCAAGATACCGATTTGCATACTCTTATCGAAACCTAAGAGTTTCTGTCAAAAGCCATAGTGTGAACCTGTTGATTAATATTTTTGATTCCAAACGCGGATTGAGATTTGTGCGCAGTACCATCAAAAAACTCGAACGTTCGACCGCTTATTACAAGCAAAGTATCGAAACACTGCAAAAAGAAAAACCGGCGATGGTTTTTTGTACCAATCAGCGGCCTATGTCGGCTATTGCACCGATGGTTGCCGCACAGGATTTGGGTATTCCGACCGCTGCTTTTATATTTTCATGGGACAATCTGCCTAAAGCAACGATGATTATTGAGGCTGATTATTATTTCGTATGGAGCGAACATATGAAAAAAGAATTGCTTTATTATTATTCTTATATTAATGAAAATCAGGTGTTTGTAACAGGAACGCCGCAATTTGAATCACATTTTGATAAATCTTTACTGGTTTCTAAAGAAGCCTTTTTTTCAGAATATGATTTGGATTTGGAAACAAAATACATTTGTTATTCCGGTGATGATGTAACGACTTCACCAAATGACCCGCAGTATCTTTCCGATACGGCAAACGCGGTCAGGAAGCTGAACAAAAAAGGACAAAAACTGGGTATTGTTTTTCGCCGTTGCCCGGTTGATTTTTCAAATCGTTTTGATGGCGTACTCGAAAAAAATAAAGATATTATTGTTCCGATAGCACCAAAATGGGAACGCCTCGGAGAAAAATGGAATTCGGTCCTGCCGACGAAATCTGACTTGGCCCTGCAAATGAATACCATCGCACATACAGAATTTGTGCTGAATCTGGGCTCGTCAATGGTTTTTGATTTTGTTACTTTTGGTAAACCTTGCATTTACCTGAATTATGATATCGCAGATTGCCCGATTCCAAATTGGACCGTCAGCAAAATTTACAATTACATTCATTTTCGCTCCATGCCCGATGAAGATGCCGTAATCTGGATTAAAAGTCCGGACGAAATGGAATCCAAAATTGAAAATCTGTTGAAAAACAATACTATAACACTCCAAAAAGCGCAGTCGTGGTTTGAAAAAATCAATCAGCATCCTGTAACCAATGCTTCGTCGCGCGTGTTAGACAGTATAAAATCAATAATAGCGAAGCCGTAGAAACTGCCAATTATAATAATGACACAATTAAAAAGTTTTCAATTTGATGCGTAACAAAAAGATCTTTATTTTGCTTCCCGATGGTGTTGGACTACGGAATTTTGCGTTTACGGATTTTCATCAAGAAGCGGTAAACCAGGGATTTTCAGTAGAATTCTGGAACAATACGCCTTTTGAGCTGAACGAACTTAATTTTCGGGAAACGAAGATCAATAAAGCTGCGCCTCATTTTATTACCGATTTATACAAACGCGCGCGTACGGAAATCGACCTGACTCAAAACATTAAAAAATCAGGAGATAGCGTGTACGATTCCTATCGCTTTCCACTGTCGGATGGTGATCTTAAATTAAAACTTAAAAGCCTGGCGGTCGTTGCGCTGCGAAATATTTACAATTCTGAAAAAGGCGTCCGGGCGATCCGCCACCGCATGAAAAATCAGGAACGCAAAACGGCATATTATCAAAACTGCCTGAAAGATTTGCAAAATGCACGGCCGGATATTGTTTTTTGTACAAACCAAAGGCCTTTATCTGCGGTTGCTCCGATCGTGGCAGCCCAGGATATGGGAATACCAACCGCGACTTTTATTTTTTCGTGGGACAATCTTCCAAAAGGAACTATGGTTATCGAAACCGATTATTATTTTGTGTGGAGCGAACATATGAAAGGCGAACTTTTATATTATTATCCGTACATTAAAGAAAACCAGGTGTTTGTGACGGGAACGCCTCAGTTTGAACCTCATTACGATGCTTCACTGATTGTTTCAAAAGCGGTATTTTTTGAAAATCACGGCTTGGAACTCTCAAGAAAATACATCTGTTTTTCAGGCGATGACGTCACAACTTCTCCAGATGATGCGCAATATCTTAAAGATGCAGCTGCAGCAGTGCGAAAGCTGAACAACGAGGGACAAAATTTAGGCATTGTTTTCAGGCGTTGTCCGGTTGATTTTTCCGATCGTTATGATGCCGTGCTGAATGAATATTCTGACGTTATTGTGCCGATTGCACCGGTTTGGAAAAAAATGGGTGCCAACTGGAATGCGATTCTTCCAACACGTGAAGATTTGATTTTACAGGTAAATACCATTTTTCATACCGAATTTGTAATCAATCTGGGTTCGTCTATGGTGTTTGATTATGTGTGTTTCAACAAACCCTGCATGTACATCAATTATGACGCTGAAAACAAAAATGAAGCAGACTGGTCTGTGAAAAAAATCTATAAGTTTATTCATTTCCAGTCGATGCCTGATAAAAATGCCGTAATATGGATTAACGATCCAAAATTGTTGGATGTCCAAATCAAAAAATTGCTTTCTGATGCAACGGATACTGTAAAAAGTGCAGCGCACTGGTTCGAAAAAATCAATACGCTTCCGGCAAATAAAGCATCCAATCGCATCGTAACGGCTATTAAAACGATACTCTCATAATGAAAATAGGTTTTTTAACATCTGAATTTCCGCATCCGAAAACCGGTAACGCCGGCGGTATCGGAACAAGCTTGTTGAACCTTACCAAAGGTTTGGTTCAGGCCGGCCATCAGGTGACCTTACTTATTTACGGACAAAAAGAAGACGAGATATTTGAAGAAAACGGCATCGTTTTCCACCGCATAAAAAATATTAAACTAAAAGGTTTTTCAAGATTCCTGACCCAGAAAAAAATAGAAAAAAAAATCAATTCGCTTTTCATAAACCGGCAAATTGATCTTGTTGAAGCCGCTGACTGGACCGGAATTACCTCATTTATAAAACCAAATTGCCCGGTTGTCATCAGGCTTCATGGTTCGGATACTTATTTTTGCCATCTGGATCAGCGGCCGGTAAAAGCGATCAACCGTTTTCACGAAAAAAGGGCTTTGCAAAATGCCGACGGTTTGTTGTCTGTGAGCCGATATACTGCCAATGTTACGAAAGAATTGTTTGTTATCACAAAAGAGTTCACCATCATTCCAAATGCCATTGATCTTCAGAAGTTTGATGTTTCTGCAGCGAATAACACTATTCAGCCGCATACGATTTTATACTTTGGCACACTGATCAGAAAAAAAGGATTGTTGGAATTGCCATTAATTTTTAACGAAGTATTCCAAAAGAACAATCAGGCAAAACTATTGTTGATTGGCCGTGATTCGGGGGATGTGCTTTCGGGAAATAAGTCTACATGGAAAATAATGCAGCCGCTATTTGCTGCTGAGGCTTTTAAAAATGTGACCTACGCAGGAAGTGTTCCGTATGAGCAAATGCGGAAAAATATAGATGGTGCCGCCGTTTGTGTCTTTCCTACATTTGCAGAAGCATTGCCGGTTTCATGGATTGAAGCGATGGCCATGAAAAAACCAATTGTCGCATCTGACATCGGTTGGGCACCTGAACTCATTGATGACGGTATAAATGGCTATTTGGTGCATCCAAAAAAGCATACTGAATTTGCGGATAAAATCATCAAATTGCTAGGGAATCCTGAGTTGCAACACGATTTCGGTATTCAGGCCAGAATCAAAGCCGAGCAAAATTTCGGGCTTCAAACGGTAGCCGCTCAAAGCGTGGCATTTTATGAAAAGGTCATTCAGCAAAAACAAAAAAAACAAAGACATGATCGTAATTTACCATAAGGGCAATAAAGTCAGTAATGTCAGTATTCATGGCGTTTTTTTGACTAAGTTGGAAGCTGGAAACATTGCGGCCTGTTTTTATGAAATGGCCCGGGAATATCCTGAAGATATTATCGTTTGGTGCCATTCGGATTTGCAATCAGACCTTAATATTTCAATAATTCCACCACTTTTTAACCATCCAAGGAAACTGTTTTCCTATCATATTTCTGACGAAAACTTTCTGGGAAGCCGCATTGGATATGTAGAAGAATCGGTTTTTATAAAAATCAATAAATCAGTCAGATTTCCAACCTGGCAAATGGGCAGCGATGTGGGTGCGGTTTCAGCAGCAGTTTTAAATGCCTGCGTAGATTCTATAAATGCAGATGAAAATTTTGATTATTTTCTGGTCTCATTGGCTAAAAAAGCCATGCCAAACGGACTGTTGTGTTATTCTGAACCTGCATTGCTGACACGAAAAAACGTCAATAATAATACACAAGAAGCCGGAATAAATACCTTGTTCAGGTTTGTAAAAGAGCATTACAAAACGCGTTGGATTTTTTTGTTGTTTTTGAATTTGTTAGTTTATGAAAAAAAATGGGCTTTTCTTCCGTTTTTGAAAGCATTGACGTATAAGAAATGTACTTTTAATTCCAAAAAACTGCACGTTATTTTGCCTAATTCATTGGCAATTCCTGAAAATATTACCATAGATGTCGTTATTCCGACCATCGGACGCAAAAAATATTTAAAAGACACACTTGATGATCTCGCAAAACAATCCATTTGCCCCGTAAATGTTATCATTGTGGAGCAAAATGCGGAAACAGCAAGTGTTTCAGAACTGGATTATATTACCAATGAAAACTGGCCATTCACCATTAAACATATTTTTACGCATCAATGTGGTGCGTGTAATGCGCGGAATCTCGCACTAAATCAGATAACAAGCGAATGGGTTTTTTTTGCAGATGACGATATCAGGATGGAACCGGAATTCATGCAAACGGCCTTTCAAAATATAATTGATTTTGGTGCCGAAGCGGTGTCGGTTGCCTGTTGCCAAAAAGGGGAAAAGCCGAAACACCATACGATTTTACAGCCCGTTTTTTTTAGCTCAGGCTGTAGCCTGGTGCGTTCCGAAAAACTAAAAGGCCTTGAGTTTTCTATGGGTTACGAATTTGGGTTTGGAGAAGACAGTGATTTCGGAATGCAATTGCGCAATATTGGCTGTGATGTTTTATACCTTCCAAAACCACAAATCCTGCATTTAAAAGCACCGGTTGGTGGTTTCAGGACACAGCCGCAGTTGGCGTGGAAAAATGAAAAATACCAACCAAAACCATCGCCTACATTAATGCTTTATTTTTTAAGACATTACACCATACAACAATTGAACGGTTACAAAACCAATTTGTTCATAAAGTATTACAAACACCAGTCAATCAGAAATCCGTTGCACTATTTTAATACGTTTAAGAAACAATGGAATGTTAGTGTTTTGTGGGCCAATCAATTAGCAAAGAAATAACATGAAATTCACGCTCATCATCTGTACATACATGCGGCCTAAAGCATTGCTGGACCTTTTGGTTTCAGTAAAAGCACAAACGATTTATCCGGATGAGATCTTAATCATTGATGGCTCATTGAATGATGGAACCCGAGCCATGTTAAGCGAAAACCCTTTCGAAAGCTTGTTGTATTTTATGGTTCCGCAAGAACATCGCGGACTCACAAAACAACGGAATTACGGCATTGCGCGTACTGCCGATACTTCTGAAATTGTTTGCTTTTTAGACGACGATACGGTTCTTGAAAGTAATTATTTTGAAGAAATCCTTAGGACTTATGAGGTTTTTCCAGAGGCTTTGGGTGTTGGCGGTTATATTGCCAATGAACTGCAATGGCAACCAATTGAGCCGGATTATCAGCCAAAACCAGATGAATTTGTTTATGATGGTTGGAAAAGAAAAGACGGCAGCCGTTTTGTCCTCAGAAAAAAATTAGGATTGGACAGCGATACAAAACCAGGTTTTTTACCGGAATTTTCTCATGGAAGAAGTATTGGTTTTTTGCCACCATCAGGTAAAATATACGAAGTCGAACAGTTAATGGGCGGTGTATCATCGTTCAGGAAACCGGTTTTTAACAATTTCAGTTTTTCGCATTATTTTGAAGGTTACGGTTTGTATGAAGATGCCGATTTTACGCTGCGTTTGTCTAAAACCGGGAAACTTTACCTGAACACTGCTGCGCAATTGGGCCATTTTCATGATGAATCGGGTCGGCCGAACAAATTCAAATATGGTAAAATGGTGGTCAGGAATGGTTGGTATGTTTGGCGCGTCAAACATCCGAAACCGTCGCTTCAGGCAAAATTCAAATGGCATGCCATTACTTTATTATTGACATTGATCCGATTTAGTAATACTTTTACAGACAATAAAAAACAGGAAGCTTTGACAGAATCTCTGGGAAGGGCAACAGCCTGGTTCGGGTTGTTCTTTAATAAACCAAATGTATGATTGATACAGTAAAACCAGATTCAGTACAGGTGTTTGGCTTGTGCAACGTATATTATGATTCCTATTATATCAAAGGACTTCAGGATTATTTTGGTATAAAAAATATCAAATTCAATACTGCGGATTTTCCAAATTTTAATCAGGGAACTTTTGCGGCAATCATTAAAAGAAATGGGGAAACAGTAAAAATGATCATTGATTCGCGCGATTCAAACCAGATTTGGCCTGCAGAACTCGAATGGTGCGACGTTTATGGAAAAGTAAATTACAATGCTGAAACCACTCCGCAAATCGGCAATGAGAAAATCTTCCCGATTGGACCGAGTTTCGGAATCAAAATCTGGAATCTGCCACAGGCTTTAGCAAAAGCTTTCCGCAACAGCGTCCGTTTTAAAAAATCAATTGCAGACCAGCGTGAATTTCTGGCAAATTATTGGCGCCAATATACCAGATTTCCATTAGCGACATATTTTAAAAAAGAAACTGGACGCGGTTTTTATGTTTTTTTTATGGGAACCATCTGGCAAAAAGAAGCACAGACAAATTTATTCCGGTCTAATTTTATTTATGCGTGCAAAAACAACAAAGAAATCGAATTTGAAGGTGGTTTTGCACCAAGGAAAGACGGCAATAATTTTGGCTTTGACAACATCGTAACCAAAAAAAGATATCCGCTTGCACAATACATGTCGAAAATAAAACAATCTGTAATTGTCTTTAATACGCCTGCGGTTTTATCTTGTCACGGATGGAAACTCGGGGAATTTCTGGCAATGGGAAAAGCCATGGTATCTACTGCACACCTCAATGTTTTGCCTGCGCCGTTGGAAGACGGAATGCATTTGATGTATGTTGACGGGAATGATATTGCTGATTATGATCAAAAAATAGCAATTTTACTTGAATCCGAAGCCCAAAGAAAATTGATTCAAACCAATGCGAAAGCTTATTTTGAAAGATATTTGTCGCCGGAAAAAGTCATTGAAATTCTTTACAATATCGCATCAAAATGAAATTTGCAATCATCACACATGTTCCGCACGGATGCAATGGCAAAGGGTATTTTGCCTACGCGCCGTATGTACGTGAAATGAACATCTGGACAAAATTTGTAGATGAGGTGATTTTAGTTGCACCTTTGGAATTGCAGGAGGAAACACCTATTCATATCAATTACGAACATAAAAAAATTGATTTTCGAACGATACAATCGATGGATTTGCTGACATTTCGTTCGAAAATTACGGCATTGATGCGCTTGCCTAAAACATTTTTCTCGATTTATAAATCGATGCGCACCGCCGATCATATTCATTTGCGGTGCCCCGGAAACATTGGATTGTTGGGCTGTTTGACCCAAATCCTGTTTCCATCAAAGCCCAAAACGGCTAAATATGCCGGAAACTGGGATCCCAATGCGGCCCAGCCGTTGAGCTACCGTTTTCAAAAATGGCTGCTAAACAATACTTTCCTGACTAAAAATATGCAAGTTTTAGTCTATGGAGAATGGGCCGGAAGTTCATCGAATATTAAGCCTTTTTTTACGGCAACCTATCGCGAACACGATAAAATTGAAATTGCTCCGAGGCTACTCGAAAAACCATTGATCATGGTGTTTGCCGGGACTTTAGCACCGGGAAAGCGCCCGTTGTACGCAGTGCAACTTGTAGAGAAACTGAATGCTGCCGGCTGTAATATCAAGCTGAAATTCTATGGTGATGGCAGTGAAAAATTAAAATTAGAAACTTATTGCATTCAAAACCAACTTCAGGATACTGTAGCATTTATGGGCAATGCGAATGAAATAACGCTCAGGAAAGCGTATCAACAAAGTCATTTTGTTATCTTGCCTTCTCAAAGTGAAGGTTGGCCCAAAGTGATTGCAGAAGCCATGTTTTGGGGATCGGTTCCTGTGGCATCAGCAGTTTCCTGTGTGCCGGATATGCTTGATAAAGGAGAACGCGGCGTTTTGCTGTCTATGGATTTGCATTCGGATGTGGGGCAATTGCAAGATCTGCTTAATGATTCTGAACGCTACAAGCAGTCCTCAGAAAACGGGATGAATTGGTCAAGAAAATATACACTCGATTATTTTGAGCAGCAAATTGAAGAGATTCTGAAAAGAAAATAACATGAAAAAAATAATAATTGTTTCGTTTATAATGGCTGTTGGAATAGTGTTTTTTATCAATTCCAGAACGCCTTTTCTGTTGCCTAAAGGCGGCCCGTGGTCTGTAGGTTATGGCTCTTCAGCTGCCATTCCGCAACAGCTGGCCATCAATAAGCAAAATATATTTACGCCCGAAAAACTGGATGCTTTTGCACCGGGCACACAATTTTTAGCCGATTCTTTTTTTTTGCACACTAAAGACACTTTTTACCTCTTTTTCGAACACAAATACAAAAGCAATCCTGCTGCAGTTATTGGTGTGATGGCTTCTGCAGACGGCTTAAATTATAAATTTAAAGGAGATGTGCTCAAAGAAAAATTCCATCTTTCTTATCCGCAGGTTTATGAATATAAAGGCGCTTATTATATGGTGCCGGAAAGCAAGCAGGCGGGTAATATCTTGTTGTATAAAGCAAAAAAATTTCCTTACGAATGGGAAATTTCAGATACGCTGGTTAAAAATGTAAGACTCAAAGATCCCACATTGTATCTGTCTGACACACTGAATTTACTGGTAGCTTCAGATGATCATTTGTCGATGTATTTGTATGAATCGGATAGCCTTACGGGCAAATGGAAAAGACACAAAAAACCGATTTTGCAAGGATCGGAAGCCAGGGCGGGCGGCAGGATTTTTGCCGACAAAAACAAATTGTTCCTTCCGGTACAAAATTGCTCCCATGGTTATGGCGGATCACTTTCGATTTACGAATTTGAATTCGGAAAAAACAAAATCGGGCTTAAAAAAAGTCATGCTAATTTTCTAAAAGGGCAGGTCGATATCCCGGAATTTGGTTTTGGAATGCATACTTTTGACATCCAAAAAGTAGGCAGCAAGTATTACTATGTGTATGACGGCAACCGTTTTGGCAGCGACCAGAAATCGCTGGCGTTAAAATATGCGCTGAAACTCAGTTTTTACGACCTTAAAAATTACTTCAAACTATGACAAGGATTGTTCAGCTTATTGATTCCCTTGAGATTGGTGGCGCTGAACGCATGGCCATTAATTATGCCAATGCGCTGCTGAAAGAGACTGGTTTTTCAGGGCTTGTTGCCACCAGACGGGAAGGCGGACTCAAAGATCAGATTGATAGCGGTGTGGCGTATTTGTCATTGGAAAGAAAAAAAACAATTGACTTTAAAGCGGCTGTCCGTTTGAAAAATTTTTGTAAAATACATCAGGTTGATGCGCTTCAGCCGCACAGTAGCTCGTATTTTACTGCTTTAATGGTAAAAATGATGCATCCTAAAATTGCGATCATCTGGCACGACCATAATGGTTTGAGCGAATTTCTGAATTCGAGAAAGTCGATGGCTTTAAAAATTGGGTCTTTGTTTTTTAAAGGAATCGTAGTGGTTAATTACCAACTTAAAAACTGGGCGGAAAGGGAATTGTATTGTAAAAATGTTATTTATCTCCCGAATTTTACAAATTTTCAGCAAAATTCGGTATCTGAAACTGCATTAAAAGGCGTTGTCGGAAAACGCATTTTGTGTCTGGCAAATCTCAGGGATCAAAAAAACCATTTTTTATTGCTTCGTGTGGCGAGTCTTTTAAAAATAAGCCATCCGGACTGGACATTTCATCTTGTAGGAAAAGATTTCAACGATGCTTATTCAGACAGGCTTAATGATGCTATTGTTCAAAATAATCTTCAGGAAACCGTTTATTTATATGGATCAAGGACAGATTCAGGGGCAATAATCAGCCAGTCAGATATTGCAATTATGACGTCAAAGTCAGAAGGTTTGCCCGTTGCATTGTTGGAATATGGCTTGTATAAAAAGCCAGTAGTAGTTACAAATGTTGGCGAATTGCCTTTAATAGTTAAAAATGGGGTAAATGGTTTTATTGTCCCATCTGAGGATGAAAAAAGTTTTCATGCAGCTTTGGTGAATTTTATTGACAATACGGATCTCCGTAGGCAACTGGGTGAAGCGCTATTTCACACTATTTCTCAAAATAATACTGAAGCTGCTGTAATCAGGCAATACCTGAATTGGGTACAAAAACTATAAAATGTCAGAAACTACAAAAAAATATATAGGTTTGGTATTGCTCCATATGCTTATTGGAGTTGCCATTTATACCGTTCCGGCTCTTTCTAAAGTATATGGTTACGGAATTATTTTGGGCGGTATTTATTATGTGGTTCTGAACCAAAACAAAAATGAGGAAGTACTTCTGGCGGCAGCATACATTGTTGGGAGTGAGGTGCTTTTGAGGATGACCGAAGGAAATATCGTATATGAGTTTTCAAAATACGGCGTAATGATTTTCATCCTGCTTGGAATGTATTTTAATGGATTTTCAAAAAACGGTGCGCCCTATTGGGTTTTCATGCTATTGCTCATACCCGGAATAGTGATTGCGAGTTATACAATGGATCCGGGCAGCAGTCTTAGAAAGCATATCTCTTTTAATATTTCGGGCCCTGTTTGCTTGGCTTTGTGCTCTTTGTATGCGTATCAAAAAAAGACGTCTTTTGAATTGGTCAATAAAATATTGCTTTTTATTGGTTTGCCAATTATAGCAACGACCGTTTATCTGACTTTATATACACCAAGTGTCAAGGATGTCATTACCGGTACAGGTTCTAATCTTGAAACATCAGGAGGCTTTGGGCCTAATCAGGTGGCAACAATATTAGGAATTGGCGTTTTTATATTTGTCTCCCGGATGGTGTACAATTCAAAATCAAAAATCATTTTTCTGCTTAATGCATTTATTGTATTGAATATTGCGTTTAGGGGCTTGGTCACTTTTTCCAGGGGCGGTATGCTGACTGCGGCTTTCATGATAATAATGTTGGTGGTAATTACCTATTTCAGAGTGAATACCCGAGCGAGGTCAAAAATGAATTATCTTATTTTGATTTTAGGCTTTGCGGTATTTGCTATTTGGACTTATTCCTCCATGCAAACAGGCGGTTTAATAGAAAAACGTTATGCTAATGAGGATGCTACGGGAAAAGTAAAAGAAAGCCGTTTTACGGGAAGAGAAGAACTCGCAAGAGACGAAATCGAATCATTTCTTGATAGTCCTGTTTTTGGTGTTGGCGTAGGAATGAATTCTGAAATCCGGGCACATAAAACAGGAGAATTCATGGTTTCCCATAATGAAATTACAAGGATGCTGGCCGAACACGGCTCATTGGGAATTATGGCGCTCATCATCTTGCTCATGACTCCCGTGATATTGTACTTAGACAATAAATACAATGTATTTGTATTACCTTTTTTAATTTTCTGGTTGCTAACGATTAATCATGCAGCAATGAGGCTGGCAGCACCTGCATTTGTATATTGCTTATCACTTTTAAAAGTTTTTATTGATGAAGAACCTCCTGTACATCGGAAATAAACTGTCAAATCACGGTATTACTGTGACTTCGATTGAAACACTGGGTTTGCTGCTTGAGGGAGAAGGCTATCATTTGCGCTATGCTTCGTCTCAAAAAAACAAACTGTTGCGACTGGCAGAAATGATTTTTAAGACGCTTCAGTATGCCCGAAAAACAGATTATGTTTTAATAGATACCTACAGTACGTACAATTTTTGGTATGCTTTTACAATCAGTCAGCTGTGCAGATTGCTCAAACTTACATATATTCCGAAATTACATGGCGGTAATCTCCCAAACCGGCTTGAACGAAATCCAATGCTTTGCCGGATGATTTTTAAAAACGCCTACAAAAATATCGCTCCGTCTGATTATTTGCTGAAAGCTTTTGAGAATCGCGGATACGCTGAATTGGTCTACATACCAAATACAATTGAAATTCAAAATTACGACTATAAAATCCGTGAGAAAATAAACCCCAAATTGTTGTGGGTAAGATCGTTGAGTTCGATCTATAATCCTGAAATGGCATTAAAAGTATTATTGGAAATAAAAAAAGATTTTCCGGAGGCAAGCCTCTGCATGGTAGGTCCTGATAAAGAAAATAAGTTAGCAATACTGCAAAACCTGGCGCATAATTGGAATTTGGACGTCACTTTTACTGGCAAACTGTCAAAGCCCGAATGGATCCGACTTTCGGCGAATTACGATATTTTTATCAATACAACCCATTTTGACAATACTCCCGTGAGCATTATTGAAGCAATGGCTCTGGGTTTGCCTGTAGCTTCTACAAACGTAGGCGGAATCCCGTTTTTACTTGAGCACAGGAAAACAGCCATGCTTTCTGAGGATAACGATGTGCAAGCCATGGTTGCAAATATTAAAGAAATTATTCAAAATAAAGAACTTACGAAGCTCATAGTGGAGGATGCCGCAAAATTGGTGCAAAATTTCGATTGGAATCTTGTACGTGGCAAGTGGAATGAAATTTTAATATAATGTTAAAAAGTAAGTATAATTTACTAAATTTGTGATACCCAAATGATGACGGCTCTAAATGACTGTGAATAAAAAAATACATTTTGAAGTTTCAGAAAGGAAAATCCTGCTGCGTATTTTTGACGTACTGTCTGTCTTGCTCGCCCTGTATTTAATAGGGGTTGTGTTCAATTTTTCTTATTTCAGCATTACGGCAAGTAATTTCTACTGGACCATTGTCCTGAGTCTTTACATTAATATCATCGGAACTGTTTTTGAAATGTACAACCTTCAGGTAGCGAATAATCAGTTTTTAGTGATTAAAAGTATTATTCTTACCGCTTCCACTACAGTTCTAATTTACCTTTTAACGCCTATTTATACGCCGGCACTACCATCAAACAGGTTACAAATCCTGTTCTTCTTTTTGGCAGTTTTGATGGCTTTATTCCTGTGGAGGCTGTTTTACGTACATTTCCTGGCTTCCAGCCGTTTCATAAAAAAGGTGATCCTGATTTGTGATAGGGAACAGGTTGAAGAATTGGTCACTGGGCTGGAAAATGTCGATCCGCATTATAAAGTTATGGGTTACGTAAATTCTGATAGTGTACAGAACACACCTTCGAATCTTAAAAATGATTTTATAGCGAATATCGATATCGATAAATTGGAAGATTTTGTTACTAAAAATTCTGTTTCTGAAATCGTAATTGCCTCTCAAAAAACAGATGGAATCACAGTCAATTTATACAACCAGCTGATTCATTTACTTGAAAACGGTTACATTATCCGAGAATATACACAGGTTTATGAAAATATTACACAGCGTATTCCGGTGCAATATGTCGCAAGGGATTTTTACAGGTATTTTCCATTTAGCCGAAGCAACCAGAACCATTTGTATTTACTAGTGACCAGAATCCTGGAAATTATTTTCTCGCTGACCGGATTGGTATTCGGTATTATTTTGCTACCTGTCATTTTACTCGGAAACCTTTTAGGCAACCGTGGCAGGCTGTTTTATACCCAGGACCGAATCGGAAAAAACGGCGAAGTATTCAAGATTTTGAAATTCCGTACTATGGTTAAAAATGCCGAAGTGAATGGCGCTGTTTTTACGACAATCAATGATTCCCGGATCACGGCTTTTGGTAAATTTCTCAGGAAAACAAGGATCGACGAATTTCCACAGTTCATAAACATTCTCAAAGGCGATATGGGTGTCATCGGGCCAAGACCGGAACGTCCGGTGTTTGTTAGGGAAATCGCCGAAGTGATGCCGTTTTATGAAACACGCCACGTTATAAAACCAGGTTTAACAGGCTGGGCACAAGTCAATTATTCTTATGGGGAAACGATTGCCGACAGTTTGATCAAATTGCAATACGATTTATACTACATCAAACACAGAAGCGTTTTTCTTGACATCAATATCGTCTTCAAAACGTTGAGCACAGTTCTTTTTTACAGAGGCCAATAAGCCTGGTTTTCTGCAGCTTTTATCGGTTTATTGCTTCAGTGTTTATATTCCATCGTTTAAAATTACATACGATTTCAGGACAATATCAAAATTAATGTGCCTTTCGGTTATGCCCGGAGGGAAGCATTTTTATTGCCCCAAAAAAAGCCTTCCTTGAAGAAAAAACGCTTTTAACAGATGGTTCACAGCTTATTGGTCAAACAGAATAAATTTGAGGCATTTGTTTCAAAATAAAAAAAAGCCATAAAGCTGTGACAAAATAAAAATTGAAAATGAAATTGTCACAGATCTGTGACAAAATGAAAATCAAAAATAAAATTGTCACAGAATTTCCTGGGAAAAATAATTTAAAAAGTGCAGCACAATCCAGGCCTTAAAATGGCAGGTTAGGTTGTGGGCGGACGACTTCCTTTTCAAAAGGATGGTATTATAAAACAGTATAAAAGGCAGGAATCCAGGCTAAGACAATAGCCGGGCGAAAAAAATATAATTCAGGGGTTACATTCTACCGGACAAATCCGTTTCTTTTTGCAAGGCGGATCAGTAAAATCAGGTTCACAAAAAGTAAAGGGAGTACAATCAACAAATGAATTTTGTTGAACATGACAATGATATAAGCTGCAATACAGCCAATTGCGACCAACGAAATCCTGAAGATCCACTTTGTTTTTTTTACGATTATGAATCCGATCAATAACAATAACAGCGGATTGAACAGTAAAATGTTGTAATTGAATTCGAGTTCGCGGTGAAAAGAATACAGTCCGGCAACAGAAAAAATCAACCCAACCGCACCGATGATCAAAAAGTAAAAAATTGCCATGTACTTGTTGTCAGTTACCGCAATCAGGATCAATATAATCAGGTACGTAAAAATATTGTTCCACCACGAAAATGGTTGTTCCGGTTCGACTTGTATGATGGTGTTTTTCTCCAGGCAAATTGGGATATTATTGAATTTTGTCGCATCTAAACTTTGTTCCAGTTCAATCGGAAGGAAGATTTTCGTGCCTTTTTCATCTACTTTTTTGCCAAAAATAATACTCGTGCCGAGCTGTTCATAAAAATGGTTGTTGAAGTACGGAAATAAAATCTCACGGTAGGTTTCTTCGCGGTTTCCCACTTTTGTCACAACATCTTTCCCCAAAATTTCATTGAGTTTTTCCACGACCATCGTCGTACAGTTGCGGTCAATGAATTTATAGGTGTAAAACCTTTTGTCTGAAAATAAAGTAGCGTTGAGTTCGCTAAACAATTTTTCTTTTTGTTCCGGAGATAAATTTAACACCTGTTCTACCACCGAACGTTTTTCATACACATACTGCTGCTTAAAATCAAAGAAATTACCGGCCGTTACAAAATACTGTAAATCGCCTTTTGAAAATTTCAATACAAAATTAGGGGTGTCAAAATCAAAAGCACCGTAGTTGTAAACCACGTCAATATTACGTTCCGGATCGTTGATCCTGATGGCGGTATGTCCAAAAAGGGAATACATTTCGTTGCCAAGGCCACAAGTAATCACGCTTACTTTGGCTTGTTTCGAAAGGCTGTTTTGTGCATTTCCTGACCAAAAACAAATCAGGAAAAAAAAAGTCAGTAAAAAAGAGTGGTTTGCGCGCATTTTTTTCAGATAGAAATCGGATGCAATTTAAGACAAATTATAATGTTACCTGAAAATTCCGAGGTCGACTTTTACTGAAAATATATTCGAATATAAAGCCGCGCTCTGGTTGCCCAAATCAGTCAAAGCGTAATCGATCTGAATGCCTTTGTACTTGAATCCAAGTCCGATATTCGGCTGAAAACTCAGTTTTTTAGTGTCGTCAATCTGCGTGATCGTCTGGAAATTTCCAAAACCGGTCCTCAGGAACACCAGATCGGTATAGCCAAATTCAAAGCCCAAAGCCGGCGCGATACTGACCGCATCGGTCGCAATGATATCATTGGTTTTGTAAAATTCCATATTCAGATTGGCAGAAGCCAACAACGTGTAATCGTAATGAAATTCGAATTTTTTAGACATTCCGAGTTGCGCTTTTGGCAACGTGATCTCTGTACTTTCGGGCAATTCTTCATTTTCCCCCGGAACCGCATCGCGAATTTTTGCATACTCTTCTTCGTCGATATTCCAGATGTTGTAAGTTGTGGTGATGTCGCGCAGCATCAACCCGAATTTCCAGTCATTGCGCTCAAACTGTATTCCGGCATCGATCCCAAAACCCCATGAATTTGCGAATTTTCCAATAATCCTGCGGATGATTTTAGCGTTGATTCCATACTGAAATCCCGGAACCTGCAATTTTCTGGCATATGAAAAAGTCACGCCATAATCGGCAGTAGAAAACTTGCTGATGCGGTTGTAATCGATATTTCCTTGTTCGTCAATCAGTTCGGTAGTGTTCAAAATATCATCAACCCCAAAACGGATCGCTGAAATGCCCCAGGCGCTGTAATCGTCAATTTTCGTAGCAAAACCTGCATAATCGTATTGGGCAATATTTGCAAAATAACTCGCGTGCATCAGTGAAACCTGTTTGTCTTCTACACCAATCAATCCGGCCGGATTCCAGTAACCCGAATTCACGTCGCCCGTATGCGCAGTTACGGCATTTGCCATTCCAAGCGCGGCAGCGTCAACCCCGATATTCATGAATTCGTTGGAATATTTCCGCACCGCCTGGCCATAGGTCGCAGTGAACAACAAAAGAAAAAGGAATAGCGGAATTTTTTTCAAGGTAAATTTTTTAAACAAAGCGGAATCGTTCTTTTTAACAGCGTTCAAAAATATAAATTTTTATCGAGCTAAATGGAGTCGTCACGCAATAATATGCGTATCAAAACAGTTTGTAAAATCTCTTTTAAAAACGCGCTTGTCTTGAACTTATTGTACTAAATTTGTTTTTCAAAAAATTCAGCAGATGAACATCAAAGCACAGGTTCCAAATACGATCACACTTCTCAATTTATTATGCGGCTGCATCGCGGTGGTCTTTGCGTTTGAGCGCAATTTTGAGTTTGCCTTTTTGTTTGTGTGCCTTGGGATTTTCCTTGATTTTTTCGATGGATTTTTCGCCAGGCTATTTAAAGTTTCGAGTCCGCTTGGATTGCAACTGGATTCGTTGGCAGATATGGTCACGAGCGGCGTTGTTCCGGGTTTGGTAATGTATGAGCTGATGTTGGCAGGTTCGGGTTGGAAATCTCCAATTGTACCATTTTTTGGATTTATCATTACATTGGGTTCATGTTACCGATTGGCAAATTTTAATATCGATACGCGTCAGACGGATTCATTTATTGGGTTGCCAACGCCTGCAAATGCGTTGTTTATATTGAGTTTGCCGTTGGTCAAAGCGTCAAGCACGTCATTCATTTTAGATGAAATCCTGACCGATCATGGTATTTTGCTTGGTATTTCGATTTTGAGTGCGTACTTGCTGAATGCTGAAATTCCGTTATTTTCATTAAAAGTCAAAAATTTCAATGTTAAAGACAATGCGATCCAGATCGTTTTCCTGGTTATTTCATTGCTGTTGTTGATTTTTCTTCAATATTTAGGGTTGCCGTTGATTATCTTAACCTATGTTTTGATGTCGGTGATCAACAACAAATTCTTCAAAAAATAACCTTTCGTGAGGAAAGCTGCTACCAGAAAACCGCCGGTGAAGCGCAAGCCGCGTGCAAAAAAGAAAGCGTCTTTGGGAAAAGGCATTAAGATTTTTGCAGGCGTTGCCTTGTTGTTATTGATTTTCGGATCCATTTATCATTACCGAAACGGATTGGCGTATTACCTCGGATTCAAATCACACAAATTGCCAAAAACGGAAGCGGAAGAAAAACGCTTGTCCGATGTCAGGAACTTTCAGGTTTTAAGCAAATACCCTGATAAAGTCGTCGGTTTTGACGTGTCGCAATACCAGGGACAGATCCATTGGGACGAAATCGAATATGTCGAAAATACGTTTGCGCTGGGTTTTGTTTTTATCCGTGCGACTGCAGGAAAAGATGCCGTGGATACTTGTTTTAAAACCAATTGGGCTGCTGCCAGAAAGAATAACATCATTCGTGGCGCCTATCATTTTTACCGTCCAAACGAGAATTCTTTGGAACAGGCCGAAAATTTCATCAAAACTGTAAAGTTGTCAAAAGGCGATTTGCCGCCGGTGCTCGATATTGAGTCTTTACCTAAAAACCAACCGATGGACAGCCTGAAATCGGGTTTGCGGCGCTGGCTCAAAAAAGTCGATGCACATTATAAAGTGAAACCGATCATTTATTCGGGAGAAAAATACTACAATGCGTTTTTGAAAGACGAATTTAGCGAATACACCTTTTGGATCGCGAATTACAATTTTTTTGTGGAAGATTTGAAAGACGACTGGCTGTTCTGGCAGTTTACTGAAAAAGCGACGATCTCAGGAATTTCAGGGAATGTCGATATTAATATTTACAACGGAACACCGAAACAGTTGGGTTATTTGACAATCAATTAAAACTCGAGTTTTTTCTTTCTAAGTTCGAAATTCTGGCCCAAATACACGCGGCGAACCATCTCATCTTCAACCAGTTCTTCGGGAATTCCGGCTTTTAAGATGCCGCCTTCAAACATCAAATAGGTTTTGTCAGTAATTGCAAGGGTTTCCTGAACGTTGTGGTCGGTAATTAAAATACCGATATTTTTATTTTTGAGTTGGGCAACGATTCGCTGGATGTCTTCCACTGCAACCGGATCGACTCCGGCAAACGGTTCGTCCAACAGAATAAATTTTGGATCTGTCGCCAAGGCGCGTGCGATTTCAGTACGTCTTCTTTCACCACCCGAAAGCAAATCGCCGCGGTTGGTTCTGATGTGTTGCAAACTGAACTCATCAATCAGCGATTCCATTTTGGCTTCCTGTTCGGCTTTTGACAAATTCGTCAGCTGCAAAACGCTCAAAATATTATCTTCAATGCTGAGCTTCCTGAAAACCGAAGCTTCCTGAGCTAAATAACCAATGCCTTGCTGGGCGCGTTTGTACATCGGGAAATCGGTAATTTCCATATTATCGAGGTAAATCGTACCTGAATTGGGTTTGACCAAACCTACGATCATGTAAAACGAAGTGGTTTTACCGGCACCGTTTGGCCCTAAAAGACCAACGATTTCGCCTTGGTTGACTTCTACTGAAATGCCTTTTACAACGCTTCTGCCTTTATAGGTTTTGACTAAATTTTCTGCTCTTAAAATCATGGTGGATCGCTTAGTGGCTGAGTAACTGAATGCCTGAATTTCACTGCAAATTAACGAATAATTGGGGCAACATATTTATGTTTAACAATTATTTGGTTGCAGATTCGTCAAGCGCTTCCCAGAATTCATACGCGCGGCGCAAATGCGGGACAACGATCGTTCCGCCAACGAGTGTCGCGATGCCTAGGGCTTCCATGACTTCTTCTTTGGTCACGCCTTCTTTGTGGCTGGTTTCGAGATGGTATTTGACGCAGTCGTCGCAACGCAAAACCGCCGAAGCAACAAGGCCAAGTAATTCTTTTGTTTTCACGTCAAGCGCTCCGGGCGCATAGGCATTGGTGTCCAGATTGAAAATCCGTTTGATGATCTTGTTGTTGTCATCAAGCAGTTTTTCGTTCATTTTGGCGCGGTATTCATTGAATTCTTTTACGATATCAGACATTTTCTTCTATTAATTTCTTTTTATAAACAACTTTGGAGATCAGGATGCTCACTTCGTAAATCAGCAACATCGGGATGGCAACAATCAACTGGCTCACGACATCTGGCGGTGTCACGATGGCTGCAACGAACAATATAATGACAACGGCCCATTTCCAGTATTTTCTGAGGAAAATTGGTGTCACCAAACCTAATTTGGTCAGGAAGTAAATGATGATTGGCATTTCAAAAAACAATCCGCTCGCAATCACCGAAGTTTTAACCATGCTGATGTAAGAGTCGAGATTGAATTCGTTTTTAACGACTTCGCTCACCTTAAACGACGCGAAAAAATTTACCGACATTGGCACGACGACATAATAACCAAACAAAACGCCGAGGAAAAATAACAGCGATGCTATAAATATAAAAAGCTTTGCGTTTTTGCGTTCTTTTGGGTACAGTGCCGGACTGATGAATTTCCACAATTCCCATAAAATGTAAGGGAAAGCGAGGATAAAACCGGCTGCAATACAAATCCATACAAAAATGTTGACCTGGCCTTCCATGGCGGTATTTTGCAGGATAAAGTCTAATTTTTCGACACAAATGCTATCCTGAAAACCTACGTAATGCGACAATTCGCAAAACGATCGGTATGTAATAAAATCAGGGCTCGTTGGCCCAAAAAGGATTACGTCAAAAATATAATCGGCGAAAAAAAACGTCACTGCAGCCATAACCAAAACGGCAACAGTACTTCTTACCAACAGCCACCGGAGGTCTTCCAGATGGTCTAAAAACGACATTTCGTTTAAATTTTTCTTAGCCATTATACAATTCCTTCTTTTAAAATGTCGTGCAAATGAATGACGCCTTTGTAATTTCCGTTGTCAACAACCACGAGCTGTGTGATCGAAAAATCCTCAAGGACGTTTAAAGCATCTACGACCATATCGGTCAATTGGATTACTTTGGGGTTTCTGGTCATGATGTCTTTGGCAGATAAATCTGAGAAAGAGTCGCGGTCTGTAAGCATTCTCCGGATGTCGCCGTCAGTGATGATCCCGATGACCTTTTCATTTTCGATGACTGCCGTGACACCCAGGCGTTTTTCTGAAATCTCAAAAATGACCTGTTTAATTGAAGAATCCGGCGAAACAACCGGACGGTGCGTTTGATCTAGCATGTCGCCCACACGCAACAATAATTTTTTGCCGAGTGCGCCACCGGGATGGTATTTTGCGAAATCCTCAGGTTTAAAATCGCGCATTTCCATCAGGCATAACGCCAAAGCATCACCCATAACGAGTTGTGCGGTCGTACTGTTGGTAGGCGCTAAGTTGTTCCGGCACGCTTCCGCATCGACGGTAGTATTTAAAATATGATCTGAGTTTTTAGCTAAAAAAGAAGTAATGTTTCCGGTCATGGCGATCAACGGATTCCCGAAACGTTTTAATAACGGAACTAAAACTTTAATTTCCGGACTGTTGCCGCTCTTCGAAATGCAAATCACGACATCGCCGTTTTGAACCATGCCGAGGTCGCCGTGAATCGCTTCGGAAGCATGTAAAAACATAGCCGGCGTTCCCGTGGAATTCATCGTGGCAACAATTTTTTGAGCAATAATCGCGCTTTTTCCGATTCCGGTAACGATAAGCCTGCCTGTGCAGTTGTAGATAATTTCGACCGAATTGGTAAAGCCGGAATCCAGAAAATCGGTAAGCTTTTTAATCGACTCGCTTTCGGAAAGAATTGCCTTTCTGGCAACGGCGAGTATATTTTCTTTTGTTATCAAATCGAATGTTATAAAATTTGTGTGTAATAAAGAAAGTTGTATCTTTATGTGATTGCAAATTTATACAAAATACCATTAACAAAGAATGAATTCAAGCGAAATTGACATACACAAAGAACTCAAAAAGTATTTTGGTTTCAACCAGTTTAAAGGCTTACAGGAACAAGTCATCAAAAGTATCTTATCGCAACAAAACACATTCGTCATCATGCCCACAGGTGGTGGAAAATCATTGTGTTACCAACTGCCAGCTTTGGTTCGTGAAGGTACGGCCATCGTCGTTTCGCCACTCATTGCTTTAATGAAAAACCAAGTCGATGCGATCAGGAGTTTGTCTTCGGAAAACGGTATCGCTCACGTATTGAATTCATCATTAACCAAATCAGAAATTACACAGGTTAAGAAAGACATCACATCTGGTCTGACTAAATTATTATATGTAGCGCCCGAATCGCTTACGAAAGAAGAATACGTGCAGTTTTTACAAAGTGTGCCAATTTCATTTGTAGCTATTGACGAAGCGCACTGTATTTCAGAATGGGGACACGATTTTCGTCCTGAATACCGCAATTTACGCCACATCATCAAACAACTCGGAAATGTTCCGGTAATCGGATTGACGGCTACGGCCACGCCAAAAGTACAGGAAGACATCCTCAAAAATCTCGATATGTCGGATGCGACGACCTTTAAAGCGTCGTTCAACCGTCCGAATTTATTTTACGAAGTACGCACCAAAACTAAAAATATTGAATCGGATATCATTCGTTTCATTAAACAACACAAAGGAAAATCAGGGATTATTTATTGCCTGAGCCGTAAAAAAGTGGAAGCGATTGCCGAAGTGTTACAGGTTAACGGCATCAGCGCGGTTCCTTACCACGCCGGGCTTGACGCCAAAACCCGTGCTAAACACCAGGACATGTTTTTAATGGAAGATGTTGATGTGGTTGTTGCAACTATTGCATTCGGAATGGGGATCGACAAGCCGGATGTTCGTTTTGTAATTCATCACGACATCCCGAAATCACTCGAAAGTTACTATCAGGAAACCGGTCGTGCAGGACGCGACGGTGGCGAAGGCCATTGTATGGCATATTATTCGTATAAAGATGTCGAAAAACTCGAGAAATTTATGTCGGGCAAACCCGTAGCTGAACAGGAAATTGGTTTTGCCTTGTTGCAGGAAGTCGTCGCTTACGCGGAAACTTCGATGTCGAGAAGGAAATTCCTGCTGCACTATTTCGGGGAAGAATTCGATAGCGAAACCGGAGAAGGTGCTGATATGGATGACAACGTCCGCAACCCGAAAACGAAAATCGAAGCCATGGACGAAGTCGTAAAACTGCTTAAAGTAGTACGCGACACCAAACATTTGTATAAATCCAAAGAAATTATATTTACATTAATTGGTCGGGTCAATGCAGTGATCAAAGCACACCGTACCGATGCGCAGCAGTTTTTTGGCAGCGGTGTTGATTTTGAAGAACGGCATTGGATGGCATTGATCCGTCAGGTTCTAGTTGAAGGTTTGTTGTCGAAAGACATTGAAACCTACGGCATTCTAAAAGTGACTGATAAAGGTCTGGATTTTATCAATCATCCGTCAAGTTTTATGATGTCTGAAGACCATGAATACAACGAATCCGAAGATGAATCAATAGTAACGGCAGCAAAATCCTCGGGAACTGCCGATGAAGCGTTGATGGGGATGTTGCGCGATCTCAGGAAAAAAGTGGCCAAGAAACTCGGTGTACCGCCATTTGTGGTTTTTCAGGATCCGTCACTCGAAGACATGGCTTTGAAATATCCGGTCAGTACCGAAGAACTTATTAATATTCATGGTGTAGGCGAGGGCAAAGCCAAAAAATACGGCAAGGAATTTATTGAACTCATCAGCCGTTATGTGGAAGACAATGACATCATCAGGCCGGATGATCTGGTCGTAAAATCTACAGGAGCCAATTCTGCAAACAAACTCTATATCATCCAAAATATTGACCGAAAGCTGTCTTTGACCGATATCGCTTCAGCAAAAGGACTTACGATGGAAGCTTTGATTAAAGAAATGGAACAAATCGTGTATTCGGGCACCAAACTCAACATCAAATACTGGGTAGACGATATGCTTGACGATGACCAGCAGGAAGAAATCCACGATTATTTCATGGAATCGGAATCAGACCGGATCGAAGATGCTTTAAAAGAATTCGACGGCGACTACGACATTAATGAACTGCGTTTGATGCGGATTAAATTCATCAGCGAAGTCGCAAATTAATGGATAATTGATAATGGACAATTAATAATTAAAATCCCGAAAAGGGATTTTTTTATGCGCAAACAGTGCTATTATCAATTGTCAATTAGCATAAACTTCGCCGCGGTGTGGTTTCAAAGCATCGCGAACGCCAATCATATACTCATCTGTGACAACCATAAAGGCAATCGCGTGCATGTCGTTCATGATTTCAAAACCTGTAATGTTCTCCGGTATTTTTTCTATCGCGATGTATTCTTTCAGGTGAATTTCATGATGTTCGGCAGTTTTGGCTGCTGCCGGACCGCGAAAATCCCAGATCAGTTTGATTTGTCTTGGCATGATTTTGTTTTTTTTGATGTTTGCAAAGCTACAAAGGTTCACGTTTAAAAGGACTTTTTGAAGCAAACAAATCCACTGCAAATTAGTATTTTTGTCAAAAATTCCAATATGCCAAAAGAACTTCTGATACAGGTTTCGCCCGAAACTGCTGCGAATGAAACGCTGCTGAAAGAGCATATCGGAAAATTAATCCGCATGCCTTCAAACGAAATCGCTCAGATTTCGATATTGAAACGTTCTATCGATGCGCGCCAGAAAGCCATCAAAGTCAACCTCAAAATGCTGATTTTTTTTGAAGGCGACGCTTTTCAAGAACAAAAAATAGCGCTTCCGGATTATAAAAATGTATCGAATGCGACTGAAGTGATTGTCGTTGGCGCAGGGCCGGCCGGACTTTTCGCAGCGCTCCAACTCATAGAACTCGGCTTAAAGCCAATTGTGATTGAACGCGGCAAAGATGTTCGTGGCAGACGGCGCGACCTTAAAGCGATCAATCTCGAACACATCGTCAACGAAGATTCGAATTATTGCTTTGGCGAAGGCGGTGCCGGAACCTATTCTGACGGAAAATTATACACGCGCTCTAAAAAACGCGGCGATGTGGACCGGATATTGAATTTATTTGTGGCTTTTGGCGCTTCTCCTGATATTTTGATAGAAGCGCATCCGCATATCGGAACCAATAAATTGCCAAAAATCATCGAAGACATTCGCGAAAAAATCATTGAATTTGGCGGTGAGGTGCTTTTTGATACGCGGCTTACCGATATTCTGATCAAAGAAAATGAAGTCCAGGGAATTGTTACCAATACCGGGCAAACCATTCACGCGTCTAAAATCATACTCGCCACAGGACATTCCGCACGCGATATTTTCGAATTATTAGACCGGAAAAAAGTGTTCATCGAAGCCAAGCCTTTTGCACTCGGCGTTCGTGCCGAACATCCGCAGCAACTCATCGATAGCATTCAATACAGTTGCGATTACCGTGGCGATTATTTGCCACCGGCGGCATATTCGATCGTAAAACAGGTCAACGGCCGCGGCATGTATTCGTTTTGCATGTGTCCGGGTGGCGTGATTGCGCCTTGTGCGACGAGTCCGGGCGAAGTAGTTACCAATGGTTGGTCGCCATCAAAAAGAGATCAGGCTACTGCCAATTCCGGAATCGTCATCGAATTAAAACTCGAAGATTTTAAACCGTTTGCCAAGTTTGGTGCGCTGGCCGGAATGGAATTCCAAAAAAGCATCGAACAAAAAGCATGGCATTTGGCTGGAAAAACACAAAAAGTCCCGGCGCAAAGAATGATCGATTTTACCCAGAATAAAGTGTCGGCAGACATTCCGAAAACGAGTTATGTTCCGGGAACGACTTCCGTTGAAATGGGGCAGGTTTTTCCGGGTTTCCTGACGCAGATTTTGCGTGAAGGTTTTTCTGAATTTGGAAAATCCATGAAAGGCTATTTAACGAATGATGCGATTTTACACGCGCCGGAATCGCGGACGTCTTCGCCGGTACGGATTCCGCGTGACAATGAAACGCTCGAACATGTTCAGATTAAAGGATTGTATCCGTGTGGAGAAGGCGCAGGTTATGCGGGCGGAATCATTTCTGCTGCGATTGACGGAGAAAAATGTGCATTAAAATGTGCAGAAACCATTAAAAAATAATCGTCGAACAAATCGGAACGGAACGTTAAACCACTTCGTTTTTAACAAGTTTTTCGTATTTTTGGGCAGCTATGAATGTTATGAAAGAAGAAAATGTTATTCTCGTTAATGACCAGGACGAACAAATTGGGTTGATGCCAAAAATTGAAGCTCATGAAAAAGCCTTGCTGCACAGGGCGTTTTCTGTTTTTATAATAAACGATAAAAACGAAATCATGCTGCAGCAGCGCGCTGCTCAAAAATACCATTCACCATTGTTGTGGACCAATACGTGTTGCAGCCACCAGCGCGAAGGCGAAAGCAATATTGAAGCCGGAACACGAAGGTTATTTGAAGAAATGGGTTTTAAGACCGAGCTCAAAGAATTATTTCATTTTATTTATAAAGCGCCTTTTGACAACGGTTTGACCGAGCATGAACTCGACCATGTGATGATTGGTAATTATAATGAAAATCCCGAAATCAATACAGAAGAAGTCGAAAACTGGAAATGGATGTCGGTGGAAGCGGTCAAAAATGACATGCTGGTCAATCCAGGGATTTACACGGTTTGGTTTAAGATTATTTTTAATGAGTTTTATCATTTTTTAGAAGAACATACGATTTAAAGGTGCATGGTTTTGGGAGCAAGGTTCAGGTTGAGCCGAATATTGAGCCTAGCACCCAGTACCAAGTACCCAGAACCCTAAACCCACTATGAAAGTCACTGTCAGCAGGAAAGCCCATTTTAATGCCGCGCACCGTTTGTATCGGAAAGATTGGTCATTTGAGCAAAATGATGCGGTTTTTGGGAAATGTAACAATGCGAATTTTCACGGGCACAATTATGAAATGACCGTTAGCGTTACAGGTATAATCAATCCGGAAACCGGTTATGTGATTGATATTAAAGAATTGGCTGATATTATTTTAGAAGAAGTCGAAAAGCCATTTGATCATAAAAACCTTAATCTTGATGTGCCCGAATTCGAACACCTGAACCCGACGGCGGAGAATATCGTCGTTGTGATCTGGAATAAAATCCGCAAAAAAATCAAAGCTGAATTTGAGCTTGAAGTTGTTTTATACGAAACACCCCGAAATTTTGTAACCTATCGCGGTCAATAATCCTGCAAAACATTAATGGAATTCTAATAAAAAAGAATGCTTTAAAATCCTGAAATTTGTCTGAAAACAATATGAATCCAACATTTTATCCTTTGCAATTCGAACCGATTCTCAAAGAAAGAATCTGGGGCGGCGACAAGTTAAAAACCGTTTTAAACAAGCCGATAACTTCTGAAATTACTGGTGAAAGCTGGGAATTGTCTGCTGTAGAAGGCGATGTCAGCATCATTGCAAATGGCGAATTGAAAGGAAAATCTCTTACGGATGTGATCGATCAATTTCCAGACGCGCTTTTGGGAACTGCCATCCACAAGCGATTCGGGAAACAATTTCCGCTGTTGTTCAAATACCTTGATGCCAAAGAAGACCTGTCAATTCAGGTACATCCAAATGATGCTCTCGCTAAAAAGCGCCACAATTCGTTTGGGAAAACAGAAATGTGGTATGTAATACAGGCCGATGAAAATGCCCGGATCATTGTTGGATTCAAAGAAAAATCGAGTCAGCAGGAATACCTGAAAAGCCTCAAAGACAAAAACATTTTATCGATATTAAATACGGTCAATGCCAAACAAGGCGATGTGTTTTTCCTTGAAACCGGAACCGTTCATGCCATTGGCGCCGGATTGGTCATAGCTGAAATCCAACAAACATCTGATATTACGTATAGAATTTACGATTTTGACCGCAAAGATGCCGATGGAAATACGAGGGAATTACACGTGGACCTCGCACTGGATGCTATTAACTACAACACAACCAATACGCAGAAGCAGTATTCCAAAATAAAAAACCAGTCGAATGTAACTGTTGATTGTCCGTATTTTACGACAAATTTTATTCCGCTTGACGGGAATGAAAGTATTGTAAAAAACGGCAATTCGTTTACAGTTTACATGTGTGTTGACGGGAGTTTTTCTATTGAATCGAATGGACAAACATTTGATTACAAAAAAGGCGATACGGTTTTGATACCTGCTACTTTAAAAACATTTACGCTCAGCGGAAAAGCTTCTGTTTTAGAAATTTACATTTCATAGCCCTTTATAAGAAGATAATGTGTACTTTTGCACCGATTTTAAAATTAAAAATAAAATGGCAAACGTTAAGAATTTAAAGAAAGACATCAACTACGTATTAGGAGATATTATTGAAGCGGTATATTTATTTGAAATGTCTACAACTGGAAAACCAACAGACGAGACAAATAATCTGATCGATGAAGCAATCGCTACTTTCGACGCTTTGATCACTAAAGTAAACGCTAAAAATGTAGAGAATAAAAAAGCGCACTTTAAGCAAATCAATGTAGAATTAGAACAAGCTGCAAATCAATTGGTTGCTAAAATCAACGATTTACAGTAAAAAAAAGCAGTAAAAAAGTGCGATTTTATTTTGGAAATTTAAAATTCACTTCTATATTTGCACCCGTAATGAGACGCCGGTGTAGCTCAGTTGGCTAGAGCAGCTGATTTGTAATCAGCAGGTCGTGGGTTCGAGTCCCTCTATCGGCTCCAGAGAAAACCATCACTTTTAGTGGTGGTTTTTTTATTTTAAGATTATCGGTAAAAATAAGGGCGGCAAATTCACAAGCAATTAATTTGCAAATTTGCGGCCCGTTTTATTTGTGATCTGTGAGGTATTATTTCCCCGCTTCTTGTTTTTTTCTTTCGTTGTAAAATGCGGTAAGTTTTTTTCCATACATCGATTGGGCGACTTTCGGACTCATTGATTTTTGGATGGTATCTACGTATTTTAGGTTGATGTCCGGGATTTCAGACAAAACAATATAAGGTGCAACTTCAAAATCTTTATTGTTCAGCGCAAAATTCGTCGCATATAGATAACGCCTTTTTTTGATGTATTCTTCAGCAGTTTTGATGCTGTCGAGTGTTTTTACGTTGTTTGCTTTAAAAGCCCTGAATTTGGCTTCCACCAGTGAAAGATTCTGGTCGGTGAACCGGCGGTTGATTTTCTTGAACTCGTCATATTTTTCCTGGTTTTTAGACCCGGTAACTTTAGAATCGGACATAAAAAAATCGAGACTGGTTTCAATATTGATTTTTCCGGCTTCAGCAAAAAACGGGATGTTATTGTCAAGCGAATTCGTAACGCCGCGGTCTAAAAACAAATAATACATTTCGGGAGAAGTGATGTCAAGCGCCGCGGTAAAATGGGAATCGCCGTCAATTTTGATGGTATCGATCGCAACCAGATTTGTATCGACAATTTTTTGGATGTAAAGCATGCCTTTTTTCAGTCCTTTTACATTTCCTGTAATGATGAGGTTTTTATCAGATTCTTTTTGGCTGCAGCCAATAATCAATAGCGATGCAAACAATGCAACAAGCGAATATTTCATGAAGTTTTATTTTTAACGTCTTTCCGTTTGGCCACTTTGGCACGGATGGCAAAATAATAAAAAAATCCCCAAAATGTCATACAAATCGGGGATTATAAAATGATAGTTTTAAACTTTTATCCTTTAAGCCAGGCTTCTTTGAGTTTGGCTTTGCTGTTATCGGTCGCTTTAAAAGTTTCCGAATCTTCGTAAGGCAGTTTTACTTTTCCCTTTAAAGTAAGCTCTTTGCCGTCGCGTTTGATTTGTACGGTGATTGCATCATCTTCTTTCCAGCTTTGGCTGCCCATGATCATTTCGTAAATGTTATCGAGGTTGTAATTCGTCCCGTTTATGGCAGTAATAATATCAGAGCCTTTTAATCCCAAAGCGTTATAAAAAACTGGTAAATCAGTACTTGGAAGCACAATGATTTCTTTAGTATTCGGATTTACGGTAATGTATGGCACTTGTCCTTTTAAGAAAACATTTCCTGGAATTTTTGTTGCCGCTTTAGTAACGCCCATTTTAGCAAAATAGGTTTCATACGGAATCGGTGTGGCTCCGGCAACATAAGTTTTAAGGAATTCGCCTACTTCAGGATAGGTTAGTTCGATAATCTTCGGGAAAAGTTCGCTGTCGTCGAATGGTTTGTCCGGACCGTAGGCCACAGATAATTTTTGCATCATATCTAAAATGCCTCTTTCGCCATTGCTTTTTTCACGGATGATAATGTCAATACACATTCCGATAAGCGCTCCTTTTTCATATACATTCAGATACTGGTCTTTATAAGGTTTGTCCAATACATTTTTACTCATCGTAGTAAAAGGCATGGTATCATCCATCATTTTGGCATTGGCGATTTTTCCGGCCATTCTTGTAAAGAATTCTTCTTCGGTAATCAGGCCCTGGTTGATCTGGAATAAATTGGCAAAATATTCGGTTACGCCTTCATACATCCACAAATGTTCAGACATTTTCGGTGCGTTGTAATCAAAAAACTGAATTTCTTTAGAATGAATGCTGAGCGGTGTTACAATATGGAAAAATTCATGTGAAACCACATCTTTTAACTGTTCGGCCAATTGGTCTTTAGGCATCGCTTCCGGCATAACAACTGTTGTGGCTGTTGGGTGTTCCAATGCGCCGAAACCCTGCGCATCGTTTGTATTCACATCCGTCAGGTAAATCAACACGCTGTATTTTTTTGTCGAATTGAATTTTCCGAGGAATTTTTTCTGGGCTGTCATCATAATTTTCATTTCCGGTGTGATGCTTTCGGCAGTAATCAATCCGTTTGGAGAATATACGGCAATCAGGATCTCCATACCGTCAACGGAGAAAGTCGTATAATCCGGCTTGGCATACATGATCGGGTTTTCTACAAGCTCGGCATAACGAGGAACAGAAAAAACATCTTTTGATTTGCTGGCGTCTGTATCGTTCATCGAAGTAGCACCCCAAAGGGTTTCCGGATGTAAAACCGTCAATTCATACGGATTGGCAGTCAGGTTTTCAAAATAACCGATAAACCCGTGCGTGTTGATCATGAAATTTTTACCGTCGAGTATGTTTGTTCCTGCCGGTGAAAATATATTTTTGCCGCCAAATCCCTGGGCCGGCGTTTCTGAATCGTAAGTGTCATTGACCCAATAGGTGATTTTTTCAAGCTTTTTGGCGTCTTTGATGGTCCAGGAATTTTCATCCATTTTGGCTACTGAAAGTGCTTTCCCTTTGGCGTCATAAGCTTTGAGGTTGTCGATCATTTTACCGTAATCATCTTCAGAATAAGTTCCGGGAACAGTTTTAGGCAGGTGAAAAGTAATCTCTGATGTAGTGATTTTTGGAGCCGTAACGGTAACCATTACTTTATCATCTTTGACCGTATTGAGGTCGATGCTGACTTTAACAGCATCCGCTTTTTTAGATTGGGCCTGGGCATTAAAACCAAATAAGCTGATTGTTAATGCTAATGACAGGAGTATTTTTTTCATTTATTACTTTTTTTAGGAATAAGTACGCGAATGTATAAAATAGTTACAGCGGTTAAAATCTTTTTAGTAAGGGATTAACATTAAAGCTACTAATAAAAAACTCCCGCTTGAGGCAGGAGTTCGTTTTTTAATCTATTTTATTTTTGATGTAATATTTTCCGTCGAGTTCTTCGTCGAAATCATCAATCTTTGGAGGTTTCGGTTTGGGTTTGCTTGCCATGGCTTTTTTCTTCCACAGCTCGAATTTATCTGCCGTAAGCCTTTTTTTCATAATTTCGAGAATTTCCTTTTCGGCAAACCCGAATTCTTTTTTTATGATTTCAAACGGATTCCGTTCTTCCAGCGCCAGGGTAATCAATCTTTCATTTTGCTCCCAGGTCAATTCTATGCGTTTACTCTTTTTCATCAATAGAAATTAATTCAGACAAATACGTATTACGGGTTAAAATTCTTAAATCAATATTAAGAAAAAAAATAATCACTTTTTCAGGCAGATGCAAATTTTTTAATCATTTTCATTTTGTGATGCCGGACGGTACTTTTGAAAAGGTATTTTGAGAAGATTTTTGAGGCTGTTGTGCTCCTCCGGCTGCATATGCGTATCTACGCCGTAAACAATTTTGTTGCGTTCCAATATTGTAAAAGTACCGAAAATCCGGTCCCAGACGGAAAAGATATTTCCGTAATTGCTATCGGTATACGGTAAAACATAATGGTGATGGACTTTATGCATATCTGGGGAAACGATTATATAACTCAGCAAACGATCAAGTTTTTTAGGAAGTGAAATGTTGGCATGGTTGAATTGTGAGAAAACCACCGACATCGACTGGTACAAAAAAACCAGCCACATCGGGGCGCCAATCACCAATACGCCCAAAGTGGTAAACACAAAACGGATCACGCTTTCTCCCGGATGGTGACGGTTTGCAGAAGTTGTATCAATCCAGACATCGGTGTGGTGGATTAAATGAAAACGCCACATCCATTTGGTTTTGTGCTGTACCAAATGCGCGAGGTAGGCGCCAATCAAATCCATCAGCAACAAACCTATCAGGGTATAAATCCAGAAGTTCATTGGCGGAAGCCATTGTAAAATCCCAAAATCATTTTCCGAAACCTGGCGTGCGGTCAATAGTAAAATAAATGCCATTACAAAATTTACGATGATGGTCGTCAGTGTAAAAAAGATATTGATTCCCGCGTGTTGCCATTTTTTATAATCAAATGAAAATAAAGGCGAAACGCTTTCCAGTAACCAGAACAAAGCGATTCCGCCTGCAAGAATCAGTGCGCGGTGCAATGACGGTATGGTCGAAAAATAAGCAATAATCTGATCCATGATTTATAAAGATTTGTTCAAATTTACTTTTTTTACCAATAAGAATCTGATAAATAATTGATAATGGACAATTGATTATTGAATTGAGGCATTTTGTTTTCTGAATTCATTATGAATTAAAAAAGGCTCCAAAATTGAAGCCTTCCTAATATCCGCAAACAAGATAATTATCAATTAGCTTCGCTTCGTTCGGCCTCTGGCCTCGGGTTTTCATTGGCAATTATCCATAATTACAGCAATCAAAATCATTATTCCCTTCTGTCTTCCGGTTCAAATTCTGTTTTTCTAAGGATGTTTTTATAAACGAGACCGCCTACGGCAGCGCCTAAAATTGGAGCTGCAATAAACAACCAAACCTGTTCCAATGCCCAGCCCTGCACAAAAACTGCCTGGCTGATGCTTCGCGCCGGATTCACAGAAGTATTGGTAACCGGGATGCTGATCAAATGGATCAAAGTCAATGCGAGTCCGATTGCAATACCGGCAAATGCTTCACGTGCCCGGTCTTTTTCAGTTGCGCCAAAAATGATAATGATGAACATGAAAGTCATGACAAATTCGGTCACAAACGACGATACCAAGTCATAACCGCCCGGGGAATGCTCGCCGTAACCGTTAGCTGCAAAATTTCCAATCGCGCTGCCGTTGCCTGTTGCAATGACATACAAAACCCCGGCTCCGGCAATTCCGCCAAGGATTTGGGACACCACATAAGGTAAAACGGTTGAAGCTTCTACGCGCCCGCCAGCCCAAAGGCCAATGGTTACCGCCGGGTTCAAATGGGCGCCTGAGATACGACCCAATGCATATGCTATAGTTAATACTGTGAGGCCAAAAGCGAGCGAAACGCCCACAAGCCCGATACCTATAAAAGGTTGAGACGTGAAATTGGCTGCCAAAACAGCGCTTCCGCATCCGCCGAGTACCAACCAGAATGTTCCGATAAATTCTGCTGCAAATTTTTTCATAAATGTTTGTGTTTAATTGGTTTAATTCAAAAATTATTGGATAAAAAAGAATATTCGTATGCCCAGATAATCAATACGATTTGAAGGGGCAGGCGCAGGAACAAAGCCCATTTGGGCAATCCCAGGTTAGCACTTTCATTCAGGTACATAAATAAATTAGCCGGAAAAATGACGATCAATAAAGCAATAATACCAACCGCTGCATATGCTGAAGTGGCGGGAATGCACAATAAAATACCCAGCGAGATTTCAGCAATACCGCTAATTATATTTAATAATTTTGGATTTGGAAAAAAAGGGGGAATCATTTTGAGATACAATCGCGGCTTGCGAAAATGATTGATTCCTGCTAAAACATACAACAAAGCCATTACGTATAAATGCCAGGGAAGTGCCATGATGCCGCTATTTCGAGAACATTTATTGTTCTACGTTTAAGCTAATTTAGGATATTTTTTTATAAAATGTTAAAACTTATATAAAAAACCGTTTTTAGTTTCCAAACATTACCGTAAATGTGGTGCCGGAATTGACTTCGCTACTGACCGAAATTTTTCCTTTCATGCTTTCGATTTGTGTTTTTGTCATAAACAGTCCGATGCCTTTTGCTTCCGGATGTTTGTGAAAAACCTGATTCATTCCAAACAATTTGTGGCTGTTTTTAGCCAGGTCGATCCCGAGGCCGTTGTCACTTACAGACAAATAGATGTGGTTGTTTTTAAATTCTGTGTGGACATGGATTGTAGCAATTCTGTCGGGACTTCGGTATTTCAAAGCATTGCTTACCAGATTGTGGAATATGCTGTCTAAGTAAATCCTGGAGTAAAGAATATTTTCTGCTTTAGAAAAATCGGAAGTAATTTCGGCTTTAGAATTCAAAATTTCCCCTTGCAGGGTTTCGATGGTTTTAGTAAAAATGTCCTGAAAAGCCAGTGTTTCTCTGTCTATAGATTTATTTTTCCTGATGTGTAATACTTCCATCAATTGATTTAATGATTCATTAAGATTGGCAGCCACTTTTTTGAGCATGCTAAAAATCATTTTATAATCATCAATAGTACTATTCTCTTCAATGGCTGCGACAAGGGAAGTGATATTTGCCGCCGGCGATCTTAAATTGTGCGAAGTCATATTGGCAAAATCATTCAACTGCTGGTTTTGCATCGTGAGTTCATCCATCAGGTTTTCCTGAATAATCTGGTCGAGCAGCAGGTGTTTTGCATTTTGCCTGATTTTGACATAAGCAAACAGAATAATTATAAAAGTAATAATAGCAAATAATGTAAAATTCCGGTTTCTGGCTTTTACGTTTTCTTCGGTTTCATCTAGGTTTGCTGAAAGGAGTTTTACAGCATTATTCTGATAATTGACAATTGAAGCCCTGATGGAATCCATGATTTCTTTACCGCGGCCAGTTTTTACGATTTCAACGGCTTTTTCCATTCCCAGTTCTTTTCTGGTTTTAATCGTAAGCGCACTTATTTTTTCCTTAGAGTCGATCAGGCGTTGCAATGTGTCGAGTTGCATCAGCTGTACGGTATCAGTTTCGTTCAGCGACTTCAGGGAATCAATCCATTCTTTCAGGTTTACTTGTCCTTTATTGTAAACTTCGAGGTAATTTTCGTCGCCTGTAATAGTAAATCCACGTGTTCCGGTTTCGATATCAATACTGCTGGAAAGCACTTTTTCAAGCATGTTGTTGATATTGCTTGTACGATTTACGACCAGTCGGTTTTGCCTCACCTGTTGTGCCCGGTTGTAAGTGGAATAAACCAATACCGAAAACGCAACCATCACTACAAAAAAAGTGATGTCGATAATATTTTTCAATGTAAGTCTCTTCATAGTAATGTGGTATTTTGTTTCTGAAGAGTCAGAAAACTTTCAAAAGATAAAACCTTATTTGGATCTTTTCGAAAAATTAACATTCATCATTACAATTGCAAAAAGAATCAGAGCGATGCCAAACCATTGTGAAGCCACAACTGTTTCCTGTAGTAAAACATATGCCATCGTTACGGAGACCGGTAATTCCAGTGAAGAAACGATGCTTCCCAAACCAATTCCGGTATGTGGAAAACCGGCATTTAACAACATTGGCGGAATTACGGTGCCAAATATAGCCAGTAAAATGCCCCATTTGTAAAAAATATCATAGTTTACCGGCGTTACCTGAGTGGCAATGGCAAAAAAGAATACGACTACTGCGCCGCCTAAAAGCATGTACAAACTGCGTTGGGCTGATGAAATATGGACAGCCACGCTATTTGCAGTATACATCGTGGTTGTAAATGAAGCGGCGGCTAATAATCCGAGGACAATTCCGCGCCAATCAAGTGTTGTTTCATTGTCAATAAGGTTTGTTGCCAATGCCGTACCGATCAATACAATTACTACTGCGGCTATTTTTATGGCAGAAGGAAATTTTTTATCGATGACCATTTCCAGCAGTACACCCATCCAAACGGTTTGCATCAATAGGACAATTCCAATAGATACGGGAATATATTTTACTGCCAGATAATAAAAAATACTGGTCAGCCCGGTAGAAGTCCCGGCGATCATCAATTGTGTAATATCGCGTTTTCCGGCTTTTATAACAGTACCATTATTTCTTATTTTTTGAAAGGCATTGATAATCAATACAGCAATGATTCCAAGAATGAATTGTGAAGAAATTACTTCTGCAGGTGTAAATGGCAGCCCGGTAATGCCAATATCCGAATAGGCTAATTTTACAAATGTAGCGAGCATTCCATAACTGGTAGCACCGAGTCCGACAAGGAAAACTCCTTTAATTACGTTATTGTTTGTCATTTTTGAAATTTGAAAAGCTGGCAAATATAGTACTTTAAGAAAGAATATGTGGTTAAAAAAGAGCAGAAAACGAATCCCATAAAAAACCCCGAAAACGAATTCCCGGGGTTTTCGAATAAAAAAAAACGTATTACTCTTTGATAAACTTCGATTGAAACGAAGCCTGACCTGAATTTACATGTAATAAATACAAGCCCGGAGGCAATTGGCTCACTGGTATTGATGTAACATCTCCATATTGTTCCAACACAATTTTTCCGGACATATCTGAAATTGTAAGAGAATCAACAGCAGAATTGCTGTTATTTTTAATGTTTAGAATGCCTTGAGCCGGATTTGGATAAAGTTGGAGCAACAACTGCCCTGTAGTATTTTGTTCACTAAGGAAGCAGTCCGAGTTGTCAATAACAGGCATCGGAATGGCTTTGTTAATAGTAGTGCCGTCGCCCAATTGCCCATAACTATTATCGCCCCATCCCCAAAGTTTGTTGTCTGTATCAATTGCAATTGTAAAATCTTTTCTTCCGGTAACGGTGAGCCATCTTTTATCTGTGGCAATGGCAATAGGATAATTCTTACTTATCATGGTTCCGTCTCCCAGTTGGCCAATGTCATTTTTGCCCCAAACCCACAATGACCCGTTTGCTTTTATCGCTCTGGTTGTAGAAGTGCTGGTCACTGCCATTGTCCAATCGGTATCGCTGCCAATTTCCACAGGAAAAGGAACATTACTGCTGGAACCATTGCCTACAGTACCGTAACCATTAAATCCCCAACCCCAGATAGAACCATCGGTTTTTATGTTAATCGTTGTAAAACCTCCCGAAGATGTTTTTCCATAATCAAAAAAAGTGTTTCTGACGCGAGTAGGGACTTCATTAAAAAGAATGCTGATGGCACCCAGGGATCCTTCTACATTTGCGCCCCAAACCCATATAGAATTGTTGTCTTTGATTGCTGTTGCCGAAAGCGTGCTGGCAGAAACTGATTGCCAGTCAGTGTCAGATCCAACTTTTGTTGGGGATTTTAAATTTTGCGTATCACCGGTCCCAAGTTCATAATGATCGTTCCAGCCCCAGCTCCATAAAGTACCATCTTGTTTGAGTGCTAAAGTAAAAATAGAACCTGAAGACACCGTTTTCCAATCGGTATCGGTACCAATCTGAATCGGTATATTAGAATCGGTAAAAGAATCATTGCCAAGTTGGCCATAAAGATTTTCTCCCCAGGCCCAAAGTGTCCCGTCATTTTTAATAGCCATTGTATGCTCGCCACCCGCAGAAATAATTTCCCAGTCTTTATCATTGCCAATATGAACCGGAATATTTTTGTTTTCAAAAGTTCCATTGCCCAACTGCCCGGAAAGATTTTTTCCCCAAGCCCACAACGAACCATCAGATTTTAGTGCAATGGTATGGTAACCTCCGCCAGAGATTTCATCCCAGCATTGCGCAAAAGCGGGTAGAGTGAAAGCATAGAAAAGGCAGAGATAAAGTAAATATCTTTTCATTAATTTGGCTGAAATGTGGTATTAAAGGTCGCTAAAATATGAAAAAACATTATATGTCGGTCTTTTGTCTGAGGATTTTATCGATAAAGTGTTATTTTATTATGGAAAGCCTTGTTAATGCTGGGTTTGTATTGAGGTTTGTTTTTTATCATTTCAGAATAAAAAAAATCCAGACAAATAGTTGCCTGGATTTTACTGAATGAAAATAATATGTCAATCCGGATGACTATGATTCGGTAATTCCCTTAATCGGGAACGGAAATATAAAATGCTGTAAAATGCCTCCATGCGCATTGGATACATGTTCTTTAAATGACTGCATGCTTTCATGCATCAGTTTTGAATACGCATAGCCTAATTTTTCAAGGATTTCTTCCAGTGATGATAATGCTGTTTTAAGGGCAATTTCCCTTTCCTCTTTCCCTTTTGGAAGATTAGAATCAATTTCGAGGATATTTTTTTCAAAAACAAGCTCAGCTTTCTTGTAGAATTCGGATAACGAATGTTTACTTTGGTAACTTCGGATGTGGGTGAGTTCAATCGCCGATTTTTTTTCGATGTCGTCAAACGCTCCATCTGCATTTGATGCAAGAAGGGCTATATATACAGGAAATTTTAATAATTTGTCTTGTTCCTGCGGACTGAGGTTTTTAAATAATTCCATTTTTTAAGTTTGATTTTGTTAGATAATAAAGTTAGCCATTCAATATGTATTTGTTTTTTTTTGCCACAATTTTTAACACAAAATTGAAAGAATGCGATAAAAAAAACAACAGCGCATAAAAAAAGGATAACCTGCATCAGCAAATTATCCAGTTAATTATTTCAGCTTCCAAGTGATTGTAAAGTACTGCTTGATTGGTTACGGTATACAGCTTCCATTCCGAATACCCACTAACTTTGCAATAGTATAAAATTAAAATATTTTGTGTCAGAACCGTTTATACGACTTAGGTCAGATTTTATATGATTTCCACTTAGTATTAGTTGTGGTCTGACGTACGCTTAAATTATTTTTTGCTTCTTTTAGGTGTTGCAACCGAATCTGAAGGATTCATTCCAACCGGCTGTGCCTTAGTTTGCTTTTGTGTCTGACCTTTATCTTTTGCTTCTTTTTCAGCATCGATTTGCGTATTACTTTGTTGTTTTGCAGCTTCAACTTTGGCTGATCGTTCTACTGTACGTTGCGTTTCCCTCGGTGCTTGTTGTTGAAGTTGATCATCGTTTGGCTGAGATTCGCCCTGTTGTGCAAACGCAAATGTGGTAAAAACTAAAAATGCGGCAGTCATGATTGAATTTTTCATAAGATTTCTTTTTAGTAAAGTAACGATTTTCGTAGGCGTGTATTATTATGCAATTTCATGAAAACATTATAAAAATTCTGAAATAGGTACCAATAAAAAATCCTCAATTGCGAGGATTTTTTATTGAATCTTAAGCCGGCAATTTCTTCCAGAGATAATAAAGCAAGAATAAAAACAACAGCATAAAAAGCGGTATCAGTACGAACAAGGTTTGTCCGTTGCTAAAAAACCATGAAAGTGATGCGCCAATAAAATTGAATACAAATCCGGCAAAAGCCCATTCTTTTAAAACTTTATATTTATTCTGCATCAGGGCCACGGCACCTAAAATTTTTGCTGCACCAATGATGCTCATCAGGTAAATTGGGTAACCCAATTGCCTGAAAGCTTCCTGGCCTTCCGGCTGTTTTGAAATTCCGGCAATACCGTCCATTACCATCAGAATGGCAAAAATGGTCGTGCAGGTCCAATAAATCATTTTTATCTTTCTCATATTTCGCTTTATTACATTAAAATGTTGTTCACTGGTGTTATTGGAGCCGGGAGATCTGCTTCATCCATCATATCCCTTAGATCTATTTCTATATTCCGGCTTAAAGCAGCCATGGGAATGTCGTTTGGACCGCCTTCAAACGGATTTTCAGTAGCTTCACCCACTTTTTCCATCGAAGTAAAAATCCAACCCACAACAACACTGAACGGAATGGTCATCCAAACATAATGGTTGCCTAATTTTTGAAACTCATTCAGCATGGCAAACGGAAGCATGTATACAAAAAGCCTGATGAAAAACAGGTTGATACTCGCAAATTGCCTCGGGTAAGGAAAATTTTTAATGCGTTCACATTTGCCTTGTTGGTCGTATAAATCGGCCAGGCGCTTTTCCATTTCAACATATTCGAAAGGACCGATTGCGCCCATTTCTTTAAGCTTTTCAAGCTGCCTGGATTGTAGTGCAATCAATTGTGTAGCACGATTTACCTTTGTAGTGATATAGGCCAGTTCTTCATGGCTTAAGTATTTTTGCAGTTCTTCTTCAAGTTTGTTTTCCCATTCGGGTACTTTGTAAAAATTGCGGTATTCAACGTTATAACTTTTATTTGTATTTTCCCAGATTTGCGGTTTTCGCAATTGGTAACGCATAGCAGTCAGCCACGCAAAATGCCTGTACATGAGTTCGGAATGGACTGTAGCATCTGATTTTACAAAATCCTTGACCATTATTCCCCAGCTTCGACTCGAATTGATGATCGCACCCCAGATTTGCCTAGCTTCCCACAAGCGGTTGTAAGTTTGAGTGTTTTTAAACCCAACGATAAATGCTGCTGCTGTACCGATCATGGCAATAGGAACCCACGGAATTGCAATCCAGTTCCAGCCCAATAACTGGTAGCACAATGTTGGAACCGCTGCGATAAGCAACAGCCAGTAAATATCTCTTCTGGTCCACAAAAGAAATTCTTTGATTTTATAATGACTTCCTGTATGCACGAATAATTTTTTTTAAGCTGCTTTTGTCAATGGATGTTTCAAGTAATAATCACAGTCGCTGTTGTCATTTGAAATATTTACTAATGGTCATAAATCAGATGAATTAATGCGTTTCAGTAAGTATTTTTTGGATTTCATTTTCCAATTCCGACTGGGTTATTGCTCCGGATTTTTGACCAACCTGTTCGCCTTTGGCATTGTAAAAATAAGTTAGCGGTATAGAATTGATTCCATAATTATCTAATGATTTTACACTTCTTACAAACATAAACGGATACATCCCGAGGCTTTTAAATGTGGTAATTTTTTCCGGATCTTCATCAGAAATCATCACAAAATTGACACGGTCGCCATATTTCGCATATGCTTTATTAAATGCCGGAAATTCTTCACGGCATGGGCCACACCAGGTTGCCCAAAAGTTGACAACCAATGGTTTTTCATTGTGATATGATAGATTTAAAGGAATTCCGCTCAGACTTTGTAGCTCTATTTTTGCCAGATCAATTTTTGGAACGCTTGTTAATTTATGATAACCGTAATATCCAATTGCAACCGTTAGCAGTAAACCTGCCACATATCCGGCCCAGAATAATTTTTTGTCCATATTAGCCCAATATAAATCTGGCGGCGATTGCCAATACCAAAACGGTTAAAAATCCGGAAATCAATCCGGCCAGTAAACTCCCTGCTTTTTTCATGTTGCGTGGTTTGAAGTAAGCAATGTTACCGCTTTTTTAGCTTTTTTCAAAAAATGAAACAAAAAAACCTGCAAGCTTTCACTCACAGGTTTCTTTAATTATTAACCTTTTATTTTTATTTGATCAATTCAAAACTTCTTTTTACAAAAGCGGTGAGTTCTTCGCCTTTTAGTAAATTCTGAGACAATTTTGCTAAGTCCAATGCTTGTTTCACTAAATGTTCCTGATGGGTTTTGTCTGAAGTATTTAAAATACTGGTTGCCAATTCGGAGTTCGTATTAACAACCAAATTGTACATTTCAGGGAAATTGCCCATGCCGAACATACCGCCGCCACCCGATTGACTCATTTCTTTCATACGACGCATAAATTCCGGCTGCGTAATGATAAACGGCGAAGCCTGGCTGTCTAACGCTTCGAGTTGTACAGAATAATTGGTTTTTGGAACAATCGTTTCTACTACGGTTTTCAGCGTTTCTTTTTCGTCGTCAGACAATTTTGAAATCGAATCGGTGTCTTTTTTGATCAGGTTTTCGACGTGGTCTGAATCGACACGAACGAATGTTAGGTCGGAATTATCGCCTTCCAATTTCTGGATTAAATGTGAAATAATAGGCGAATCCAACAGTAAAACTTCATAACCTTTATCTTTTGCCGCAGCAATGTAACTGTGCTGTGCATCTTTGTTTGAAGCGTATAAAACAACCAGCTTCCCGTCTTTATCGGTTTGATTGTCTTTAAGTGTTTTTTTTAATTCTTCAAGTGTGAAAAATTTATCATCAACTGTTGGATACAATACAAATGCGCCGGATTTTTCGTAGAATTTAGGCTCAGACAACATGCCGTATTCTAGTACGATTTTGATGTCATTCCATTTTTTCTCAAAATCCTCACGGTTTTCAGTGAATAGGAATTTGAGTTTGTCAGCGACTTTTTTGGTGATGTAATTCGAGATTTTTTTCACCGCGCCATCGGCCTGCAAATACGATCTCGATACGTTCAGCGGAATGTCCGGAGAATCGATCACACCTTTAAGCATCGTTAAAAATTCAGGAACAATTCCTTCTACATTATCGGTCACGTAAACCTGGTTTTGGTACAATTGGATTTTGTCCTTTTGGATTTGCAAATCGGCGCCAAGCTTAGGGAAATATAAAATTCCAGTTAAATTGAACGGATAATCTACATTGAGATGGATGTTGAAAAGCGGCTCTTCAAACTGCATCGGGTACAATTCGCGGTAGAAACTTTTGTAATCTTCATCTGATAATTCAGATGGTTGTTTTGTCCACGCCGGATTTGGGTTGTTGATGATGTTGTCAACTTCAACCGTTTTAAATACTTCGTCTTTGTCTTCCGACTCTACGAATTCGCCTTTTTTCTGTTCGATTTTTTCAGAACGTGTCCCGAATTTAATCGGAATCGGCATGAACTTATTGTATTTGTTCAGCAATTCTGAGATTTTGCTTTCTTCCAAAAACTCTAACGAATCTTCAGCAATGTGCAAAATGATTTCGGTTCCGCGTGAAGTTTTGTCAGACGGTTCAAGTGTGAATTCCGGGCTGCCATCACAAGTCCAGTGTGCTGCCGGCTCGTCTTTGTAAGATTTCGTAATGATCTCCACTTTTTCAGCGACCATGAAAGCCGAGTAAAATCCGAGGCCGAAATGCCCGATGATTCCCGAATCTTTAGCCGAATCTTTGTATTTGTCCAAAAATTCCTCAGCACCAGAAAACGCGACCTGGTTGATGTATTTTTCGACTTCATCAGCGGTCATTCCAAGTCCTTGGTCAATGATGTGCAGTTTTTTGCCTTCTTTGTCAATTTTGACTTCGATAATCGGGTTGCCGTATTCCGTTTTGGCTTCGCCAATTGAAGTGAGATGCTTTAATTTTAAAGTAGCATCCGTTCCGTTTGAAACCAGCTCACGCAAGAAAATTTCGTGGTCGCTGTATAAAAATTTCTTGATTAACGGAAAGATGTTTTCTACTGAAACATTAATTTTTCCTGTTGTCATAAGTATTTAGGTTTAAATTTTTTCTGGATGCGGCTAGTCAAATAGAATACCGTTTTGGGAAAGGTGACAAATTGTCGGGTCGTTAGTCGAGAGGCGAACTATAAATGTTGAACGATGTCGTTTGCGTTAGCGATAGCAGCGGAAATCCTTTGTTGCCAAGTCAGGCATTTCGTGAGGAGCCAACATTATTCTGGAGCAACAAAGATTGCAGCGGATAGCGCGGGCCGCAGGCAACGCCAAAAGTAAAAAATAACTTATTGTTTTCCTTTAGTAGGCGGTTCGACGTTATACGTTTGTCTTTCGAGCTTTTATAGAAATGTTAATTTTAATATTAAATTATCAAATTATAAAACAATTTAAAATTTTAACACTTGTATCTTTGTAGCGATTAATAACTCAAATCCATCAAACATGAAAAAATTAATTTTCCTGAGTACGTTATTCGTACTGATGCTTTCGTGCAAGTCAACGGCACCGGCAACAAACACTAAAGTTGACAACAAATCCCACGTGGCCATGAAAGGAAACTGGGTCATCAGCTCTGTAACATATCCGGGTTCTCAGTATATCAAAGTGACTTCGTTTGGCTTGGCAGATTCCCAATGTTTTGAAGGCAGTACATGGAAATTCGTTTCTAATAATGATTCAGGTGAAATGGCTATTGTAAAAGCCGACTGTCCATCGTTCAGTTCGCCAATCAAATGGTTTGTCAATAAAGATGGGAAATTCGTTCTTAAAGTGCTAAACGCTGGTGAAAAAGCTAAAAAAGTACGCGACGGTTATGTTTTGGATGTAGCGAATCAAGGCACAGACTCTTTCCAGTTGGTTGACCATATCGATGTTGGCGGAAAATTGACCAATGTTGTATACCAATTCCAAAAAACAAACTAAACGTTAACCTAACAAATAATCTACCACATGAAAAAAATATCAGTTTTGGCCTTAGCAATGATGATGATTGCAGGTTCCATATTATCGGGCTGTGAGGCAGCGAAAAATACAAATAAAGCACAAAGAGGTGCCGGAATTGGCGCTGTTGGTGGCGCAGTAATCGGCGGAATCCTCGGTAATAACTTAGGAAAAGGCGGAAACGGCGCGCTTGGCGCTGTACTCGGCGGCGTAATTGGCGGTGTTGCCGGTGGCGTCATCGGAAACAAAATGGACAAGCAGGCGCGTGAGATTGACAATGCACTTCCGGGTGCAGATGTTGTGCGTGTTGGGGAAGGAATCAAACTTGTTTTAGGCGAGAATTCTGTTCGTTTTGATACCAATAAATCAACACTGACTGCTGCTGCTAAAGCCAATCTGGATAAATTGGTTCCAGTTTTTAATGAATATCCTGACACGAATATCGTGATTTACGGGTATACAGACAGCACCGGCGCAGCAGATTACAATTTGAAATTGTCTGGTGAAAGAGCTGCATCTGTAAAAAATTACCTAGCTGGAAAAGGTTTGGTGGCTTCACGTTTTACAGTGACCGGATTGGGAATCGCCGATCCGATCGCTTCCAATGAAACAGTGGAAGGCAGAAGCCAGAACCGCCGTGTAGAATTTGCAATTACTGCAAATGACAAGATGGTACAAGACGCGCAAAACGGAAAATAATCAAGTTTTGCTTTCAATTATAAAAGCTGTTTCGAAAGAAACAGCTTTTTTTGCTTTCATAAATTTTGAACGATTTTTATAAGAGATTTAACATCCGTTTATAAAGCGGTTTTAATGTCCGGCTGTATCTTTACGATGATTTTAAAACCCTGATACTTATGGCAACTGTAAAGAAAAACGTTTCGGAAAGACAATTTGTAGATGACAATCAGATCATTTCATTGTACATCAATTCGGTACTCGAAAATAACGAGCCGCCGAAGAATATTTTCCTGTTCTGCAAACAAAATAATATTGAAGAATCGGAATTTTACAGTTTCTTCGGATCATTTGATGCGGTAAAACAAACCGTTTGGGTCAAGTTTTTCGAGAATGCGGTCGAAGCCATTTCGAAAGAACCATCGTATCATTCGTTTACCAATAAAAATAAACTGCTGACTTTATATTTTACGCTTTTCGAAATCCTGACGCTGAACCGCTCGTACATACTTTATTCGCTCAAAGACAACAAAGAAGGATTAAAAAATTTACGCGATTTAAAACTGTTCAGAAACCATTTCAAGGATTTTATCGTAACTCTTTTAAAGTCAGAATCCTCAGAGAAACACCAGAAAGTGGCGAAAGTAACCGAACCGGTTTTCTCTGAAGGCGGCTGGCTTCAGTTCTTATTCATTTTGAAATTCTGGATCGATGACAGTTCAAAAGGATTTGAAAAAACGGATATCGTTATCGAAAAATCGGTCAATACTATTGTCGATTTGCTCGACACTAAACCGCTTGAAAACCTATTCGACCTTGGAAAGTTCCTTTGGAAAGAGGGCAAAATGCGATAATGATCAGCCAAAATCAATATGAAAACACTAGATAAAATCCCAACAAATAAAATCGAGCGCGCCGGACAGTTAATGAAAACCGGAATTAAAGTCGGCGGTAATTACATCGCTTATTACGGTGAGAAAATCGTAAATCCGTCATTAACCAAGGAAAAACTTAACGAAAACAATGCCGAAGACATTTACGACGGCCTGCAAAATTTAAAAGGCAGTGCATTAAAAGTTGCGCAAATGTTGAGTATGGACAAAAGCATTATGCCGCAGGCGTATGTTGAAAAGTTCTCACTGTCGCAATTTTCGGTGCCGCCGTTGTCTGCGCCATTGGTTCGCAAAACATTCAAAAAATACCTTGGGAAATTTCCCGAAGAACTATACGATTCGTTCACTCCGGATTCTGTAAATGCTGCGAGTATCGGTCAGGTACACGTGGCGTATAAAGATGGGAAAAAGCTTGCTGTGAAAATCCAATACCCCGGAGTGGCCGATAGTATCAGTTCAGATCTGGCGTTGGTAAAACCGTTTGCGACGCGAATGTTCAACCTGAAAGGCAAAGATTCAGAGAAATATTTTAAGGAAGTCGAAGACAAATTGCTCGAAGAAACCGATTATATTCTCGAATTAAAACAATCTGTAGAAATGGCCGAAGCTTGCAAGGCCATTAAAAACCTGCGTTTTCCAACGTATTATCCCGAATGGTCGTCAGAGAAAATCCTGACGATGGACTGGATGGAAGGTGAGCATTTATCTGAATTTGCATCGCACAATACCAGCAGCGAAAAAGGCGACCAGCTCGGGCAGGCGCTGTGGGATTTTTATATGTTTCAAATGCATCAATTGCGGCAGGTTCACGCCGATCCGCATCCGGGAAATTTCCTGATTGATGAAAATGCGAACCTGATGCCGATTGATTTTGGATGCATCAAAAAAGTGCCGAATGAATTTTACATTCCGTATTTCGAATTGGCGAATCCGAAATTCATTAACAATCCGGTATTGTTCAGTGAAAAATTATACCAGCTCGAAATTTTACGTACCGACGATTCGCCTGAAGAAGTGGCTTATTTCACAAAATTATTCCACAGACTGTTGAGTTTGTTTACAAAACCGTTCCATTCAGAAAGGTTCGATTTTTCAGATGATGAATTTTTCGGAGCGATTGCCACGATGGGCGAGGAGTTTACTAAAGACACGCAATTGCGCAAGATGAACGGCAACCGCGGGTCGAAACATTTCTTGTACATCAACCGCACTTTTTTTGGTTTGTACAATTTGATGCACGATTTAAAAGCCCGGATTGATACACAACAATACAAGTTATACATGCTTCAAAATAATGTTTGTTTTATTGGTTAGGTTGTAAGAGCGGAGGACTGAAAGGTTTTTCGCTCTTATTTTTTATGCCTTTTTGAACCATTAGGTTGAGGTCTGTTTTTAATAATTGCTGATTATTTCTAACCATAATAATTATTAAATTCAATCAGACTGCAACTTAATGAACTCAATGAACTTAATGGTTTATAATTTTTAGTTTGCACAAATTTTGTCATTGAACTTACTTAAATTTGCAAACTATTCTTTTATTATGCTCCAGATCGACCAGCTTACTTTTTCGTACAATCATTTCCCGGTTTTAAAAAATATCAATTTATCAATTGAAAAAGGGCAGAATATTGCCATTATCGGCGAAAGCGGTTGCGGAAAAAGTACGTTGCTAAAACTCATTTACGGTCAATATGATCTCGATGAAGGTTCAATTTCGTATGATGGAAAACCAATCCTCGGGCCAAAATTCAATTTAATTCCCGGAGAAGATTATATCAAATACCTCGCTCAGGATTTTGACCTGATGCAGTTTATCACCGTCGAGGAAAACATCGGAAAATTCCTGTCAAACATCTACAAAGACAAAAAAGCGGCGCGTGTTCACGAATTGCTTGAAATGGTCGAAATGACCGAATTCGCAAAAGTCAAAGCCAAATTCCTCAGTGGCGGCCAACAACAACGTGTTGCAATTGCGCGCGTATTGGCATTAGAACCAGAAATTTTGCTGCTCGACGAACCGTTTAGCCAGATTGATACATTTCGGAAAAATTCGTTACGCCGCAATTTGTTTCGTTATCTGAAAGAAAAAAACATTACGTGCATCATGGCCACCCACGACAGTACCGATATTCTGGCTTTCGCCGATGTGGTAGCGGTTATGAAAAATGGCGAAATTCTTCATCAAGGGCCGCCATATCTGGTTTATAAGAATCCTGAAGATTTTTATACAGCGTCTTTGTTTGATGAGGTTAACGCCATTCCGGAGTCATTTTTAAAACTTTCGGGGGATTCCGATACAATACTATTGGTGTATCCGCATCAACTAAAAACCGCAACCCAATCGCCATTGGCAGTAACCGTGAAAAAGTCCTATTTTAAAGGAAGCCATTTCCTTATTGAAGCGCAATACACTGGCGGGATACTGTTTTTTAACCACGGTTCCGCACTTCAAAATGGGTTACTTGCTTACTTGGTCTATTAAATTGTGCAGTTGGTATATTTACAGTTTTTTTATCTTTAACGGGTCGTAGATTTGAAAAAACTAATGCATTTTATTATGAAACAGAAAGCTGTAATTTTATTCCTATTGTTGCTCTTTTTTCAATTGGCGTTTTCTCAAAACAGCAAAAATGAAATCAAAGACAAAAATGTTCAAATGGTTTCGGTAAGAGACGGAAAGTATAAAGTTTGGACCAAAAAAGCCGGAAACGGAAAACTTAAACTGCTGCTTTTACACGGTGGACCCGGATCATCGGCTGAATATTTTTTCAATTTTCCCGAACATTTACCAAAAGAGTATACGATTTATTTTTATGCGCAGTTGGGAGCTTACTTTTCAGATGTTCCGAAAGACACTACTGCCTATTCTTTAGAAAGTTTTGTTGAAGATATCGAAACGGTAAGAATCGCCTTAAAACTGGACCAGTTTTACCTGCTCGGCCATTCTTGGGGAAATTCTTTGGCGCAAGCTTATACTGCCAAATATCAGGACCATTTAAAAGGGATTATTTTATGTAACAACGTCAATGTTAAGGATGAAGTCGTTTATGAATATAGCGTAGAACAGTATGCCGATATTATGGAAGAATTTCCCGAATACAAGCAATATGCCGATTCGTTGCGGTTTGGTTTTTCAGGTAAATTTACCGATTTCAGTACGCCTGAATCCTTAGGAAATCTGATAAACGAAAAAGTATATCCTGAAGTACTCAAAAGGCATTACGTAAGACTTCCATGGCCATTGCCCGAAGATTTGGCCAATTCAAAAATCCATTCCAATTCAAAATTAATGAGTGAATTGGGTTTTATGCAAAAAACGCTGTTGGTGGATTATAATCAATATCTGAAAGAAATAGAAAAACCAGTGTTGCTGATTGGTGCTAAGTATGATTTTATTCCGCCAAAATATTATGTCAGAATGAAAGAAACGCTCAAAAAGAGTCCACTCGTTGACATATCGATCCTAAACGGCAGTCATTTTGTAATGTGGGACGATGCCCAAAACTTTTTCAAAACCGTTGATGATTTTATACAAAAAGTAGAAAAACGCTAAGATTTGAAATTCGTAATATTTGATTGTTTTCTTAAATTTCAGAGGCCAAAATTGGCAATATCCAAAAAAAGACTAACTTGTGCGGGCAGTTTTGTCAATTGCTTACATTTGGCAGCACAATTTTACTAAAACGATCAAAAATGTTTCATTCAAAAATATCAGGACTTGGTTATTATGTCCCGGACAATGTTGTTACCAATGACGATCTGTCTAAAATAATCGATACCAACGATGAGTGGATTCAGGAACGCACCGGAATCCAGGAACGCCGCCACATCATCAGGGGTGAAGACACTACGACAACAATGGGTGTGAAAGCTGCAAAAATTGCGATCGAGCGATCCGGAATCTCAAAAGACGACATCGATTTTATCATATTCGCGACTTTAAGCCCGGATTATTATTTTCCGGGACCGGGTGTTTTGGTACAACGCGACCTCGGGATCAAAACGGTCGGTGCGTTAGATGTCAGAAACCAATGTTCGGGATTTGTGTATGCCATTTCGATTGCCGACCAATACATCAAAACCGGGATGTATAAAAATATTCTGGTCATCGGTTCCGAAGTGCATTCCACGGGTTTGGATATGACTTCGCGGGGACGTGGTGTCTCAGTGATTTTTGGTGATGGGGCAGGAGCAGCGATTTTATCAAGAGAAGAAGATCTTTCAAAAGGAATTTTATCCACACATTTGCATTCAGAAGGACAACATGCCGAAGAATTGATTGTAAAAGCTCCCGGAATGGGCGGTCGATGGGTTTTGGATATCGTTGCAGATAATGATCCGAATGACGAAAGTTATTTTCCATACATGAACGGCCAGTTCGTGTTTAAAAACGCCGTAGTCCGTTTTGCAGAAGTGATCAATGAAGGCTTGGAAGCCAATAATTTATCGGTTTCAGACATTAAGATGCTGATTCCGCACCAGGCGAATCTTAGGATTTCACAATTCATCCAGCAGAAATTCAAACTGGCTGATGACCAGGTGTATAACAACATTCAAAAATACGGAAATACAACTGCGGCTTCCATTCCGATTGCATTAACTGAGGCTTGGGAGCAGGGCAAAATCAAATCAGGTGATTTGGTGGTGTTGGCCGCTTTCGGTAGTGGATTTACGTGGGGAAGCGCAATCATCAGATGGTAATCTGAAATACTCAAATAATTGTTCAATAAAAAGCCCCGCTTTGCACAGTCGGGGCTTTTTGTTGTAAAACTCAAATAATTATAATTAACGCAATTTTTTTTCAAATAGTATTTTGTAGATTAAAATAAACCGCCGCCGCTTTGTTTGGTATTGTCGTCACGTTTTTTTCTTTGTAGGGATTTGTTTTTTCCGCTGCCAAACATATAATTGAAACCAATATATAACGACTGGCTTTCCCAACGGAATTCGCCTGTTTGCAGGTAAGGATTTTCCTGGTCAAACGCAAAGCGCATCGTATCAAAAATGTCATTCGAACGGATGCTGATTGTCGCCTTATTGTTTAAGAAACTGTACCGCGCACCGGCATCGATTTTATACATTTCCTTTCTGTTAAACTGGATGCCGTCAACAGCGCCCCTGTACATGCCGAAAAGCAGCAACCTTAAATTTTTAGTAGCCTTAAAATTGCTGTTGATCCGGGCATTTAAGGCATTGGCAGTAATTTCTTTTAACACTGGATCAAAAGTATCAACCGTACCCGTTCTCAACATAGAAACGACTCCTTTTTGGCGAATGCCTGAAAAGTCAACTGCTGGCTGAATGTCCCACCACGATGTAATTTTATAATTGGCAGACAACTCGAAGCCGAAGGCGGTATTGTTGTCATAATTGTCAAAACTCATGATTTGCTCATTGATGTTTTCCGGATCGGGATATAAAATCCTGTTGATCTCATTATTGATGAGCCTGTAAAAAATACCTCCGGTAACCGAACCTTTTTCCAATGTACGTGTATAATTGGCTTCGACCGAATTGGTAAATTGCGGTTCCAGCGCAGGATTTCCGATAGCAGTAACCCTTGCGGTGCTAAACTCCCTGATCGGTTTTGTTTGTTCGAGGCTCGGCCTGTCCACACGGCGGCTGTAGCTGAGTTGGAAATTGTTTTTTTCGCTCAAAGCATACGTCAAATAAGCCGACGGATAAACGGTGATGTAATCGTCTTTAAATGCCGGGCTACCGTTTAAGATCGCGTTCACTTTATAACTTTCAAAACGGGCACCAAGCTGGTAGCTTATCTTTTTGAATTTTTGCCCAAATGTTGCATAAGCAGAATAGATATCAAGGTCGTAGGAATAATTCGCATTTTCAAGTCGGGTTCCGGTTGTCCTGTAAACATTGTCTGTTCTTACAATCCGGGATTCGGCGCCAAGTTCGAGTGTGGATTTTTCAGATAACGGATTCACATAATCCAAATTTACTGTAGAACTGTTGCGGTCATCAACAATATTGTCCTTATAGATAATTCTTGGGGTTGAAATGTTAAAAGGAAGTTCTGTATGGAAATCGGCTTGTTGCGTTTGATGGTAATCATTATAATTGGCTTCAAAATCCAAAGTATGGCCTTCTTTTTCAAATAAGTGTTTGTAAGCTACATTATAGGTGCCATTTCTATTGTCATTGTCATAACGGTCGCGGGAAAAGAAATTTTCGTTTGGATCAGAGAAATTGTAATTGGAGTCGACATTGCCAACCCCGGTAAAAATGTTCTGGTTGGTATATACCGAAACCGTATTGTGGTCATTGATAAAATAATCCATACCAATTTTATAAAGTTGGTTTTTATTGGCATTGACAATGTCAAAAACCTGGTTTGAATTTTCATCAAGCCTGTAGATGAGGCCTTTGTTGTACTGTTGTCCAAAGTTGTTTCCATAATTCCCGAAGAAATTGACTTTTCCGGTCCTGTAATTCAGGTCGATGGCGCTATTGGGTTTTGGCGTTCGCCCGATATTTACACCGGCATTGATGCTTGCATTAAAACCATCATTCGCATTTTTATGCAATACGATATTGATGATGCCCGACATGCCTTCAGGATTGTACTTCGCGCTCGGGTTTGTAATGAGTTCGATTTTTTTGATAGATGTTGACGGGATTTGTTTCAGCAATTGCGCTGCATCAATATTTGTAGGCCTACCGTCAATCAAAACGCGTACATTTTCGTTTCCGCGCAGCGATAATTTTCCGTCCTGATCTACATTGACCGACGGAATATTGTTCATGATTTCAGATGCCGTAGCGCCGGCCGTTGTCAAATCTTTCCCTACATTGATTACCCTGCGGTCGAGTTTTTGTTCAACGGTGGAACGTTCTGCAATCACATTAACGCCTTTGAGTTCGGTGGCTTCTTCTTCAAGTGCGATTTTAGAAAGTGCGATGTTTTTTTGTCCCGAAGTAAAATCGGCGGAAGCCAGGTAATTTTTATAACCGATGTATTGAATTTCTACACTGTATTTTTTCGGTTCTAGGTTTTTGATTTCAAACAAACCGTTGTCGTCTGTAATGCCTCCGGTAACAATTTTATTATCGTCTTTAATGACAATACTGGCATAGGAGATGGGCGTGTTGTTTTTGTCTGTGACTTTTCCTGTCAGTAAATTGTTTTTTTGTGCGTGTACAAAGGCGGTACACAGTAGGAAAAATAAAAGTAGTTTCAGTTTCATGTTTGTAATTAGCGTTTTTTTTAACGTAAACAAGACTCGTGTACAAAAGAATTGTTACACGAAAAAATGAATTTATAATCGATATAAATAAAATGGCCAGGTTGACAGGCAATTGGCGATTCGATATTAAGTTTGTTTATTAATTGCCGCCGAAGGAAAATTTGTAACAGCTTCAAAAAAATATAAGCCGTAATAGCTCTTGTGTAACGACTGAAAACTTAAAACAGGAGCGGTTGCTCTCGTTGCTGTAAATTAAAGTGTCAATTGTCTTTTTTTATAAAAAAAAGGTTTATTTTTTTTATTTTTGGGTTTTCAGACAGTAGAGACAGGCAAAAGACAGACAATTTACGGGTAGAG
>Ga0081606_1000103_pt1 | contig 60167 bp, 56 predicted proteins | sample EareggfetidaYelm_FD_71127 | JGI IMG/M metagenome (GOLD analysis project Ga0081606, IMG submission 71127) | Earthworm egg capsule microbial community from the University of Washington, USA - E. fetida Yelm (SPADES assembly) (version 2) | ecosystem: Host-associated > Annelida > Reproductive system...
CCACTCCCCCGCCGCGTTCAATCGGTGGCTGAATGGAAAGACGGAGATCCCTCTTTCTGTCTACTACTCGGTGTGCGAGGTCATCGGCGTTGACACCATTGATGTCGCCGACAAGGCAGCTCGGCGCGTCATTGAGGAGCACGGCAAGGCGGAGATCGGTTCGTCGCTTCCCGCACCGCTGTTGCGCGCAGCACGACGGGACGTCCGCAGGTCTGAAGATGCCCCGTCCGCAGAATAGCCAACTCACCGTTGAGTCGCCCGCACCTTTCAGTGTTGAAGACGCCCGGCCCGCAGAATAACCGAGGAGCCTCAATGCCGGGGTGGCACGTGGTGCCGCATGAACAGACCACCGCAAGTGGCCGCCGGGCTCGGTGCCCCGAGACGACAAAACTCGAGGCACACCCGCTGTGAGCACACCGTTTGGTTAGAAGTTCTTCTTGAAGTCTGCGACAATCACGTTGGCAGCCGCTGAGATGGTGGTCTTGCCGACGAGGAGTGACTGGTATTGAACAAGCACCGTGTTGTCTTGCCACGCCGACATTCCATTGAAGTACTCGGGCGTGATGCCCTTCTTCACGGTTGTCAAGGCGGCATCCAACATTGGGGTTGAGCCAGCCAGTGTCTGACCTGGCGTAGAAGCCGGGAAATATCCTGTCGCCTTGAACATATCAACCTGCGGTTGTGCAGAACCCCAGTACTCCAACCATGCGAGCGCATTCTCAGCGTTCGCCGTGCTCGCCAAACCATTACCCAGCGGTTGAACCCAACCCATTTCGCTACCCTGATGTGAGGGCAACGGCGCCGTCATGACCTGCACAGTGGGGTGCAGAGCGGCTGACACTGACTTGAGCGAACCGGTGTGGTGCCAGAGCATCCCAGCCTGTCCGGTAAAAAGCGACTGGAAGATCTGGTTATAACCGTCAGCGGGTGCACTTGGCGGTGCTGACTTGTCGATGAGGTAGGGTGCGGAATATTCTTCCAGTGCAGCGGCAACAGCGTCAGCCTTCAGGGTCGGAGCTCCGCCACCGTCAACAAAGGGTCCATTGTAAGCGCGGATCATTTTCAATATGGGTTCACCGCCTCCCGATCCTCCGCGCAACGCAAACCCATACCGCTTAGAAGTTGTGATCTCTTTGGCGACCGCGCGGAACTCCTGCCAGGTGGCAGGAGGCGTGGTGACACCGGCCTCGTCCAGCCAGTCCTTGCGGTAGTAAAACCAGTCCACAAAAAGTGCTGCTGGTATCGCGTATGTTTTTCCATTGCGTTGAAATGGCGAGATTAGCTTGTCGGCGATGTCGGAGTGACCGCTCCAGGCACTAACGGCCGCAGTCAAGTCAATCAGCCCGTTCATACCGACCATTTCATTGACACGATTTGCGATCACCATCAGGGCGTCAGGAGTGGTTTTTGCCTGTACCGCAGTAGTAAACTTCGTCATGAAGTCAGCGAGCGGGATCGATTGATTGCTCAGTGTCACACCGGGATACTTTTTTGCAAACCCCGAAGTAACCGCCTCGAAGCCAAGCCGCTCGTCAGCACCCGTGAAGTGATTCCAGTACTCGACGGTGCCTTTTGCGGTCGCCGGATCGGCGGCCTTGATCGTGGGCCCACTAGCGTCACTGCTTGCGGGTTTCCTCACACACCCGGACAGAATCAATCCTGCGGTGCCAGCTCCCACAAGCCCGAGGAATTGACGGCGGTCAAAGTTGATCATGATTTCTCCTTCTAGTTTTGATGGTTGTTCAGACAACGGGTGATAGCTGTGAAATGTGTGCTGTAGAAACTAGCCGTGCTGCGAAAACAGAGTGTGAAGAATCAGTCTTTTACCCCACCAGCCGTCAAGCCGGCAACCATCGCTTTTCCCACGAGGGTGAATCCGATGACCACCGGGATGATACTCAGGACGGTGGCTGCAGCCAGCTGACCCCACGGGAGTTGAAAGTCACCGATCAACAGTCGGAGTCCGACAGGCCAGGTGCGCGACGCGTCGCTCGAGGTAAGCATCAGTGCGAAGAGCACATCGTTCCACGATTCGATAGCTATGAGCACCGCACTGGCCGCAAGTCCAGGGCGGACCAGCGGGATGACGATCCGGAATAGAGCGCCCATTCGACTGCATCCGTCGACTCTGGCTGCGTTTTCCAAATCGACGGGAATGCTGTCGAAGAACCCCTTCATGAACCATAATGCCGCTGGCAGCGTGAAGGTTATGTAGGTGATGACTAGCGCAAAATGGGTGTCTAACAGCCCTAGCTGCTGGATGAGTATATAGAGCGGAAAAAGCAGCAGCACCCCCGGCACAATCCGCACAGCGAGGTAGGTAATGTACACGATTCCTTTACCCCGAAATTTTGCCCGCGAAAGACTGTAGGCTGCAAGTGTTGCAAGAGTGAGACTGACCACCACAGTTATTGTCGAGGTGATGAGGCTGTTCAATAGCAACTTCGGGTGATTGGTGCCGTTCCAGGTGGTAATGTAATTCTCAAACGTAATAGTTGTGGGTATCAGTGACGTTGGATTTCCGATGATATCAGCATCAGAACGGAACGATGTATACACAAGCCACAGCACAGGAAAGAGTGCAATAAAGATCAGAATTCCGAGACCGATGTTTGACATAATCCGATAGCGTGAACGGCCGACGACACGTGGCCGTTTTCCTGCGTCGCTGACGGTCACGGTGCGAGAAGAAGAACTCATCTGCGTCACTTGCCCCTCCCCGAATTGATACGGACATAGACCATTGCGAACCCTGTGATGGCAACGAGGAGGGCTACCGAAATCGCCGAGGCATAACCAAAATCAAACCGCTGATAGGCCTGCTGGAAGGCGTAGAGCGAGACAACTTGCGTCGAATTTCCCGGACCACCGTTTGTCAGCAGAAGAAGCATCACGGGAGAGGTTGCTAGCCGGATTCCGTCGAGCAGTGTCGATACGATGACAATCGGACGCAGCAGAGGCCACACGACGTGCCAGAAGTACTGTCGGCGGTTGGCGCCGTCAATCGCTGCGGCCTCGCCTAGATCCGTTGGAATTGCCTGAAGTCCAGCAAGGAGGAACAGGGCAAAGAAGGGGTATCCCCGCCAAAGCTCGACGGCGAGCGCACCCCAGATCGCACATGTTGGATTGGCAAGAACACCCTGTCCTCCAATGTCAATTCCAACGACACCGAGCACCCGAGTGATGATGCCATACCGGGGGTCAATCATAAAGGCAAACATGTATGCCGCTGCGATCGGAGGAAGAAACCACGGTAGCATGAGAATCGTTCGTGGTATCCACATGCGTGTGGAACTCCTATTGAGGAGTAGGGCCGCAATCAGTCCAACCACGAACTGTGATCCCACTCCGACAACGGCATAAAACAGTGTGTTCAACCACGCGAAACCCATTACTGGGTCGCTCAGCATTCGCAGGAAATTATCGAATCCGACGAATGGTCTGCCAAGGTCTAGTCGTGTCAGAATTACCCTGTGGAGACTCAGGTTCACACCCGTCACCAGCGGATACACAATGATTCCGAGCACGAGCAGTAAGCTCGGGATAAGCAAAGCCCATGCCCAGGCCACGCTGCTAGTGGAGATCGCGCGCCGCCAGAGGATGCTCAATGCGCTTCCTCTGCCCGGCCCGGGAGAGAGATAAGGGGATTTAAGCGGTGATCCTGTGGGGCCAAGAGATGGAGTCGTCACGATTCCAACATCCGTTCTATTTTCGCATCTTGAGATTTCACCGTTTCATCTTGACCGTGGAACCGAAAGTGCCATCTCATATTGCCCGAACGGTGGAAAGTAGCATCCATTCAGATAGTAAATAAAAGCGTGCTGCTCGTGCTGAAGCACACGCGTTGCTCCCGAAGCGATGAGCTAGGAAAAACGAGGGAGCCAGAGCCGTAACCGGGGTGCGTCGTGCCCTGTGCGATAGGCAAACCTTGTGCATGAGACTCCTTTGACTCAGATATTGGGCTACTCAGTTGCTGCAGACACTCCACCAACAGTGCGTTCATCGTGACGAAACAGCAGACCCGCAAAATGAGGTTTCGTGTACGATCAGCCCATCATGCGCGCCACAATTCTTCCGGGCAAGCGAAACCGGCAACTGGACATGAATCTGTCGGCCATCTGCCGAATCAGATTTCTCAGATCCGGTCGTGCCTTGATAGTCCGGACGCCTCGGACTGAGGGCCGAAGGTTTCTGGTCATCCCCACACAGTGCAGCGCTTGCTCACCCACCATCTAGATACGGTCGACGACCCGCTGGAAGCCAACCACTAAACACACTCGCGATCACCGACGCAGACCGCTGGTCACTCCCCGAAATCCACACACAACCACCACCACAAACACTGCTGGCGCGACGCTGACCGATCAGACAGCCGTGTACCCACCGTCGATGATGATCTGCTGGCCGGTCAGGTAGCTGGATGCATCTGAAGCGAGGAAAATAACGAGCCCGGTGAGATCTTCTGGCCTGGCCATCCGACCCTGTGGAATTCGCGAAACCCAGTCTGCTTCCAGCTCGGGCTCACGCTCAATGATCTGCCGAGTGAGCTCGGTCATGACGTACCCGGGAGCGATGGAGTTCACTCGAATATCCGACGGAGCCCACTCGACTGACAACGATGTGGCAAGATGCCTGACGGCGGCCTTGGATGAGTTGTAGGAGGCTGCCCACTGCGGGACATTCACAATCTCTGCAGACATTGAGGAGATAAGGACCGCGCTTCCTGGCAGTTTGGCCGTGAGCAATCCGCGTCCGAACGCCTGTACCGAAAAGAAGGTTCCCGTCAAGTTCACATCGATAACCTTCCGCCACTGGGCCGCGGTGACGTCGATCGAATCCCCGTTGATCTCGATGCCGGCCGCGGTGAGAAGAATCTGCGGAACACTGAGCCGTTCGGCGATCACCTCGAAAGCGGCCACGGTTGCCCCCTGATCCGTGACATCAAGGCGCTGGCCGAGCGCACGCACGCCGTGCTCCTCCGCGATGCTCTGCGCAGCTTCCGCTACGCCCTCCAGCAGATCGAGGAGCGCAATATCGGCTCCCTCTGCTGCGAGCGATCGGGCAACGGCGTTGCCGATACCTCGCGCTCCTCCGGTGATGACGGCGGTCTTGCCACTGAGGTTTGTGTTCATGTCTGGTACTCCTTGGTTGATTATCAGTCGTCGGTCAAAGCTGCCGCGCGCGATTGCGCCTTATCCCATCCGGCACGTGCCGCCGCGATGAAAAACCTCGCGGCCGCGAGAGGATCTCGTGCGGTAAGCACGCCGCTGGTAGACCCGGTGCCATCTGCGCCGGCCGCCATAATGTCGTGTGCAATTACCGGGGATGCCACTCCACCAGCGTGCATTCGGAGCACGTGGGCGTTGACCGCACGCATGGCCGAGTTGCTGGATCGGATCCACCCGCGCTCTCCGCCATCGGCTGTCCCGATCAGGCTCGGTGGTTCGAGCAGAACGGCGGTCGGATCCAACTCGACATACCGGAGGGCTGCGTCCTCGGTGCCCACACACACGATGGTCTGAAGGTTCATCTCTTGAGCTCTGTGAACGGCACGTGCGAGTTCGTCGTCCCTGAGCGGGTTTCCATCGTGATTCAACATGACCCCCGCGGCACCCGCGTCGAAAAGAGATTCCGCGATAGTACGCCCTACCGAGGAGCCCATGGTCTCCGCCTGCATGTCCTGTGCGAATACGTAGATGCCGGTCCTGAGATCGGCGATGGGAGCCACCATCGCGACGGGGACTGTGAGAACCACTGCGATGTCATACGTGCTGCTCGCCTGCCCGGCGACACGCGCGAGTTGCTCAAGTTCGGCACGGCGGAGCAAATTCTTCGGACCGATCTCGAAGAACGGCGCCGTGAGTGCGGGGATCACGCGTTCACGAGATCTCGGAGGAACCGGGCGGCCTCCGGCAGGGTTCGGGTGGGGTTGTGTTCGGTCGAGCATTCGAGGTTGAGGTATCCGCTGTAGCCCACGGCGCGAAGAGCTTCGATGATCGCCGACCAGTCAAGACGACCGTGTCCTGGCACAAGACGGTTACTGTCGCCGAGATGTACATGCTTGATGTGGTCACCGGCATCACGGAGAGACTGTGCCGGATCGGCTTCCTCAATGGACATGTGAAACAGGTCAGGTAGGAGCCCCGCGTTGGGATGTGCGACCTCCTCAATGATTCGAACGTTATCGGAAATCTGATTTAGATAACCACTCTCGTAGCGGTTGATGGGCTCCAATAGGACGCGCCCGTTGCTTCCGGCCACGGTCTCGAGCATCTCGCGGTAGAACTCGACAAATGCCTCGTGCTGCTGTCGGCTGAGCTGCTGAAACGGCTCGAAGAGTGGTAACGGATCCCGGGGGCCATACTCAAACTCGATCTCGGTGACGGCTCCAATCTCAGCGCAGACCGCTGCCGCCTCGCCGTACATCGCCCGACAACGACGTCGCAGTTCGCGATCAGCGGACATAGCGTTACCATAAGTTTTGTCTGTCAGCACAAACTCCACCGGACGAACGCCGGTTCGAGCGTCGAGAGAGTACAGCTCTTCTCGCGTTTTCTCATCCCACGTCTCACGCGGTTGGAAAAGGGCAATTCCCTCGTAGCCCCACTCTCTGAGACGTTCAGCTTTCTCGGTCAGTGTTGTCCCCGGGACCATAGGGGACGAACAGCACAGCATCATCGTGTGTCCTCCGTGTCGTTTAACCTCGAAAGAGGCGGTTCAGATAGTTCTCAAAACGCTCGTAGCGTTCCTGCCGTTTTTTCGACCCGGAAGGCCGGTAACGCTTCGAAGCTGGCGCATTCAATTGGGTGGCATCCTCGAGGTGGTTCAGCTGTCCCGCTGCGACAAGGGCGAGAACTGCAGCACCCCTGCAGGTAGCCTCGAGTTCCTCGGGAACAAGAACGTCCACGCCACAGATGTCTGCCTTAAGCTGGTTCCAGAACGGCGATGCGCCGCCACCGCCGGTTGAAACAACCTCGCGAACCGCGCCGGCTGCGATGTAGTCGAGGTTTCGACGAAGAAGGTGACCGATCCCCTCCTCGACCGCATACGCCATATCGATACGGTCGTGGCTGAGATCAAGCTCAAGAAATGCGCCTTTAGCGTGCGGGAAAAAGTCTGGCGGATTGATCCCGGTGAGATAGGGAAGAAACAACGGTGGCTCCGTGTGTTCCCGCGACCCGAGTTCGGCCTCGAGGTCGGCATACGGCATTGCCCCCAGCCCGTGGATCCGAAACCATTCCAGAGCGGATCCGCCGCTATCGGCGCCGTTGAACAGAATTATTTCACCGTCGTGGAGCCCGGGATGGAATGAGACCTTCCGGTTCGGATCGAACTCCCAGTCCTGGGCAAGCATCGACAGCGAGAGAACCGTTCCTGCTGATTCGCTGACTTTTCCGGAGACATAAGAGCCGGTTCCCACCATGGCGCAGAAGTGATCAAGCGCTCCCGCATTGATGCGATAACCCTGTGCTTTCGGAAGTCGCTCTGCCACGCCACTGGCAACCAGTCCCAGATCCACTCCGGCAGGAACCACCTCGGGTAGCTTGCCGCTTACCCCGCAGTGTTCAAGCATTTCTGTCCAGTAACCACCACCCTGCACATCCCACAGGTAGGTGAACCCGCGCGTGGTGAGTTCACCGACGGCGGTGCCCGTGAAGCATCCAATGAGATAGTCCTTGATCATCAGCACCGACCGCGCAGCCTCGAGTGTCTCCGGCTCATGTCGTCGAAGCCACCGGAGTTTCGCTGCGGGCCACGTAGATGACGCAAATGGCTCACCGGTGATCGAGAACGCCTCGTCTGCACCGAACCGTTCACCAAGTTCCACCGTCTCCGCAGTGGCCCGGTCATCGAGCCACGATATGCCCGGTCGAATCGCTGTGCCATTATCATCTGCAAGAACGAGAGACTCAGCCTGTCCGGTGATGACAATAACGGCTTCCTGCGAAGCACGGGCGGTGCCATCAGCCGCACACCGTGCGATCAGACCAAGCACACGTTCAAAGACGCTGTCAGGGTCAAACTCCACGCGAGCACCAAGCCGTGTGTACAGGGCAGGAACCGAAGCGATCGCTAGCCGACGCAACCGGTCGTCGTAGAGCACCACCTTGAGATTGGTGGTGCCGAGGTCTACTGCGTAGACAAGCACGGTCATTCTCCGAGTATCTGGAAGTGGACGGTGCGAGTGCGTGGGCGGACGGAGTCGAGGTCGCCAAAGTACACACGCCCAAACTCGCCGAGCACAAGCTTCCCGTCCACAACCGGTACCACCTCCGAGCGTCCAAGAATCGAGGAGATAATGTGCCCGTCGGTGTTAAGTCCCCATTCCGGAAGCTCATCGCGGAGTTCGCCAGCGTTGCGGATGTGGATCGGACCGGGGTGCAGATACTGGCCTTCGTGCCGAGTCGGCGGTGCGATCCGGGCGAGTACATTGAGGGTGTCCTGCAAGAGCAACTGCGTGCCGTAATAGGTCACATCCTCCGACTCTTCCTGCAGCAACACACAACAGCTGGTGTGTGGCGAATACGCGACAGCGACACCTGCGTTCACACCGCTTTCGCGAACGAAGTCGTCCAGTTGCTGCGTCACATCGAAGAACTCCTGGCGCGCGGGGGTTTCCAGGGTGATTGACCGGCTCTGGCTGAGCATGTGCTCCTGCTTTCGTGCTTGGTGACTGGTAGTTCAGTCTGTTGGTGTGCTGCCGGGCAGCGGAAACTGGAAGTTACAATGACGACATAACTTGTGCTTATCAATGAACGGGGTGGCATGCGATCATTTCCCGATGTGAACCTTCGCGCGCTGAGGTACTTCGAGGCGCTGGGTACCGAGTTGAACTATCGTCGGGCCGCTGAAAAGCTGTTCATAACACAGCCAGCGTTGTCTGCAGCCATCCAGGGCCTCGAACGCATCGTCGGCGACCGGCTGTTTGATCGTGACACCCGATCTGTTAGCCTCACGGCCACCGGTCGCGAATGGCTTCCCCACGTTCGCAAGGCCCTCACCGAGGTCGATGTGGCGCTCAAGGCGGTGGCCACGCTCGTCGGCCATGGAAACGTGCGTCTGGGCTACCTCATCGGCACAGGCGCAGATCTCTTGTTCAGGCTTCTCGACGGTACGGATAAAGCATTCCCCGATATCACCATCGAAGCCGTCGAGTTTGATTTCTCGGATCCGACCGCAGGCCTCGCGTCGGGAACCACCGATATTGCCCTTTTGCGCCCTCCCGTTGACGTGCCGAACATGGAGATGGCGATCATCGCGGAAGAGTCCTGGGTAGCGTGCCTACCCCGTTCGCATCCACTGGCAGGCCGATCCGAGCTGCGCATTGAGGAGCTTCTCGACGAGCCGATCGTCGTTGCGCCAAAATCAGCCGGCCGGTGGCGGGAATACTGGTTCGCTGCCGATGCACGTGATGGCCGTCCACCCCAGATCGCCGCTGAGGCGGCAACCTACGAGGCAGAGGCGACGCTCGTTGCCCGAGGGGTTGGGTTGAGTTTCACCACTTCGTCCATGGTCCGGCTGTACAACCGTCCAGGCATCCAGTTCGTGCCAATCCTCGATCGACCAACCAGCTACACCGCCATTGCCTGGTGTCCTGAACGACTGACAACGCCCGCGCGTCGACTGGTAGAGCACATGCTGAAGAGATTCTCCGCCCGCAAACCCAGTGATTGATCAGCTGCACTTATGACCAGATAATAGCTTCGACCTTCCGCGGTACGTCTCATCCTCGGTTCACTTGTCTGAGCACGGTGTGGGCCCTCACACCCGAGGCAACGTAGATGACGTGGCACGGTGGGAGGCACATCCTCCATGTGGGCCCTCACACCCGAGGCAACGTAGCTAGGAGATTTTCATGGTCGAACCACACCCCCAGGGTCGGTCACTGACCCCACCACCCCGGATGGTCGGCGAGGACGAGGATGCCCGCCTCGCCGAATTCGGATACACACAGAAACTCGACCGTTCGGTCGGCCGAGTCGCGTCATTCGCCATCGGTTTTTCAACCATTAGCGCTACCACCGCGGTCTTCACCGGCTTTGCTGCGGGTTACCTCAACGCCGGCTCCCCGTTCATCTGGACGTTGTTCCTTGCCATCCCGGTCTTTCTACTGTGGACGCTCATCGCAGCCGATGTAGCTGCGAAGATCCCTCTGGCCGGGTATGCATACCAGTGGACCAGTCGCCTCAACGGTTCCACATTCGGATGGTTCACCGGATTCAGCGCCCTGATCGGGTGGATCAGTGGGATGACCAGTCTCAGCTACATCTTCGCCGGTTACTTCGGGAGCGTGTTCGGCTGGCAACTGACGCAGTACCAGCAGATTTTTATCGCGATTGCGGTGGTCACGGTCTGTGTGATCATCAACGCATACCGGGTGCGCTTGGCGACGTTCATCAACAGTATTGGCGTCAGCTTGGAGATCATCGTGACAGTCGGCGTCACCGTTGTCATCGCTGTTGTCATTGTCATCATTCCAGACAATGCACAGCCGATCTCATCGCTTTTTGTTGGCAGGAGTCCTGACGAGGCGACCCCGTACATCCTCGCCTGGTTGTCAGCCTCGCTGGGACCATTTTTCGGTCTTGTGGGCGTCGAGGCAGTGGCCGACGTTGCGGAGGAGACGAAGGACGCACGCCGCGTGATCCCGCGCACAATGTTCTACGCGTTCGCCGTGTCGTGCGTTATCGAGTTCGCAATGTACCTGGTGTATGTGCTCGCGATCAAGGACCCGTCTGCCCTCGCCGACTCCCCCTCCCCGATCGAGGAGATCATCAACCAGCAGCTTGGACCGGTGTTCGCACGCATCGTCGTCGCCATCGCGCTAACAAACATCCTCGTCTGTCTGCTCTCAAACGTGCTCGTCGGCACCCGGCTGCTCTACTCCATGTCTCGCGACAACATGATGCCGTTCTCTCGTGCTCTGCGGCACGTGGCACCGAGGCGCAAGACACCTTCTACAGCGGTCATCACCCTCGGTGTCGTATCTGTGTTACTCCTACTCTCGGCGCTCATCAACCAGCAATCGTTCAATTATTTCCTCGGCATCGCAACCCTGGGCTTCTTCACAACGTACGTCCTTCAAACCATCGGCCTCCTCATCGCCGCTGCCGGTCACAGAATCCCTGCCCCGGAACCGGGAACGTTCGACCTCGGCCGCGCTCGCGTACCGCTGTTGATAGTCAGCCTCGTCGTCTTCTTGATCATCGAATTCGCACTGATAGTCCTTCCCGTGTTCACCGGCAATGCATACGTTTTCGCCGGAATCCTGGCGCTGGCGCTGATCTGGTGGCTTGCCACCCTGCGGCGACGCCTCAAGGAAGGCAACGCCGGCCCTCGCTACGCGCAAGAACACCAAAACGAAACCCCTTCGGCCACCGACATCCGGTAGCACCAGAACTGACGGCATCAGAGGGCCGACTGTAACGAACTCACACACTCATCGACAGGTCACACACTCTCGCCCGCCGATGATCTTGCGACAAATCGTGACCTCTCAACGACGCGGGCAGGTGCGGGTGGCGCGCAGCACAGCACGGTCAGCTCGCCGCGCTGCGCGCCACCGATTGTGGTCATGCTCGTCTGCCTGTGCCCGCTCAGGAGAGGTTGCCGATGTCGGGGAGAGAGAACTCGGTGATGGCGTCTGTCTGTGCCCGCTCAGGAGAGGTGCACGATCGCATACGTGGCACACACCGGGATCGTCACACTCGCCACGCCGTCGGTGACCGCGACCGGCAAACGGACGGGCTCGGCACCCGGCGCGTATAGTTCGGCCGTCGTCACCTCGTGGGTGACCCGCACGCCGACGGTCAGACCACACCGCTCACGGATCCGATCTGCCTCGCAGTCGTAGTCATAGTTGACAAGGTGGAGCGCAACCGTACCGTCGGCGAGGGCGTGGATGCTTGCGGCGGCGAGCTCGCCGAGTTCCGCGACGATGTCCTCCGGCGTCAGGGCTGCGATCTCGGTGACCTCCGTCACCGTGGTGGTGCGCTCGTGGTCGAGCACGCGCTGCACCTGGCCGTCGGGCAACTCGGTGCCGTACGCGCCGTGCACGACGAGCAAGCCGCCCGCATCAAGGTACTGCACGAGCATCTCGTGCTGCGAGGTGCTCACGTTCCACGCCTGTGGGAGCACAACGGTGCTGTAGCGGGTGAGCGCCGCCGCATCGAGATCGGTCGGCCGCAGCGCCTCGTCGGGGAACACAACAGCGTCGAAGACGCGCGAGCTCCGGCTGAGGTGCTCAATCGTCTCCCAGTAGGACTGCGGGCGGGCGTCGACCGCCTCGATGCGAGGGTACCAGCGGTCGCCGTCGAAGAACTGGTCGGAGTCAATTGTCGCCCGCATAATGCTCGCAACCGGGTACACAACGGCCGTGCGGTGGATTGAGCGGTTCGAGGTCACCTCGTCGATCGACTTCAGGAATTGCCCCACCTCCACCGCGAGCGAGCGCGGCACCCAGTACGAGTCCTTCACCTCGGTGCCGAGCCACGAACCGTAGGGCAGCGACATGTTCGCGCCCATTGCACTCGCTTCGAAGATGGTGAGCCGGAAGAGGTCGCGCGCGCGACCCTCCTGCAGCTTCTCGAGGAGTTCCTCAGTGACCCCGCCGTACGGATTCTCGACGGCGACCAGTGGCTTACCCCGCGCGAGGCCGACACCGTGCCGAAAGTACCAGGGCTGCTGGTAGGTTGTCTCGCGCATTTCGGTGACGAGCACGTCAACCTCGTCAACCATCGCATCGTAGTAGGGCGCGCAGTCGTAAAAGTTGCCAGCGATGCGAACAGGATGCCCCTTCGACGCGGCATACTCGCGCACGTAGGCGGTGAGCTCACGGAAGGTCTCGGCGATCGCGATCGTCTGGAAGCGCGTGTAGTGCCCATAGAGCGGGAAAGTCTGAGGTGCGGTGCCAGTGCGGTAGCCCTGCTCAAGCAGCCACAGTCCGTAGTCGAAATTGTCGAGGGAGACTTCGGCCAGCTCAGCCGGGCACTCCTTGAGATCCTGCAGGTAGGAGCGGAAGCCCTTTATGCAGTCCTTGCAGTAGCAGCCACCGTAGCGGAGGGAGAGGAGCGGCACGTCGGTCTCGTCCAGCTGGATACCCGGAACACCGGCGTCGATGTGGATCCGGATGACTGCTTTCAGATACTCGCGCCAGACCGGGTTGTTTCGATCGGCGAGGTAGCAGACCTGGCCCGTGCCGTTGCCGTTGCCGTTGACCTCAACCCAGTGCGCGCGAAGCGGCTCGCCCTCGAGCGTACGAGAGACGACCTCCTCCCAGAGGTCCGTGACCTGCTCGCCGTCGCTGTTGACGAGCCCCTCGGGGAAGTAGTGCTCGAACGGCTTCCACGACGAAGGCCCGGTGTTTTGGGAGAACTCGCGCAGGCCCACCGTGGTGGCCGGAGCGGCACCGCGCAACTGGTTGAGGGCCAGGACTGTGCCGTTGACGATCTCGGCGGGAAATTCCCACGCCTGTGCCTCGAACACGATCGAAAAGAGGTCAATTCCGCGGGCTTTTGCGTGGTGGATGAACTCGGAGTCGTTCACGTAACCGTGCTGACGGAAGCGGGCCGGAACCTGTCCGAACGCCTCCTCATCAAGGTATGCGAGGCTGATCGAGCCACCACCAAGACCGGCCCACACGAGCATCGTGCCGCCCATCTCTTCTAGGTCGTCGATCATCGATAGACGCCGTGGCGGCATGCTCGGGTGGTAGCAGTGCTCGTTCGGATACCATCCGTCAAAGTAGATGCCTCGTTCCATAATGGGGGGCTCCATCTCCTGTGTGCAGCGGGGTCAGTTGGGAAAACGCGACGGTGCAGGAAGCGTGTTCGTCACACGGGACCGCACGCCGTGCCGCGCGCGCAGCGTCCCATTCCGGTTGAGTGTGTTCGTCACACGGGAACCCGCGGGTACCACGGCCGTGCACTTGCGCGCAGGGTCAGTTCCGTAGGCAGCATGAGTGAGTGCAGGTTCTCGTAGTCGGGGGCAAGGATCATCCGCGTTGCGGCCTGACCCATCTGCCAAACCGGTTGGGAGAGCACGGTGATCGGCGGGTCAACGAGCTTTGCCCACGGCACCTCGTCGAACATCACCACGGAGATGTCCTCGGGAACACGCAACCGACGGTCACGGATGGCCGTGAGCGCAGCTTCCCCAAGCACATTGTTGCTCGCGATGAGCGCGGTGGGTGGTTCCTCGACAACGAGGAGCCGCAGCGCGCTCGCGTACGCAGTGTCGCGGGTGAAACGAGTCTGCACGACGAGTTGCTCGTCGACCTCGACGCCCATATCGGCGTGCGCCCGGCGGAAACCCTCGGTGCGCAGACGTCCGCTTGTCAGATGCGATGGGCCACCGAGATAGCCGATCCGCCGATGCCCGAGGGCGAGCACATACTCGGTGAGGGATCGGGCCGCAGCGAGATTGTCGATGAGAACCGAGGGGATGTTCAGCTCATCAATTGTGCGGTCGGCGAAGACGATGTTGATGCCGAGGCGCAAAGCGCTCTGCCAGGCACCGACGTTGTGCCCGGTGGGAAAGGCAATGATGCCGTCAACGCGCTGTTCGACGAGCAGGTCGATGTACTCCTTCTCGCTCTCGGCGTCCTCGCCGCTCGCGCAGAGGATGACGTGACGCCCCATGGACTTCGCCGTGGCGAGAACCCCCTGGGCGAACTCACCGTAAAAGTTGTTCGAAATGTCGGCGACAATGAGGCCGATGTTGTCAGTGGCCTGTCGCTTCAGCCCGCGACCGATCGCGCTGGGGTGGTAATTGAGCTCACGCGCTGTCTCCTCCACGCGGTGTCGCGTCGATTCCGCGACCTTGCCCTGCTTGGAGAACACTCTGGACACCGTCCCGAGCCCGACTCCGGCTGCCACCGCGACATCCTTCATGGTCGCTTGCTTCACTGAGCGCTGCTGCTGACGCGCGCTCTTGGATTCACTCATCTCGTTCTCCGTTCCAGGAACCGGCCGGGCAGAACGACCACGACGACAACGGACGCCCTGTGCCACGCAGAATGCCGCACGGAAACAACCGCGTCCGGGTTGCGTCAGGAGGATGCCCCGCACCACGCGGGGTGCCGGAGCTGACTTTTGCGCGGGCACGCCAGGTGGTGGGATGCCCCGCACCACGCGGGATGCCGGCGGGGTCTCGTTGCAGTCGTCGCTTAGGTTTCGGATGGCCCGCACCACGCGGGATGCCGAGCCGGTGGTTCAGCGTTGTGCTGCGCATGCGCCTTCGCCCCGTCCTGGTTGATCATGGAACTGAAAATGGTTACGTTTCCATCATGACCATAGCCACGGATCTCGCATCCTGTCAATCATGACAACAATCCCACGTTTACGTGGTTGTTCGTTACGGTCTTCGAGATCCTGGTGGCGATTGGCGGCATCGATTCGGTGAGCGAAAGCGGCATCGATTCCAATTAGCGCCGCGCAGCCGCGGCCGCGCAGAACCTCTCTTACCCCTTCGTCTGCGCGCTGAAGCGCGCCCAGCAGGGTGTCGGGGCCATGATGTCCGCCAACTGCCCCTTTGCCCGTACGCTGAAGCGCGGCTCCGGGCGAGCGTGGTGATGTGCCATGAGACCTACCTCAAGTGGACTGGCCGCTCGCAATGGGCGAGCAACTGGAACTATCTGCGCCTCGGATCGGGAGCACACACCACCACCCGTGGTGGACGAACAACTGGAACTGTCAGCGGCGGCGGCGAAAGCCTGTGAGACCAGATCCTCTGATTGGGATCGATTCCATTTTTTACATTCCTTACGTCGCGTCGGACATCGTTGCAAAAATCGGGTGGTCGCACAAAAATTCCCGGAAAAACGCCACACTTCAGAGGATTGACAGAACTCACGAACCCTGGTTACGCTCCATAGTGGAAACGTAACCACCAATTGCGAGACGGACTCCGACACAACGAGGTGATTGATATGACCGCACCGACCCGGTGCCACCGCTCACTCGCCCGTTTCCACCGCGCTGCGTCGATGCAGCTCCGATGTTTCATTCCTGCTCGAGCCCCTGCACGCTGAACCGGATCCACCCCCACCACCGAGCGCAACTCCCAACCATGAATCCCGAAGCTCGAATCCTGCTGACCTCGTCCCACCATCACGCACAGCCCCCAGCCGCGACCGAGCGTCTCCCAGCCCTCGACTCCGGCAGACAATCCTCACACGAAGGAGAACTGTAATGACCCACATCTCACAAGAGGCCGAGCACCGTCGACCCCGGCACCACACGGCCCAGGTCTTGACGACGGTGGTGACCACCGCTGTCCTTGGCCTCCTCCTCGCCGCGTGCGGCTCAGCGAACGGTGGAACCACAACCGGTGCCATCACCGCCTGGGGCACCACGGCCGACCGACCGCTCATCGAGCCCTCCGTCGCGGAGTTCAACAAGGCGAACCCCAACACGAAAATCACGGCCAACTATTTCGGCACAAACGACTACAAAGACAAGATCCGCACGGCGATCAACTCACCCCAGGTGCCTACCCTCGTGTACACCTGGGGCGGCGGCACCATGGCACAGTACGTCAAGGCCAACCTGCTGCGCGATCTGACCCCTGACCTCACAAACAAGCAGACATTCACCGAACGACTCATCCCATCCGTCGCCGCCGGCGGTGTGAACGGCGGTAAAACCTACGCCATCCCCATGGATCCGACCTCCCCGGTCATCCTATATTTCAACCAGGACGTGCTGAAGCAGGTCGGCGTGGCGCAGCCCAAGACATGGGATGAACTCTTGGCGGCCGTCCCGAAAATCAAGGCGGCGGGCTTTGCTCCTATCGCGCTTGGCGGCGGCAGCAAGTGGCCATACCTCATGTGGATCGAGTACCTCGTTGACCGCATCGGTGGTCCGGAGGTGTTCCAGAACATCCTCGACGACAAACCCGAGGCCTGGTCTGACCCCGCTGTTATCAAGGCCAACACGATGATCCAACAGCTCGTGAAAGCTGGTGGCTTCGCGGACGGCTTCGCCTCCGTCTCCGCCGACACGAACGCCGACCTGGCGCTCATGGTCACCGGTAAGGCAGCCATGCTGCTGCAGGGTGCCTGGGCCTACGCGGGCATCGCGCAGATCAACCCGACCTTCGAGTCGAGCGGCAAACTCGGATTCGGTCCCTTCCCCGCAGTGACCGGAGGCAAGGGGGACTCAAAGAATATCGCGGGCAACCCAGCCTCTTACTGGGCGATCTCCGCGAAAGCGACCGAGGCGCAGGCGAAGACCGCGCTCGACTATCTGACAAATACGGTCTGGAACGACGCGTACACGAAGTCGGTCATCGATGCGGGCAATATCCCACCGCTCATTGGAATCGGGCCACAACTGCAGGGCGACTTTGCCAAGGGCCTGAACGAGATGATCAAGCAGGCACCGAACTTCCAGCAGTCCTGGGACCTGGCACTCTCTCCGGCGGCCTCCGCCGAGTTCTGGACCCAGCTCGACCTCCTCTTCAACGCTTCAGTGACACCCGCGCAGTTCTCCGACAACATGAACAAGACCATCAAAAAGTAAATGAGCACACGGAACGGTGGGGCCATCGCCCACCTCTCAGCCCCCAGCACCTGGCTCGTCGTACCGGCCCTGATTTTCTTCCTGGGCTTCGCGATCGTTCCTCTGCTCATCGCCCTCGGCCTGAGCTTCACCAGTTGGGATGGCCTCACCGCTCCGGTATTCAACGGCATCACCAACTGGATCAACCAGGTTTCCGACCCGGTCACCTACAACGCCCTGTGGCTAAGCCTCCAAGTGATCGTCTTCTCCTGGATTGTGCAAACCCCCCTCAGCCTGCTGCTCGGTGTCTTCACTGCAGGACGCCACAGGTACCGTGCGGTCCTGGCCGCTCTCTACTTCCTGCCCCTCATCCTCTCCTCGGCCGCGATCGGCATCGCCTACAAAGCCCTCCTCGACCCCAACTACGGTCTCGGCAAAGCGTTCAACCTCCCGATCCTGTCGCAGGACTGGCTCGGCAACCCGGCACTCGTTCTCTACGTGGTGATCTTCGTGATCGCCTGGCAGTTCATCCCGTTCCACTCCCTCCTTTATCAGGCGGGTGCTCGGCAGATCCCCGCTTCCCTGTACGAGGCGGCACAGCTCGACGGAGCTGGACGTGTCAAGCAGTTCTTCTACATCACGGTCCCGCAGCTGAAGAACACGATCATCGCGTCATCCACGCTCATGGTGGTCGGTTCCCTCACATACTTTGACATTGTGTACATCCTCACTCAGGGCGGGCCCGGTTACGCCACCCGACTTCTCCCTCTGGACATGTACCTCACCGGTTTCTCAGCCAGCGACCTCGGCGGTGCAAGCGTGCTCGCCGTGATCCTCGTAGTGATCGGGTTACTTCTCGCGGCCGGACTCACAAAGTTCAGCGGTTTCAATCGAATGTCCAGCCAGCAGGACGGAGCGTGACCGGCATGACGACGACAACCCGCCTCACCGGTGCGCAGATCTCGGTGAGCCCAGGACCCGAACGAGTGTCTGTTCCCAAGAAACGATGCGGCCAATCGCGGCGCGCAGGTAACCCACGCAAAAACATTGGCGGAGGCTTCGTCGGTTATATCTGGCTCGCGATCATCATCCTGCCGATCTACTACGTGGTCATCACGAGCTTCAGCGAGCAGGGGGCCTTTTACACAAGGAACCCGCTGGCTCCCCCGGCGAATCCGACACTCGACAGCTACCGACTCGTCCTCCAAAGCGGCTTCCTCAGCTACTTCATCAACAGCCTCATTGTGACCGCCACAACCGTCATCATCACTACGATCGTGTGCCTCCTGGCCGCGTACTCGATCGTGCGCTCCCGCGCAAAATTCGTTCGCGCCACCTATTCGGTGTTCCTCGTGGGTCTGGCAATTCCGCTCCAGGCCACGATCATCCCGCTGTTTTTCATGCTCGGACAGGTGCAGTTGTACGACACGCTCTACGCGATCATCCTTCCCTCGATCGCCTTTGCCATCCCCATCACCGTCCTCATCCTCGTGAACTTCCTGCGCGACATCCCTCACGAACTATTCGAGTCAATGCGAGTCGAAGGCGCAGGTCAGTGGATGATTCTGTATCGCCTCGTCATCCCGATGGCGCGACCGGCGATCGCGACCGTAGTGATCTATGACGCGCTCCAGGTCTGGAACGGTTTCCTCCTGCCGCTCGTGCTTACGCAGAGCGAAAGCATCCGAGTCCTCCCCCTCGCGCTGTGGAACTTCCAGGGCCAGTTCAGCATCAACGTGCCCGCGACCCTCGCAGCCGTCGTGCTCTCGGCACTGCCGATCCTCGTGCTGTACATCCTGGCGCGGCGACAACTGGTGAACGGGCTCACGGCTGGCATCGGCAAGTGAGAGGCCCTTCTTATCACAGGAGTCAGGTGTCGGCGTGGGACACGAGACGCGGCTACCGCGCCGGGAGCGCCCCCGCCAACCACGAGCGTTCTGCCTTGTTCGTTGTTGCCAGGATCGCCTCATCCCTCGCAGCCGTGAGGATATCGATGAGGTGCACGAGCTCACCCCGGCGGTTCGATGTCACGGCAGCCTCGACCATCGCCAAACTCATCAGATTCCGGTCGGCGATCCCGCTCGGCTCGGCACCGGTTCGAAGTGCCCGCACGAATTCGTCCAGCGCGCCGGAGATTTCTTCTCGTTCGAGGGGGTCGAGCTCGGGAACGGTTGTGTCCGTTGAGGTGGGTGGCCCCTCACCGTCCCACAGGACGGTTCCGGCCTCGCTGCTGGCGCGCCAGGATCCGTTCCAACTCGTTTCACTGCCCGGACTGCACCAGCTTCCGGTGTAGCGAAAACGTGATCCTGTCGAGAAGGTGAACAAAGCCGTCGCTGCCGCATCACCGTCATACCAACTCCACGAGGGATTGAAGGACTCACAATAAACCGAAACGGGCTCATCGTCCAGAATAAAACGGGCCGCGTCGAACGGATGGATGCCCATGTCGACGAGGAGCGGATCAGCCATTGCTTCGCGAAATCCGCCGAAGTGGGGAGCTTTGAAGAAATCATTGGTGAGAATGCCAACCGGTCCGAGTGCTTTGACGGAGCGCTTAAACGCGGTAAGACCGCGGAAATATCTGCGCGACTGGCTGGTCATAAGCAGGGTACCCGAGACAGCTGCAACTGCCGCGAGCGACCACGCTTCGGTGACGGTAGGGGCGAGCGGTTTCTCGGACAAAACTGCTTTTCCCCGCTGTAACCCTTCGGTAATCACGGCCTTGTGAGCTTCCGGAACCGTGACATTAATGACCGCGTCGTAGTCAAGACCAAAAGACTCGAAGTCGGCTAGTGACGTGCGGGTAGGAACGTCCTCAATCTTGAGCGCGGTGAGAAGTTTGTCGGCGGCTCCCGCAGTTATATCGACGACACCAGCGAGACGTGTTTCTGCGGTTTCATGGATCACTTTCGCCCAGTTCGCGCCCATTGCTCCGGCACCAACTAACACAATCCGAACTGGGTCCGAGAACCGGGCGAGGGTCGCGAAAGAGCTCATCTGACAAGGGCACCCTGATAGCTGTGCCCGGCGCTGAAGTCGTTGGTGTCGTACCGCAACAGTGTCGGTGTCTCGCGAACCGGTCGCGCCGGTCGCGCCCACTGAACACCGTTGGCAATAACGCGTTGGATGTCGGGATGGTGGTACACCGGGTAGTCCTGATCTCCGGGGCTGAAGTAAAAGATCTTGCCGTTGCCGCGTCGGAAGGTGCAGCCGCTACGAAACACCTCGCCGCCAGAAAATGAGCTGATGAAGATAAGTTCATCGGGCGTCGGGATGTCGAATTGTTCGCCGTACATTTCTTGCTCGGGAATGATGATGGGCTGCGGGATGCCCTGGGCGATCGGGTGGGTCGGATTGACCGTCCACACCAGTTCGCGGTCCTGTTCGCTCCGCCAGCGGAGGGTGCAGGTCGTCCCCATGAGCGTGGTGAAGATTTTTGACCAGTGCCCCGAGTGGAGAACGACAAGACCCATTCCGGCCAGTACCTGCTGATATACCCTTGTGACGACCTCGTCGCTGACCGCGTCGTGCGCCATGTGGCCCCACCAGACGAGCACATCGGTTGATGCGAGGCGTTCCTCCGTGAGACCGTGTTCCGGCTCGTCAAGGGTCGCCGTGCTCACATCGGCGTTCGCGCCCAGGATGTTGGCAACGGCATCCCGGATGGTTGTGTGCATTCCATGCGGGTAGATCTCGGCAACTTTGTCTTCGATGCGCTCGTGACGATTTTCTCCCCAGATGATGACCCGATTGGGGCCTCGTGACGTATCCAAGCTGTTCGTCCTTCAGATTAGGTGTTTCCAGGCAGCAGATTCGGCATCCTGGCGGGTGGGTTGTGACCGGATAAGTGGTTTGTTCGAAGCTAACACAAATACCCCGGTGTCGGAAGGACGGTTCGCACAAATGCTCATCGAACCCCCAGCCGGCGCTCGCGGTGTGCTCGTCCGCGGCTGCCCCACCGCCGATCGGTATCCTCGTCACATGGCAGCAATCGCGTTGAGCACAAAGTCACTGAGGACGGGGGGCGGCATTGCCGAGGACATTCGCGATCGGAACCTGTCGAGTTTGCTCGGTTGGCTACATCGTGATGGAAAACACACACGGGCCGAGCTCACGCACCTCTCCGGGCTGAACAGGTCTACCGTCGGAGTTGTTGTTCGTGACCTGGTTGCGCTCGGCTTGGTCAGCGAGGGGTCGGCCGTCGTGAATGGCGCCGGTCGCCCAAGCCCGATTGTCGTTCCGGACGAATCCACGGTCGCCATCGCGGTGAATCCGGAGGTGGATCGCTTGAACGTGGGTTTGGTGGGATTCAATGGAACCGTGCTCCGCCAAGCGCACATCCCGTGGGATCGCCGCATCACCGTGACGGATGTGGTGGAGATGACCCGGGCAGTGGTCATGGGAATGACGAGTGATCGGGATAAACCCTGGCGGATCCTTGGTGTTGGTATTGCTGTGCCAGGCCAGGTGCGACTGGCAGACGGATTCGTGCGGGAAGCGACACACCTGGGGTGGTCAGAGGAACCCTTGGCCGCAATGATGTTTGCGGCGCTTGGCGTGCCCGTCTACGCCGCAAATGCCGCCGTGCTCGCCCTCCGCGCTGAGAGCGCCTTCGGGGCCGGGCGTGACATTGAGGACGTTTTCTATATCATCGGGGGTGCCAGCGGGATTGGCGGAGGAGCGATCATGGGTGGTCGGCTCATCCTTGGTGCTCAAGGAAACGCGGGGGAAGTGGGCCACATTTTTGTCGCTGACAACGGCCGTCGCTGCCATTGCGGCGCCACCGGCTGCTTGGAAACCGAAGTTTCGCGCGAAGAACTTCTTGCCGCACTGGGTCTCACCGACCGGGAAGCCGAGTTACTAGCTGAACGAATCCGAGCCAATTCCGATCCCGTCGTTGAGGCGCTCATCAATCGCTATCGACTCTCGATCACACGTGCGGTCCGCACCGTGGTGAACCTGTTTAACCCGTCCACGATCGTCTTTGGCGGTTTTCTTGCTCCGCTCACCGAGGGGCTGCTCGCCGAGGTTGCCGCTTCCGCGATCAGTTCTTCGCGACAGGGATTGAGAGTGCTTGCAGGCTCGGTTGACAGTGCTCTGCTCCTGGTCGGAGCGGCGGAGCTTGTGTACGCCGAACTGCTCGCCTCTCCGGCTTCTTTTGTCGTTGCCCACACCTTGCGGGACTGAATTCCGCTGATCTTGTCGGCCCAGTTCGGTTGCCAGCAACGGTTTGAACACCGCCTGCAGGGGTGATGCAGCCTCGAAACTGACCGTTGTGGTGCTCGTTGGGTCTGGACACCGCCCGCAGGGGTGATACGGGGTGGGTTAGACACGGAATCGAGCCTCGCTTGTCGCGGCACACGTTTCTGCTGACGATACGCAACCGTGACAAACTCGCCCTCACCGCACGCTTGCGCTGCGAGCTGCTTCCCTGTTATGTTGGCGACTCAGACATATCGGCATCGGAGTGGCTGCCCTGGCGCAATGACGGCATCGCACTCCCAGATGAGGGAGATACTCATGCTTGACAGAAAGTTGGCAGCGATCATCGGCTTTGCAGTTGCTGCCGTGATGCTAGGGGGTTGCTCATCAGACGGTGAAACCAACAGCACAGCGATCGTCAAAAATCCCGACGGAAAAGGCAAGACTCTCACTCTGTGGCACTACGAAGACCTGGAGAGCGCGATGGGTCACGCCTGGACCGCCGCCATCGCAGAGTTCGAAAAAACCACCGGAGCCACGGTTAAGTTTGAGGCAAAGTCTTATGAGGGGATCCGTTCCACCGCGAGCCAAGTGCTGAACTCGAGCTCAGCCCCAGATGTGCTTGAATACACAAAAGGCAACGGCACCGCGGGGCTCCTGTCCAGTCAGGGACTTCTCACCGACCTGGATGCCGCCGCAAAACTCTATGGTTGGGACAAGGAACTCTCGCCAAGCTTGCAGACAACCGCTCGCTACAACGACAAAGGAATCATGGGCACCGGCCCGTTCTACGGAATCCCAAACTATGGTGAATTCACCGAGGTGTACTACAACAAGGACATGTTTGACAGGTACGGCTTGAGCGTTCCGACGACAATTGCCGACTTCGAGAATGTTCTCAAAACCTTCAAGGATGCCGGAATCACACCGCTCGCGGAGTCGGCGACAGAATACCCCCTGGGCCAGCTGTGGTACCAGTTGGCACTGAGCAGAGCTAACCGTCAGTGGGTCACTAACTTCCAGACGTTCGCCGAACCGGTTGATTTTCATGATTCCGCCTTTACCTATGCCACTCAAACAATTAAAGACTGGGTTGACAAAGGTTATATTTCGAAAAATTCAACGGGCATGAAGGCGGATGACGCGTACAACGGTTTTACCTCCGGTAAGTACCCAATTTTCTACACCGGGACTTGGTACTATGGACAGTTTAAAAGCACCATTAAAAACTTCCAATGGTCAGACTTCCTCTTCCCAGAATCAACCCTCGCCCCAGGCTCGGCTGGAAACATGTGGATCGTTCCCGCGAACTCGAAGAATAAGGATCTCGCCTACAAGTTCATCGACATCACTATGAGTCCAGAAATCCAGACGATCATTGGGAATACCGGAGGCATTCCCGTGGCCGCCGACCCCTCCGTCATTACCGACCCAAAGAGCAAGTCCCTCGTGACCAACTTCAAAACCCTCGCTGACCGAGACGGCCTGGCGTTCTACCCCGACTGGCCAACGCCAAGCTTCTATGACCAACTCAACGCGGGTTTACAAGACCTGGTCAACGGAACCAAAACACCCGGCGCAGTACTCGATCAGCTCAGTTCGCAGTATCAAGCGGGCAAATCCGGGCAGTAATAAGGATGTGTTGGTGGGGAAGAATTTCCCCACCAACACACTTTCAGTTTCTACGTTGACGAGAAAGTTGAGCCGGGGCCATGGAGACTGGTCACAACGACAAGGAGAGCCGGTTGTCAGGGGAACACCGAGCACCCCGAGCGGGGAGCCACCCGCTGCGCTCCGTGACATCCGTTAACGCGTCGCGATCATCCCGCAAAATAGGGAGCCGTCCACTGGAGCGTGCAGGCTACTGGTTCTACCTCGTCCCCGGCTTTGTGCTCCTGACAGCCATCGTTATCATTCCCCTTTGCTGGAATATCTATCTAAGTTTCACCTCTTATCGCGGGATTCGACCGCCCGTCTGGATTGGCCTGGGAAACTGGCAGCGTCTGGTGAGTGACGCCCAGTTTTGGACGGCATTCATTAACTCGGTTGCCATGATCATCGCGATGGTCATCATCCCCACCGTCCTTGGCCTTGTGATCGGTGCCGTGCTCTTTGACCTAATAGCACGAAAGTTTGGAGGGAAGACGGCGGCGTTTCTTCGGGCGACCTACTATCTCCCGCAAATCCTGCCGATCGCGGTCGCAGCCATCCTCGTCGGATGGATCCTCCGTCCGGACGACGGTGCCCTCAACCACATACTGAGTCGGTTGGGACTGCCCAACCTGGAGCACAACTGGCTAGGAAGTCCCGACACGGCTCTGTCCAGCATCATGGTCGTCATGATTTGGGTTCAGTTGGGATACCCCGTGGTGATCTTCATGGCTGCACTTCAAAGAGTTGATCCGGAACTGTATGAAGCGGCGGATCTTGACGGAGCAAACTGGTTCCAACGATTCACCGCAATCTCCATCTCGATTATACGCCCCGAGATTTATGTTGTGACACTGACCTGCACGATCGCAGCTCTCAAAGTGTTCGGGCCCATTTACACTCTGACTCGTGGCGGTCCGGGCACCTCGACCATCGTGCCGAGTTTTTACTCTTACATTCAGTTTTTCAAAAATCAACAGGTTGGCTATGGGGCCACCATTGCAACCGCGCTCACCCTTGTTATCCTCCTTGTTGCAATTTTCTTCATTCGAGCCCAACATCGCTCTGAACAGCAAGAAGGAGCGCGGTAACCCATGGTTATGACACACTCGACGCGGCGGTCGGCACGTCCGAAAGCAAGTCTCGAACGACCGGAAAGCCCGTTCAAAATTCGCCGCAAGACCCGGCGCACCGTGAGTGACTGGGTCATTCTCGGCATCGTCGTCGGCATCGCTGTCATCGTCGCTGCTCCGTTTTATCTAATCATTATTAACTCGTTCAAATCGCCAGAAGATTACGCAGAAAATGGCCCTCTACAATTTCCAGTAACACCCTATTTTGACGGTATAATCGCGTTCTGGAATAGAGTAAATTTTCCACTCAAACTGTGGAACAGTTTCCTCATTTCGGGAACGGTCGCGGTCGCGGCAGTCATTATCTCGGTCCTCAACGCGTACGTGATCGGTATTGGAAAAGTGAAGGGTCGCACCTGGATCGTTGTGGTGTTCCTCATCGCCAATATTCTTCCGCAAGAAGTATTGCTCTATCCGCTCTATTTCATCTTCAAAGCAGTGAGTCTCTACGACAGCGTATGGTCAGTTATCATCATTTTTACCGTCTTCCAGGCTGCCTTCGGCACGTACCTGCTCTCCAGCGTCTATGGTACCTTCCCGAAAGAGATTCTTGAGGCCGCCGCGATTGACGGAGCATCCCGCTGGAAAATACTGTGGCGAGTTGTCGTCCCCATCAGCCGTCCGACACTTTCAGTTCTTCTCGTATTTTTTTTCATTTGGACCTGGAATGAGTTCCTCATTCCGCTCGCATTTCTCACATCCAATGACAACCAAACTGTTCCGGTTGCGATCGCGACACTCCAGGGCGATAGAATCTTGGACATCACAACAACCAGCGCATCAGCCCTGCTGGGCGTCCTTCCGACGATCATCTTCTTCCTCATATTCCAGCGCACTCTGGCAAGAGGTATCACGGCCGGGGCAGTGAAATAGTGGGATCCACTGGTAACTCTCTGCAGTTAGGAGACTAGAATCCCAGCGGTTTTTGCGTGATGCCGGAGAAGATCCACAGCAGCAGTGCAGGGTGGTTCGATGGGGATCCGTGTTGCTGGCGAAAGGTCGAATCCGATCCAGCCCAAAATGAGTTTGGAGGTGTAGATCGCGTGGCCGAGTGTTTGCATCTGGAAGGTCAACAACGGCAGCAATGACTGATACGCCTGAATTGCCCCATCACCAGGGTATTCAGTGGCAATGCTGCTCAACATGCGTGAGCTTTCAATGAAGGGGATGACACCGGCGGCTCCGAGCGCAAGTCCGTCAAGAAATGATGTGCCACCCAGGCCCGTGTAAACTGCAAGGTCTTCAATGTCTGTTAGCGCGTGTACGTCGTTCCCGAAGGGCAATTGCTCTGGTTTGGCGTAGCGAACCGTGTGTGGAAACTTGGATTTGAGCCCGGCGATTACCTCCGAACCGAGGCTGGCGCCACTCCACAGTGGTGCGTCTTGCACCATCAGAGAGGCTGAATGCAGTGACTGTGCACACTGTTCTATGAACTCGGCCGCGGTAGCGCGGGTCACAATATCAAGCGGGGGAGCAATCATGATGACATCAGCACCACTCTGATCGGCATCTCGTGCCAGTAACATCCCCTCAGCCGCTGTTGCTGCGGTGCACCCGACGATTATACGAGTTGTCGCTGGTGAACTCGCGCGAGCGATACCCAGGACGCGCCTTCTTTCAGTGTTATCCAGCTGCAGACATTCGGCGCCAAAACCGAGGAGTGCAATCGTTGGGTATTCACCGCTGACACGTTCAACAAGCTGTTCAAGACATCGCTCATCCAGACTCAAATTGTCACGGAATGGGGTCGGCAGCATCGGGATGACTGCACCCAACTCAAAGTTTCTAGTCAAGATGAAAAACTTCCGTCAGTTTTTCCACGGACCCATCCCCCTGAAATGTGGCGGTTACCTCCATGAGCGGAGTGATCATTTCCTGCCACGGAGCATTTGCCGGATGAGCGGCAAGCCTTGCCATCGACTCGGTCACGTTTTTGGCCTCGAAGAAACCGAATATCCAACGACCAGTCGGACCACCCATGAACAGTGTGTAGTGGGAAATACCTGACTCACGGCACGCCTGTCGAATCGCCTCGTTGACGGGGTTGCCCTCCGCGTGGAGAGTCCGATAGTGATCTTCCATGCCTTCTCGTACTCGCATCACAAACGCAAATCGCATCACGCCACCAATCCGGCGAGCGTTCCACCATCGATGAGAATCTCGGCACCGGTAATGTATGACGCTTCCTCACCGACAAGGAATGCGACCGCACCGGCGACATCGGAAGGCACTCCAATGCGTCCCAGCGGGATTCCGGCCTCGTAGGTACCCCGTCTGACGGGATCTGCGAGAAACTCAGCATTGAGCGCGGTGTCTATCGTGCCCGGAAGAACCGAATTGCACCGAATTCTGTGCGGTGCCAAGGCAACCGCTAAGGATTGCATGAGGGAAAGCTGGCCCGCCTTCGTTGGCGTGTAGTGAATCTGATAGGGCCCACCAACGCGTGCACTGATCGAACTGACCGCAACGATTGAACCACCTCGGCCGAATTTCATCATGTGCTTCGCCGCTTCAAACGTGGCGTAGAACGTTCCCGAAAGATTGACAGATAGAGTCTCTTCCCACATCTCAACGGTTAAATCTTCAAACGGCACGAGCGGGCAGATGCCAGCGGCAGCGACCAACACATCGAGTGATCCCGAATCGTTCGCAATCTCCTGCATTGCGTGTGCCATAGCCGTTGCGTCCGCGACGTCTGCTGTGATGGGAACTGCGCACGAGCCTGCGGAGCACAATTCGTCTGCTGCAGCGAGGTTCTCGCTCGCGTCGTTTGAGATGAGGTACATCGAATACCCGTCTTGCGCAAGCCTCCCAGCGATGGCTCGGCCGATTCCTCGAGAGGCACCGGTGACCACTGCGGTTCGCGGTCCAGTCATCCGATTCCCCCCGCGTAGCTCTCAGCAATCGTTGGATCATAGAGCGGCACAAAATATGGCACGGATCGAAACCACTCGTTCGCCTCAAGCGCTTCATACATGTTCTCGATGATGCCAAGCAGCCGACCAGGCACAAGGTTTTCGCGAACGAATGCCGAATCAGACACAACCACCTCGCCGTGCTTTGTCTGGAAACTGATGCCCATAGAGGCACGGTGGTGCGCTCCGGTGAACCGGACAGTCAACCCCGGCGCCATCTCTTCGTGATTGTCAAGCAGCAGGAGCCGCTCAGGCGCGTCGTACATGAGGTACTGCAAAACCGTCGGCGGGATGACATTGGGTGGGTAGTCATGCGGGTGAGGATGATATCGAGTGCTGAAAAAGAACTCCCAGCCAGATCGAAGTATGCCAATTCGTGCGTTCAAAAAGTCTGGTACGCGACCAACCGAGTAGGCCTGTAGCGGTGTAACAAGCACCGTTCCAACATCAGAGATGGAGTACCCAAGACGCGCGAGGTGCTGCTCAATCGGTACCTCAACAGCAAGGTGACACCGAGAGCTAACTCCAGCGGCCCACAGTTTGTTCAACCGGTCGAGATCATTTATGTCGGGGCCGGTGTTGACGACAACAATCTCACCAGAGTCATTAACCGCAATGACAGCGTTCAGTCCGATTTCGTATTCCTTACCGAAATCGGACATCCAAAAAAGTTCAGGTCCAGGGATGCCTTCCCACCGACCAATCTTGCAAATGTGTACTTTCCACATGTATTCAACCTCGCAACTCAATCTCATTGATGACAGACATATTTAAAGAAACACCAAGTCCAGGCTTGTGTGGGATATCAATAAAACCGTCCTTGGCGACAATCTCGCCATCGAACACCCGCCAGAAAAGCTCGTTGCCAGTGTCCGGCAATTCATCAGGAAAATACTCCATCATGGGAATGGCGACACTGGATGCCGCGAGGTGTATGTTATGCATTTCGTTTGAATGCGGAATGAGTGGAATGCCAGCAGTCTCTGCAAGCGCGGCTATTTTCCGAGCTTCTGTGAAGCCTCCCACCCGATTCAGGTCTGGTTGAAGGTAGGCGGCCGCGCGACGTTTGATCACCTCCATAAACTCTGACTTGTTGTACAGGTGTTCTCCGTGAGATATTGCGACTCCTGAGCGTCGACACAGTTCCTCATACCCGTCTATATCTCCTCCCAAGAGAGGTTCTTCAATCCATGACAGATTGTATTTTTCAAGCCGACGGGACATCTCAACTGCATAGGGCACATCCCAGCCCATGTATGCGTCTGCAGCGAGCATGACATCATCGCCAACAACTTCTCGAACAGCACGAATGAGTTCTTCATTTTTCTTCATTCCAGGAATGCCGTCGGCTGGTCCGTACCCAAATCGCTGCTTCATCATTGTAAAACCTTCACCGAGCCACTGTGCTGCCTCAGCCTGCAACACGTCAATATTTGAGTGCGCGTAGAGCCTGCTCACATAGACCGGAATGTGATCACGTATTGCACCACCGAGGAGCTGATAAACCGGCACCCCGAGAGCTTTTCCGACAATATCATGCAACGCGATGTCAATACCCGCGATTGCTGCCATTGTCACACCAACTCGACCGAAACGAACCGATGATCGGTATAGCTTGTCCCAAATTAATTCCCGGTCATAGGCACTCATGCCAATTATCAGTGGTGCGAAATGGTCCTCGATTATCGCTGCAGGCAATGCGGTAAAACCACCGCAAGACCCGATTCCGATGATGCCATCATCGATCTCGATCTCCACAACCACGAGCGGGCTTGGCCCCCACCAGGTGCGGGAATCATGCCCGTGCGTCGAGTATTTTTTCGTCGGGCTAACCAGGCTTGCCTGAAGTGTCGTCGGTGACTCTGACCAACCAAGACGACGGCAGCGGATATCCGTTATCGTGAGGTTACCCATCCGAATACGCTCCTGCGTCACTCCGAGGTGCCACGACCACAAGCCAGTCTTCCATTGACGGAGCGGCGCTCAGCATCCCAGATTTGAGGGAGACAGTACTCCAGCGGTCACTGGTGACCTCGTACCCGAGTTCTTCGGTGAATGTTCGCGGGTCAATGAATGTGATCCGGTACTGATAATTAGACCATCGAACGCTCACGCTCAGTGTCTGTAACGAGTCCAGAGCGGCGAACAGTGAGAGCGCAGGCAGGTACATCAAAAGCTCGCCACTGGGAAGCTCCGCCGCACACGGTCGAACCGAGTCAACAATGTTTCGTGCGCATCGAACACCGTCTGACATCGGAACCAGCGCTGCCCAGTCACGACCTGCGAGCCAATTGCGGGCTGCTCCGAGATGGGAGGCACCGGGTCGGCTTGCGGCGTCACGCCACTGTGTTCTTCCCCACGAACCGGTCAGGCCCTGATAGGTCTCATCCTCGAACCCCCACAGCCCCTGAGAACCATACGTGAAACCGCTCGCGCCAGCGAGGATGTGGCTCCACCAGAGGAAACGTTGCACAGTGTCATCAGAGCCACCCGCGATCCCCTCGTAGTTAACCTCCACATTGATGACCGGAGTGAATCCTCGACGCATCGCCCGATCAAACACACTCCGTGTCCACTCAAGTGAATGTGTGCCAGAGTGCCCGGTCTGCAGTATGTCAATATCAAAAGTATCCATGGTGGTTCCCGGGAATGTCTCACTAGTCGCGTAGTCGCGCGACGCCGGTGCAGGATGCGCCGTAAGCAGTCGCGCGTACGGATCCAGATCGCGAACGTACTCTGCGATTCTTAACCAGCGCCCCCGGAGCTCCTCGCGTTCCGCAGATGTCACCTCCCGCATCGGATTCGGATAATAGGGAAGGGTGACTTCTCCGGCAACGCACCACACCACTGGTAGTGCTGACCATCGCGCGATGATTTCCCGCCAATGAGCCATCATGTGCTCATCCGACATCCATGTGAGGTAGTAGCCCCATGCCCCGAAAATGACGGGAACAAGTCCGGCATTGACCAGCGCGAGAATGCGCTTATCTGCACCTTGCCACCACGCGTGGTTGATATCACCAAATCCTTCGGTCCACGGCCAACCTGCGAGTGAGGCACCGAGCGGGCTGAATACTTCAACATCCACGTTCAATCCCGCAACGATCTGAACTGCGTTAAAACCCTGGGCTGCCCGGTGCCGTGCCAACTCCGAAAACTCGCCGTCTGTCACTCGGTCACCGAGACCGTGCCACCAGGTGTCGCCCAGCCACAGAAACGGCGTGCCATCCCGGTGTGCGGTGTGGCGAGTGTCTCTATCTCGCACCAACGGGCCGGAACGTGCAAGCACTGACGAATTCTCGGGTGCACCCGCCTCAAACTCTCCAATAGCACCCAAAATGTCAGACCGAAGACGGTGAGAACCCTGGGCTGTTGCATGAACGCGGGCGTACCACTCTTCACCGCTCCAGTAGCAGGGCACAGTCCGCTCTAAACCGTTCGGGTCAACATGGGTGATGGTTGGTGATATGTGATCACGCAATCGTTCGCGCAGACCGATAGGGACATCAACATGGCCGTACAGCGGAACCAGATTCGTCATTTTGTGCCCCTTGATGATCGGTTAATGTCGGACGAGGCTGTGGCGTCATCATCGGCCACAACCTTCGTGATATCCGTCGGTTCGATAGCGCCGGTAATGAGTCCGACGAGCGTTGAAAGATCCGAGTCGTTCGCGTGCAATTCTGTGACAAGGCGACCCAGACGCATGACGAAGATACGGCTGGCCAGTTCAAAAACAGTGGGGAGATCGTGCGACACAATCACGACCAGATGTCCCTTCGAGGCGAGCCGCTTGATGAGCATTCCAACGCGTTGGCGCTGTGCGACTCCGAGTGCTGCCGTCGGTTCATCCAAGAGAATGACCCCGCGACCCCGCTGCTCTAGCCGCGATGCTGATCTTACGATTGCCACTGCCTGGCGCTGCCCACCGGAGAGCATTTCGACTGTTCTGCGCATAGTGGGAAACTCAACTCCGAGCAAATCCCGGAGTGCCTCACGCCCCTCTCGTCTCATTGCTCGCCGGTCTATCAGACCGATTCGTCCCGCCATGCCCTTCCGAGGAATCTCGCGGCCGAGAAATATGTTGCTTCCAACATCCAGCGTGTTGACAAGAGCAAGATCTTGGTAGACAGCTTCGATGCCGACCTGCTCGGCGTCATGCGGCGACCGAAAATCAACTAACTCACCACCGACGCGCAATTGCCCAGTGTCATGTGTAATCGCACCCGAGAGGACTTTTAGCAGGGTTGATTTACCAGCCCCGTTATCCCCCACAATCGCGATAACCTCACCGCCGACGGCGCGAAAGCTGACCGTGTCGAGAGCTTTGACTGCGCCGTACGACTTCGATAATTCACGCGCCTCAAGCACGGGCCGCTTCCTTCCGGTGTTCGGTGGACAGGGAAGTACGCTCAATTGCACGCGACACCGCTCCATCAGCCCATACCGCTACGGCCAGAAGAAGACCGGTTGTGACGTAGGTCCAGAAACTGGAAACTCTAAGGAGCACAAGACCATTAGCGATCGTCGCGACAATCAGGGAGCCAAGGAGAACTTTGAGAATGCTCCCCCTGCCACCGGATAACAGCACACCCGCGAGTGCGACGGCGGTGATTGCGTCGAAGAGGATGGAATTGGCAAAAGTGGGCTGCGCGGAACCCAGTCTTCCCAGCACAACAATGCCCGCGCCAGCAGAGATAACACCGCACGCCACGAAGGGTGCGAACACGTAGAACCGTCGCCGCACACCGGCGCGTCGTGCGGCTTCGGCGTTGCCCCCAACCGCGAGTAACCGATTGCCGAACTTGGTTTGACTCATCACAATGCCAACGAGCGCGTACGTAGCGATCATGACGAGTATCGGATTCTGAACCCCGAGTGTCCTGCCCTGCCCGAGTGGAGCGAGCGCTGTGACTCCGAAAATCGGCTTGCCGTTTGTGATCAGCAGGACAACTCCCGTGAGTGTGGTCAACGTGGCGAGAGTTGCGATGAGCGAGCTCATGTTCATGAACTCGATGACCGATGCATTGAGAAGCCCGCAGAGGAATCCGACACCGAGCCCGATCAGCACGGCAAGCCACACTGGTATTCCGGCGTTAAGGCTGAGTGCAACGATGACCCCTACTAACGCTGCGATCGGGACAACCGACAGGTCGATCGCGCCTGCGATGACAACCAGTGCTTCCGCAAGCGCAAACAGGGAAACAACGCTCGCTGCGGTGAGAATTCCAAGCAGGTTCGGACCTGACAGAAACGTTGGCGAGGCGAGTGAAAAGATGAGAAGAAGGAGGAAGAAAAAGCCGCCGATTCCATAATCACGACCAATCTGGAGTGCGCGAACCGGAGCAGAAACAGCATCGTCAGCCTCGACGACCTTAGTAGTGTCAGCAGTTGCCATGCTTGTGTGAACCTTTCGGCTGGAACGGAGCGGCAGGTATATTCGGCCTAAGCACGTCTGAGTGCCACTAGCTTGTTGCCTTGACGATCTTTGTGTCGACCACGATCCGGCGCGCATCTGCTGCAACGCTTCCTGCTTTCATGTCGTTGAGAAGTTTCAGGCCATCAAGGATCTGTTGAATCGGCTGCAAGTCCACCGTCGCGTAGAACTCACCACTTTTCACGAGAGCAAGTCCCTCCTCGGTGGCATCCAACCCAACAATGCACATCTTTGACGGATCCTTCCCGGCTGCTTTGAAGGCATTGGCCACACCGATCATTGAGTCGTCATTTGTTCCTGTTACTGCTGTAATGTCTGGGTTCGCAAGAAGTAGCGCTGCCATGATGTCGAGACTCGGCAGCCGCTTTCCTTGACCGTTCTGCTGCGCGACAACCGTCGACTTCGGGCTGAGTTCTTTGATCTTCTGAAGTTCACCGTTGATGCGACCCGTGACGATGTCACCCGGCAGTTCGGGACCGTCAAGAATCACAATCTTTGCCGTGCCACCAAACCGCTCGTTAATGCACCCCGCAAGTGCTTCACCCGCATTGCGGCCAAACAGGTTCCAATCAACCACCAGGACACCCTGATGATCGTTCTGAGGCTTGTCTAACCCCGAGGAAACGATCGTAGGAATCTTCGCGGTGTTCGCTTTGTCAAGGCTCGGCAACAGGGCTTTTTCATCGACGGGGCCAATGAGCAGTGCGTCAACCTGCTTGCTATCGATCCACCCATCGATGATGTTGGCCTGAGTGAGTGGGTCATTGTTGGGGTCACCCACGAGCAGCTTGTAGCTGTTCTTGTCCGCCCACTGCTGTGCGGCTTTGGTCTGACTAATGAAAATTTCCTGCGTCTGGTTGAGGGTGATGAAGCCAATCGTTCCCTTGTTCACAGACGTCGTGCCGCCACTGTTCGCGCAACCAGTCAGGACACTGACGAGAACTGTTCCGCTGATGACCGCCAAAGCTGCACGTCGCTTTTTGTCTCTATCCATTTCGTACTCTCCTTTGAGTGCGGTGACAACAAGAGACTAACTGCTTCTATTAGAGGCTGTCAAGAGGCGGCGTCATGTCGACGAGCACCCTAGCGGCCGCAGCGGTTCCATCTGCGGCAAGTCGTGCGAACTCCGCGGGTGCCTCCTCGAGAGAGACGACCGAATCAATGAGCGGCACGAGTCGAGCGCCCTGTTCAACCGAGTAAGCTGCCGCAGCATCGAAGTCCATCCGTGAGTAGACAAAACTCCCGACTACGGTCCGCTCCTGCGTGCTGATCGCATACGCATCCACGGTAAGAGTCGGTGAATGCATACCGACCAAGCACACGGTGCCACCCACGTCTGCGGCAGCGAGGGCACTTTCGAGCGTCTGTGACGCACCCACAGCGTCGAAGACAACGGGCCACCGTCGTCCCGCCAGGATGTCACGCTCCAGCGCAGCAGGATCGATGGCGCAGGCCCCGAGCGAACAACAGACTGACCGTCGAGCTTCGTGCGGTTCCACCTGGGTGCGGCTGTTGACCCCCACTCGGGCAAGTGCGATATTGAGCATTTGCCCGATCGGACCGCCGCCGATGATGAGTGCTGAGTCCGCGCAACATTTTTCCAGAGCGCGTGCGACAGCATGGATTGCGACGGCAAGAGGCTCTATGAGCGCACCGACCCTGGGGTCATCGAGTTCACCCACTGGCACGAGGTTTGCGGCGGGTATAACCGTGTACTGCGCAAAGGCGGCGGGACGGTCTGCGCGCACTCCAAGCACCCACATCGAGGGAGCGTGCTGCTCTCGACCCGGATAGCGAAGGAGATCCTCCGCCGAAACAACGAGTGGGTTGATGGTCACAAGAGAGCCCAGAGATATTCCCCTCGGCGCGACATCCGCACCGAGTTCTTCGAGGATTCCCACTGTTTCGTGGCCCATGATTTGGCCCACCCTGCGACGACCATTCTCGCCCGTGTAGCCGTGAATGTCCGAGCCGCAGATCCCGGTGTACAAAATGCGCACCAGCGCGTCGTGTGGTTCGAGTGTTGGACGGTCTACCTCAAGAACTTGGAGATCGTAGAAGTCCGCCAGAACGAGTGCCTTCACGGCGACTCCCTTCAACTAACATAGAAGCAGTTAGGCATTCATCCTATACTGAGGCGTATGCAGGTTGTAAAGCAGTCGCTCGCTGACTACGTGACCGAGCAGACGCTCGACCTCATTGTGACCGAAGGCCTCTTGCCGGGAGCGGCTCTGCCTTCTGTTGGTGAGCTTGCAAACCGGTTCGGTGTCAGCGTGATCGTTGTTCGCGAGGCAATGGCGACGCTCACCGGCCGCGGGCTGATCATACGCAGGCAGGGACGCGAGACGGTCGTGAGACATCCTGACCCAGAAACCATCTCGTCAATGCTGCGCCATCAATTGCGTGTCGATGGTGTCACCCTGGAAGAGATCCAGCAGTGTCGCGCGGGACTCGAAGTGCAATCAGCTGTGCTTGCCGCAGCGGTTCCTGATCGTGACACCTCTGCAATGATGGTCGCGCTCGAAAACATGTCCAATGCAGACGGACTCGTAGCGCTCCGCGATGCGGATGTCGAGTTTCATATCGCCCTGGCCAGCGTATCCGGTAACCGCGCGCTGAGGATCATGATCGAAGCGCTCCACGCCGTTGTCTCAGACTCGCTCGACGCGATCTATGCCCAACTTCTCGAGTCAGACAGACCCGCAGCAGAAGTCGCCTATGGAACTCACAAAGCCATTGCGGATGCTGTTGAGTCGGGGAACTTGCCAGCGGCGCTCCGAGCTATGCATCAGCACTTCGAGATGTCGCTGCCCGGCGTTGACTATGGCGTTGTTGGCTCCTCCGAACTGATCGGTCAGTCAACCTTTGTTCCCACAGAACACAGTTAGGTGTGATACTCGGGGACGTTGTTGACCTCACAGAACCCCGCCCGCGCTCACCCTCGTTCGACCAGGTCATACTGAGAGCCGTCGGCGGGCGCAGAACCCTCGCCCGCGCTCACCCTCGGCTCTGTGCAACCCGTACGGTCGCCGCGAGTGTTTGGGCCGTGGCCCAGTCTGGTTGGGCACTGACGCCGCCGGAGCCCCGGGTGGATGCAGAACCGCACGACACGGCAACCGCGAGCGATTCGGCCACGCTCATTTCTCGCAGGCGGGCGGTAATGAACCCTGCGGCGAACGTATCACCGGCACCGACGGTGTCGACGATCTCGCCGACCGTCTCCGGAATTCCGGCGGCATCCGTGCGCTGACCCTGCCCGTCACGCCGCGTTGCCGTGGCCCCGTCGGCACCGAGCTTGCACACCACGATCGCGCCGAGGGGCATCACCTCAAGCAGCGTGTTGATGGCCGCTCTCACGTCGGCACTGCGCGCGACTCCACAGATTTCCTGCTCGTTACCGAAAAACACGTCCGTGGTCTGCAGCACAGCGAGGATGCCGCTGTCCCAACTGAGAGCGGGGTCGAAGTTGCCATCGAGAGAGGTGGTGAGCCCGAGGGTGCGAGCGCGGGCGAACAACCCCGGCGCGTCCGGCCAGAGACCCCGCTGCAAGAAATAGCTGCCGATGTGCAGGTGTCGGAAGGTTTTCAGTATTGCGTCGGGCACATCCACCGCACTCGTGCATCCGATCGAGCCGAGAGAGGTGAGAATTGCCCGGTCACCATCAGGCCGGGTGAGGTGAGTGGATGCGCCGGTCGGGCGAGTGGCGTCCACACGCACGAGGGTCGTGCCAACGCCGCGCCGACGGAGCTCCGCATCCAGGTAGCGGCCGAATGTGTCGTCGCCGCGCACGCTCGCCAGCACCGTTGACGTACCGAGCGCGGCTGCACCACACGCGGTGATCGCCGACGAACTGCCCATCGTGAGCGTGGTCGTCTCAACGACCTGTTCGTGCTGCCCGAAGCGGATCTCACGGCAGACCGGGATAATCAGGTCCACGCAGAGTTCACCCAGTACGAGAAGGTCGGTCTTCATCTGCTGTGCGGCAACACCCATTCGGTCCACACTCCTTCCATCACTACATTGTTGTCGGTGGCCCAGTCACGGATAGCCCGTTCGAGTTCGGTGAGTCCGGTGCGCATCTCTTCTTCGCCCCGGTCGGAGCCGTGCACGGTCGCGATCAGCCACTGGCCGACCGGTGGAACACCGCCGCTAGCGACGATCCCCGAGACGGGTGTGGCGATGGCGATCACCTCGCCGATGCCGAGTGCGAGTGCCTGCGCCACGGCGTTCGCCACAGCGGTGAGCAGCTCTTTCTCCGCCGAATGCGGGCGGAGCACGATGGTCACAAGAGGCATCAACCGGTGCCCAGGACGGATCTGTTCAGGTACGGCGGAGTGTCAGGATTGCGCCCGAGATGTAACGCTAGGGCCAGCGCAAGGCGATGCACGAGCACGAGGTTGGCCTGCGGGTCGAGGTTGTTGGTGTAGACCGTAGCCCCGGTGGAGCGAATATCGGCGGCCACCACATCGGGCAGGTCACCGAGAGCCCACACCAGGCTACCGGGGCCGGCGCAGGAAATGGGGCCGTGCTGGTACTCCCACACCGGGTAGGACTCGGTCCAAAACCCGGCGGACTCGCGCACCTTGAGAGCAGCCTCGTGGGCGAGGCCGACGCTCCAGCGGTGGCCGAGGAAGACGATGTGCCGCAGTTCGGCCGGATCAGCGGGCAGTCGCACCTCAAGCGCTTCGCGACCGTCATCAATCAGCTTCGCCGACACGGCACCGATGGATGCGCGGAGGGTGGTGAGCCCGGTCGTCGCGTACCGGGTCTGCACGATGGATTTCTCGTCGGCGAAGTCGAGGTGGATGGTACGGTCTGCGAGCAGTTCGCCGAGTCGGGTGTCGGCGTCGCCAATGAGACCGGTGATGCGGTGCGTATTCCCGTACTTTTCTACAGTGTCGATGACGTCGGCGGTGGTACCGGAGCGGGAAATCACCACGATATGTTCGTCATCGTCCACCCAGGTGAGTTCGGTGGGCATGGCGGCCCGCGTGCGTCCGATGCCCGCGTCATTGCGCAGGTAGGCGTACGCGTCTCCGATGTAGTACGAGGTGCCGCATCCAATAACCAGCGCCTTTTCGCCCGCCTGCGGAAGCAGGGCCAGGGTCTCGACGGGGAGCTCGAGCGCCCGGGCCCAGACCTCGGGCTGGCTCGTCAGCTCAGCGCGGGTGGCGGCACCGACGGCGATTTTGTTCATACGTGTGTTCCTTGCTCGGGAGGGATCTCACTCGGCTGGGGGGAGGGGCGGTCGTTGCAGACGGGTGGGTTTCTTGCTCGGGCGGGCTCTCAGGAGACCCGAGCAGAGTCAATCACAAATGAGCATATTTTGAAAGTTCTTGACTAATTGTGCTCTATTGGTGAATACTTCCCACAACGAAAGGTGGTGCAGCGAAGCACCGCGTGCCACCTGAACACAAAGTTAAGGAGATCGCAGCGTGAAGTTCAGCAAGAAGAGATCTGCAGCTCTCATCGGGATGGCCCTCGCCCCGGCACTCACTCTCAGCGGCTGTTCCGGCTTCGGTGGCGGCAGCGGTAGTGGCGGTGGTGACTCCGGTTCGCTCACGTTCACCACCTGGGCGAGCAAGTCAGAGGAAACCTCTTTCACGGAACTGGTCAAGAAGTTCGAGTCGGAACACAAAGGTGTCACGGTCAAGCTGAACGTGGTGCCGTACCAACAGATGTTCTCCAACATCGATGCTCAGCTTTCCTCGGCCGATGCACCGGACATCTTCCGCGTTGACTACGGCAATCTGGGTGTCTACTCCAGCCAGAACCAACTGCTCGACCTCAGCACGTACTTTGACAAAGATGAGATTGCCACGTTCAACCCGGCGATGTGGCAGGCCATCTCCTACGACGGGAAACCGTACGGCGTGCCGCACCAGACCGATGTCTCGGCGCTGCTGGTGAACACCGACCTGCTCACACAGGCCGGCATCAGCGTCGACTCACTGCCCAAGACCCAGAACGATGCCTGGACATGGGACCGGTTCTCCGGCGTCGCGGCGAAGCTGCGCGCGAGCCTACCGAACGACAAGTATCCGTTCGTGTACAACTGGCAGCAGGCGGGTGCCCCCCGTTGGCTGAGCTGGCTGTTCCAAGCCGGCGGCAACCTGATCGCCTCGGATGGGAAAACCCCGGCCATTGACTCCGCCGAGGGCGCAAAGGCACTCGACTTCACGAAAAGCTTCTTCGAGAAGAACTGGGTTCCACCGACCAGTTCGGTCAAATCGCCCACCTACGCTGACTCGCTCTTCTCCGAAGGCACTGCGGCGATGGGCTTCCTCGGATCGTTCCTCGTGCCCGACCTGGCGAGCCTCGCCAAGTTCAACTGGACAGCCATCCCACTGCCCACAGACAAGCGCGCAGCCACCGACCTTGGTGGCAATGCGCTCGTGGTCACCAAGGCAACCAAAAACCCCAAGCTGGCCGCCACGTTCCTGAAGTTCATGGTGCAGGCCGACAGCATGTCCACCTTCTGCGCCGCCACCAACGAGTTGCCAACGCGCACCGACCTGAGTGGCGACAAGATCGCATACCAGGTGCGCAAGGATGTGATGCCAGTGTTTGTCGGCCAAGCCGCAACCATCCAACCCAGCGATGTGAAGCAGCTGACATCGCCCGCAATGTCAGCGATTAACACGGCGCTGCAGGACCAGTTGGATGCGGCGTTCATCAGCGGCCAGTCCACCGGTAACACGCTGACAAACCTCACCTCTGCGGTGAAGGAAGCCAGCAGGTAATGTCCATCATGACCGTCCATGGGCCCGACGCAAACGCCTCGGGTCCACGGACGACGCGACGCGACGTCCGCCTCACAGAATCGCTCGTCGGCTGGGGGTTTATCAGCCCGAACCTCATCCTGATGGTGATCTTCCTCTTCCTCCCAATCCTGTGGGCCATCCAACTGTCGTTGCAGGAGACGAAAGGCTTTGGCACTCCAGAGTGGGTTGGCTGGAGCAACTATGTCAAGCTTGTGACCGATCCGGTGTTCTGGCAGAGCATGGGCAACACGATCGTATTCACGCTCGTCACGGTGCCGATCGACCTCGCTGCCGGCCTCGGCCTCGCAGTGCTGTTCAACTCGGCGCTGCCTGCTCGCGGCATCTTCCGCACGATCATTGTGCTTCCGATGGTGATATCGGGTGTGGCCTCCGGCATGATCGCGATGATTATCTTTTACCAGTCGAACGGGCTCATCAACAAGATTCTGGTCGCGATGGGATTGAGTCCGATCTCCTGGCAGTCGCAGGGGGTCCCGGCAATGATCTCAGTGATCGTTGTCGCTATCTGGCTGCGTGTCGGTTTCAACATGATCATCTACCTGGCCGGCCTGCAGTCGATCTCGCCGGAACTCTATGAAGCCGCCCGTATCGACGGTGCGAGCCGCTGGCAGCAGTTCCGCCGTCTGACCGTACTGCTGGTCGGCCCATCCACCTTCTTCTTGCTCGTTATGAACGTTATCGCATCGTTCCAGGTATTCGACCTGATCTTCGTGATGACCGGTGGAGGTCCCGGCAACTCCACCTCGGTGCTTGTGACTTACGCCTACCGCAACGGTTTCCAGATCCGAGAGCAGGGATACGGTGCCGCGATCGGCATCGTGATCCTGATTATCACCCTCGTCTTCACATTCATCCAGTGGAAGACGAGCCGTACCCGTGATCTGGTGGAGTAGGAGACGGCCATGACGAAGACATCTGCTCCTGCTCTCGGGGTCGCCACGGTGGCTGACCGTCAGCACACCGCCACCGCTCTGACCAGGCGCGCAAGAGCATCGCGTCGAGATCGCAGCCAGAGTTGGCACCGCAACCGCTCCAATGAAGCACGCAAGGGCATCGCGTGGCGCACCCTCATCGCCGTGATCGTCTCGCTCATCGTGATCTTCCCGCTCTACTGGATGTGCGTGGTCGCTTTCTCTCCTCGAGGGGAGGTGTTCGAGCCAGGACTGCACCTCTGGCCGAGCACGTTCACGTTCGAGAACTTCCGGAACGTGCTCGACCAGTACCCGGTGGTCACCTGGTTCGGCAACTCCGTGGTGATCGGGGTCTTCGTGACCGTGCTCACCGTGACGGTGAACCTTCTGGCCGGCTACGCGTTCGCTCAACTGCGGTTCCGCGGCCGCAATACCGTGTTCCTGCTCGGGCTCGCGACAATGATGATCCCTGTGCAGGCCATCATGGTGGCACAGTTCAAGCTGGTCGTCGGCGTCGGCATCTTCGGCACGTACTGGGGAGTCATCCTCCCCGCCGCGGCCGCCGCGTTCGGGATTTTCCTCGCCCGTCAGTTCTTCATCGGGATCCCGGGCGAAATCATTGAGGCGGCCCGCATCGACGGCGCAGGCCACATTCGCATCTTCCTGCAGGTGGTGCTACCGCTGTGTAAGCCGCTGCTGGCAGTGCTGACCCTGCTCACGCTGCTCGGGAGCTGGAACGATTTCGCCTGGCCGCTCACCGCGCTCAAGAACAACGACCTTTTCACACTGCCGATCGGGATGCTGTACCTCAAGAACCAGACGGCACCCGACTATAACTCGATCATGGCACTCGCTCTGATCTCGGTACTGCCGATGGTGATCCTCTTCCTTATCTTCCAGCGGTACTTCGTCCAGGGCTTTACCCGAACAGGAATCAGATGACCATCACATACCTGTCCACCCTGCCGCTCCCGGGTTCCTGGTTTGCACAGCTGCGCCTCCGGATGCCCGGTGTGAGGGTGCTGCACCTCACGCCAGAGGAGGCAGCAGCGGCACCGAGCGAGGTGCTGTGCAGCATCAACCTGTTGCACACGAGCGAGTGGTTCCCCGAGCCGGAGCAGGTTCCGGCACTCGGTTGCGTGCAGTTGGATACCTCGGGCGTCGACCACGTGCGCGGCACCGCGCTGTGGGAGACGGACGTGCCCATCGCGACGCTCGGTGGCATCGCACCGGTGCCGATGGCCGAGTACGCGATGATGACCGTGCTCGAACTCGCCCACCGGATGCCGCTCATCGAGCAGTATCGCGCCACACACACCTGGCCGTCGAACGCGGATCGCCTCTGCGCCCTCACCCCGAAGTTACTGCCGGGCGCGACGATGGGCATCGTAGGCTACGGCAGGGTTGGTCGCGAGATCTCGCGGCTGGCCACGGCGTTCGGGATGAATGTGGTCGGTCTCAGTCGCACCGGATGCCTCCCCCGGGCAGATGTGACGTTCAACACCGGACACCTCACCGTCGGTGGCACCACCACCGAACTCCTGCCGATGGACCGGCTCGACGGGGTGCTGACACGCAGCGACATCCTTATCGTGGTGGTCCCGTTGACGAAGCTCACACGTGGCATGATCGGAGCGGAACAGTTGGACCTGCTGCCGAAGGGTGCACTCGTGGTGAACATCGCGCGCGGTGGGATCGTTGACGAAGGCGCTCTGATCGAGCGGTTGCGCGACCGCCGGATTGCCGGAGTAGCCCTTGATGTCTTCGACGAGGAGCCGCTGCCGATCTCGTCCGACTGGTGGACAGAACCGGGCGCGCTGATCACCCCGCACGTTGCCGGCCTCGCCCCGGAATACCATGCGCAGACCCTCGATCTCGTGGTCGAGAACCTGACCAGACTCGCCGAAGGGCAGCCGATTGTGAATGAGGTGGATCGTGCCGCAGGCTACTGAACCGTTGCTGAGATCAAGGCGTCAGCGGGAACTGCTTAACTACATCCGAGCGTACGGTACCGGGTCGGTGAACGAGATAGCGCGCCTGCTCGGAGTAAGCACCTCAACGGTGCGCCGCGACCTCAATGACCTGCAGGAGCGCGGGCTGATCGCGCGCGTGCACGGCGGTGCGGCACCACTCACCGACGATGTCGAGCCGCTGCGCCCGCTGCGCGAGGTCGCGTTCGCCGAGCAGAAGCGCCGCATCGGCCAAGCCGCCGCTGACCTCGTGACCGACAACTCGACGATTCTCATCACCGGTGGCACCACCACCGAGGCGATGCTGCCGTTCCTCGGGAACGCTCGCGGTCTCACCGTCGTGACAAACAGTCTGATGGTGGTCAACCGACTCTCGCAGTGCCCGGACATCGAGATCATCGTGCTCGGTGGTCTGTTGCGACGCCAGGAGATGAGCCTGCTCGGGCACCTCACCATCGCCGGTCTCAGCGAGTTCGGCATCGACCAGGTGTACTCCGGCGCATTCGGGATCGACCCGGAGATCGGGGTGACCGGAACCAACCTCAGCGAGACGCAGACCGACCGGTCACTCGCGTCCTCGGCACCACAGCTGATCATGCTCGCGGACCACAGCAAGTTGTCACAGCGCGGTCCCGCACGTCTCGTGCCGGTGAGCGCGGTACACACCCTTGTGGTGGATGACGCGGCTGATCCGGGCATCCTCGAGCGCTTCCGAGCGGAAGGGGTGGGGGTCACCACATGCTGACCGGCGCACACGAGGACAAGCCATCAGCCGCCCGGCTGCTCGCCGACGGCGACATCGTCGGACTCATGCGAACCTGCCACGACCGCAGGCTTGAGCGCGAGGGCATCCCGATGGTGCTCGGCCTCGCGGACGAGCGGGGTGTGATCCCATCCGCTCCCGATCGTGCGCAGTTGGAGGAAGGAGGTGCGTTCGCCGAAGTCTTTGATCGGTACAGCGCTGCGCTCATTCCGTGGGCACGCGACGACGACGAAGGTGCCGTGATCACGGTCATGCAGGTGCTCGCCTACACCCATTTCGCGCCCGGCGCAGCACTGATCGAGGAACCGATCGCAGAACGAATTGAAGGAGGAGCGCAATGACGCGGCCGTCATCCACCGTGCAGCGGGAGCAGCTACGGCGGGGTCATTTCATGCGGGTGGTCAACTACCACTCCACACCACGCGGGGCACGCGACGAACTCGCGAGGGAACTCGCCGGGTTCGCCCGCGACTACGCCCCGGTCACCCTCGACGACCTCGACAGGCTGTTCGAGACGGGCACCTGGCACAAGGACAAGCCGGGCCTCATCCCCGTTTTCTACGAGGGCTACCGCAATTCGGCTACCGTCGCGGCGCCGCTCTGTGACCAGTTCGGCCTCACCGGCTGGTTCCCGATCGCCACGTCGTTCGTGGAGTGCGACCCCGAATATCAGGAGGCGTTCGCGAGAGCACACTGGATCTCCCTCGTGGAGGAGGACACCACAGGCGGCCGCATCGCAATGAGCTGGGAAGAAGTGGCCGAGCTAAGCCGCCGCCACGTTGTGTTCCCGCACACCGCGCACCACGAGGGCTTCGACACCACCCTGTCGGACGGGGACATTCAGCGCGAGGTGGTCGAATCTAAGCGTGCGCTCGAGGCCGTCACCGGGCAGGAGGCTCCCGCGTTCGTCTGGCTGCACGGATCCTCCTATGGGCTAAGTCCCCGGCACGACGACGCGGTGCGCTCGGCGGGGTATCGCTATCAGTTCGCTAACACGATGATCCACCGCATCAACTGACCGGGGCGACTACGTCCGGAACCTCGGCGTGGTGGAGTCGGTACACTCACCGGGTGAGCGAGACGAATACGGTCTCGGCGGTCGGTTTCAGCTACGCCGAACACACCGGCGAGAACAGGAGAACAGAATGACCGCCAGTGACCACGTGCTCGTGTTGATCGGCGCGGGCTCGGCCGTCTTTACTCGTGGCCTCCTCGCCGACCTCATCGGTGCCGACGACCTCGGATCCTGGGAGATCCGCCTCGTTGATCTCGACCCCGTCGCCCTTGATGTGGCCACCCGACTCGCGCAGGCAATGGTCAACGCCCGCAGGGTTGACGATAACATTCGGGTCACCAGCAGTGGTGACCGCCGTGCCGTGCTGCCCGGAGCGGACTTCATCGTCACCTGTGTCGGCGTCGGCGGACGGACTGCCTGGCAGCGCGACCACGAGATCGTGCAGAGGCACGGGATCTACCAGCCGGTCGGCGACTCGATCATGCCCGGCGGCATCTCCCGTCTTCTGCGCACCACGCCTGTGCTGGTGGAGATCGCACAGGACATCGCCGAGCTTGCGCCCAACGCCTTCTTCTTCAACTACTCCAACCCGATGACTGCGAACGTGCAGGCCATCCACCAGCAGACCGGCCTCGACGTGGTGGGCCTCTGTCACGGGATGCACCATATCCAGCGTGAGCTCGCCCACCTCATCAATGCCCCCTTCGAGCGTACGTCCACGCTGTACGCGGGCATCAACCATCTCACTTTCATCTACGATTTCCGGCTCAACGGTACGGATGCCTGGCCGCTGATTCGCGAACGCGTGCGACATGAACTCGCCGAGGATCCTGACCCCGCCGACATTGGCAATATCTTCTACGACACCCCGACAGCGTGGCACAACCCCTTCGCCTGGGAGCTCTTCGAGCGCTACGGCGCGTTTGCGGCCGCAGGCGACCGCCACGTGGTCGAGTTCTTCCCCGAACGGTTCGCCACCGGCGACTACTACGGGAAAAAACTCGGCGTAGACGCCTTCTCACTGCCCGAAATTCTCGAGTGGGGCGAGGAACGCTACCGGGAGATGCGCGCGCAGGCGCTCGGCGAAGCTCCGCTCGATCAGACAATCTTCGACCGCAGTGGTGGCGAGCAGGAGCAACTCATCGCAGTCATCCGCTCGATCATGTTCGACTCGCGCGAGATGTTCAGCTGCAACGTGGTGAACAGAGGCCTCCTGCCCGGTCTGCCGGAATGGTCGGCAGTCGAGATCCCCGGTGTGGCAACCGCGCGAGGCATACGAGCGATCGAGGTACCGGACCTGGGCAAACCGCTCACGGCCATCCTGGCGCGCAGGCTCTCATCGGTGGATATCGCCGTCGAAGCGGCGCTCACGGGAAACCGTGATCTGGTGGTGGAGGCGATGATCGCCGACGGTGCCGTGTTCGACACCGACCGCGCATCCGCCCTGACCGACGACCTGCTGGCCGAGCAGTCGCGCTTGCTCCCGAGGTTCGCATGAGCGCGCGTAACCTGGGCACACAGGGGCGGGAAGCGTCAGGGCTCCGCAGCCAGAACTGGTTCGGTGCCGAGGGCAAGACCGGGTTCATGCACCGCTCGTGGCTGCGCAGCGAAGGGCTACCCGACGACTCGTTCCATGGGCGACCCGTGATCGGCATCGCCAACTCGTGGAGCGAACTCACAAGTTGCAACATCCACCTGCGAGCACTCGCGGAGCATGTGAAACGCGGCATTTGGCAGGCCGGCGGTGTGCCGTTCGAGTTCCCCACTACATCCGCCGGTGAACCCCTGGTGCGTCCGACGGCAATGCTCCTGCGCAACCTCATCGCAATGGACCTGGAGGAAACGCTCAGGGCGAACCCACTCGACGGCGTGATCCTGCTGGCCGGTTGCGACAAGACCACGCCCGCCTATCTGATGGGGGCCGCATCCGTTAACCTGCCGTCGCTGCTGATCACCGGCGGTCCGATGCTGAACGGCAAGTACCGAGGCGGCGACATCGGATCGGGAACGTCGGTGTGGCGCTTCACCGAGGCTTACCGTGCCGGTCACATTGGTGAGGAAGAGGTGACCGAGGCCGAAGGCTGCATGGCACGCAGTCAGGGTCACTGCATGACCATGGGTACCGCATCGACCCTCGCCTGCATCTCCGAGTACATGGGGATGCAACTGCCCGGCACCGCGGCACTGCCCGCCAACGACTCCCGCAGGGCAACGGCAGCACATCTGGCCGGTCGGCGCATCGTGAAGATGGTGGAGGAGGATCTGCGCCCGTCAAAGATCCTCACGCGGGCGGCGTTCGAGAACGGTGTGCGCGCCAACGCGGCGCTTGGCGGCTCAACCAACGCGGTCATTCACCTGCTCGCCCTCGCGCGCCGGGTGGGCGTTGCGCTCACCCTCCACGACTTCGACACCCTGGTACGGGATGTCCCGGTGCTCGCCGATCTCATGCCGAGCGGCCGTTTCCTCATGGAAGACTTCGAATACGCGGGCGGTACCGCCGGTTTCGCTGAGACGCTTGGTGACCTGCTGCACCGTGACACGCTCACCGTGACCGGCGCGACTCTCGGTGAGAACTACGCGGGAGCCGAGGTGTACAACCGTGAGGTTATCCGCCCGCTCGATAACCCCGTGAAGCCGGTGGGCTCCGGTATCGCCGTGCTGCACGGCAACCTCGCGCCGCGCGGTGCCGTGATCAAGCAGTCCGCGGCCTCACCGGAGCTGATGGTGCACCGCGGCCGTGCACTGGTGTGGGATTCGCTCACCGACTACCTCACCGCTGCCGATGACCCAGAGCTCGACGTGACGGCCGACGACATCCTCGTGGTGCGCAACACCGGTCCGGTCGGCTACCCGGGCATGCCTGAGGTGGGCAATCTGCCGCTTCCGCGCCGTCTGCTGGAAGCGGGCGTGACCGACATGGTGCGTATCTCGGACGCACGGATGAGCGGCACCTCGTACGGCACCGTCGTGCTGCACGTGGTTCCGGAGGCCGCCGTTGGCGGACCGTTGGCGCTCGTGCACACCGGTGACCTCATCTCGCTTGATGTGCCGAACCGCTCGCTTATCCTCGAGGTGAGCGACGAGGAACTGGCGGCGCGGCGATCCGGGTGGAGCGCGCCCGGGGTACCCGGAGGCGACCGCGGCTGGACAAGGCTGTACCGTGAGCACGTGACGCAGGCTGATGAAGGACTTGACCTCGATTTCCTCGAAGGCGGCAGCGGCGCAACCGTCGCCCCGCAGGCGTTCTGAGATCACGATGTCCACGACACTCGTGATCGGGGCATCCGGTGTGCTCGCCCCCGCTGCGGCAAAACTGGTACGCACCGGCGACACCGTCACGGGAGTGAGCCTGCGGCGCCCGGTGCCGACCGGCGTCGAGCACGTGCTCGTAGACGCCCGTTCTGTCAGCGCGTTCTCGAGCGCAATCAACGAACGGTGTTGGAACCGCGCTGTCGTCTATGCACCCGCGGTTTCGTCCGGCGTGCTGAAACGGCTCGATTCTGCGGTGGAGGGTGTCATCGTTCTCGTGCGCACAACCGCGGCTGTCACAGACACCGTCGGTCGGCTCGAGCTGCCACCCGGCACCCTGCAACTCGGCTGGACGGATGCGCCGGACGGAAAAACGCGCTGGCACACCCCCGAAGAGATCTCACAGGCGGCGCTGGAGGTGCTCAACAACGGACGAGCGACCGTGCTGGGTCGAATCACGCCCTGGGCGGACCGCCCGTGATTTCTGACGCTCTCACCGGGAGGGGCCTCTGCAACTGACCGAGCATCTCATTGACCACGGACACCTGGACCTCTCACCCGGAGGGGCCTCTGGCCTGGACACCACAACCAGCTGAGGAGCCTCAATGTCGGGGGTGGTACGTAGTGTCAACGCATGAACACGCCACTGCAAGAGGCCACCAGGCTCGGTATCCCGGTTGATATCACACCACTGCCCGACGGCATCCTCGGGTATTACCTCCACGCCGATCGACGAATCGAACTCACGACGCGACTAACCCCCATTGAAGAACGGTGTGTCCTTGCCCACGAACTCGGGCACGCTCACTTTGGTCACACCTACGATTCTGACCGCGCAGAACGGCAGGCCGACGCGTACGCCGTGCGACTTCTCATTGATCCCGCCGACTTTGCCGCCGCCGAGCAGCTCAACCCGGAACCGCACGCAATGGCAGACGAATTAGACGTCACTGTCGAGTACGTCGAGCTGTATCGTAAGCTGCTCAGGTTGGCACCACCCGTTCCCGCGTGAGCGGGCAGCCCTTGCTCTCGTGATTGCAACGACGGCGCCAACCGCACCCGTTCCCGCGTGAGCGGGCAGCTCCGCTTCTATGAGAACGGTGGGGGTGGAATTTTCCCCCCCCGGAGGTCATCGGCTATCCCGCACGACCGTCCCAGTTGAGGTACGGATCCCAACCGACAGAGTCCACGATGACACCGTCGAGCAACACGTGGCCGACTCCCGGCACCACTCGCCCGATGGGCCGGAACGAGTCGGGAAGCCGGGCATCCGGTGGGAACGCGGCAAGCAACCCGTGATCCTCGGCCCCCGCCAGCGCGAGGTTCACATCGGGTCCCAGAGCATCGGAGGCAAAATCCACGGCCACCCCGCTCGCCACAGCAACCCGTCGAGCGTCGCGAGCAAGCCCATCCGAGACATCGATCATGGCCGTGGCACCGGCCAGTGCCGCCGCTACTCCCGCTAACACCGGTGGCCTCGGTGCGAGCTGCGCAGCGATGAGATCGGGATGCCGCGCCCGGAGGGCGCACGCGAGTGCGATATCAGGCTCCCCCGAGGCATCCCGTGCCCCGTCAAAAAGCAACGCCAGCCCCCGAGCTGCCGCACCAAGCAGGCCCGCGTGAGCAACGATGTCACCGACGCGAGCACCCGAGCGGCGCACCGGTTCACCCGCAAGATCCCCAAACACCGTCACCGCAATGGTCAACACCGGCGACGAAGTGAGGTCGCCCCCCACCACCCCCGCCCCCGGAGCCAACGCATCGAGACACTCCTGAATGCCCTCGGCAATCCCTTCCAGCACCACCACATCGGTGTCGGACGGAGCGGTTATCGCAACCGTCATCGCCGTCGGGCGCGCGCCCATCGCGGCAATATCCGTGAGATTTGTGGCCGCGGCCTTCCACCCCAGTTCCCGGGGAGTGTGCCATGCGAGCCGAAAGTCTGGCCCGTGCACCATCGTGTCGGTCGAGACAACGAACCGACCACCCGACGCTGCGACAACGGCACCATCGTCACCCGGGCCGATGAGCGCTGCGACTGCAGGCCGCAACCGCGGCAGGATTCGGGCAAGCACAGCATCCTCCCCGAGCGCGCTGAGCGTGTGCGCTCCGGGCAACGAAGACCCCGCAACATCCCCGGCATCGGCAAGAACCATACGATCACGTTAGCCTGAACAGGATGCGTTATCCTGCCCACACCACCGCTGCCTCCTCCACCGGCACCGCCACCCTCTTCCCCACCGGCACCGCCACCCCCACCCGCACCACCACCGGAAGTCGGGTCACACGCTCCACCCTTGCCCTCGTCAGCACACTCGCCCTCTCCGGGTGCGTCGCCGTCGTGCCCGTTGAGAGGGCTCCGCAGGCTATCGCTCCCGCGTGTGCGGCGGTCGTCGTGAGGTTACCGGACACCATTGCCCGCGGCACAGACCAAGAACAACCTCGCCGTGAAACCAATACCCAGGGCACTGCGGCCTGGGGCAACCCGGCCTCCGTCATCCTCCGCTGCGGCGAAACCCCGCCCGGGCCCACCACGGAACGCTGCATCAACGTGAACAGCGTCGACTGGATCATTGACGAGACGGATGCTCCGCACTATCGGTTCACCACCTACGGACGTACACCCGCGGTGCAGGTCATCGTCGACAACAGTCGAGTCTCCGGAACCACGACGATCACCGACCTGGCCGCAGCGGTGTCCACGCTGCCCAGAACCGGGGCGTGCACCGGCATCGGTGATGCACCCAGTACCCCCTCGCCCACCGCTCAGGTTCCCGCGCCGACCCGAGGTTCCACCCGCACAACCGTCTACCGTGCCCCGCGCGCAACGGCAAGATCAATGAGCCACGCTAACAAATCCGGGTAACTCACCCCGCTCTCCTGCCAACACCGTGGGAACATCGAGATCGGTGTGAAACCGGGCATCGTGTTGATCTCATTGACGACAAAACCCCCCGCACTAAGAAACATGTCGACTCGCGCCAAACCCTCGCCAGCGATTGCGGTAAAAGCTGCCGCGGCTATTGTCTGCATCTGCGTGAGGGTTTCTGAATCAAGATCAGCCGGGCACACAAGATCAACCCCCGGGGCATCCAGGTATTTCGCCTCAAAGTCGTAGAAGCCGCCACCGGTCATGACCACTTCACCGGCAATACTCACCCGCGGCGGACGAACACCCGTGTCCTGCAGCACAGCGCACTCCAGCTCACGTCCGACAATTCCCTGCTCCACAAGCAGGCTCTCATCCTCCGCGAAGGCACTCTCCACCGCCGCGTCAAACTCATCCCAGTCGGTCACCTTCGTCACTCCCACCGACGACCCGGCCCGCGTTGGTTTGACAAAGACCGGTAGTCCCAGCTCGTGCACACGAGCCATCCATGTGTCTCGGGTCGACAGCGCCTCGGATGCTCCCGCTCCCACCGGGGAGGGGGCCTCCTGCCAGCTCCGCCACACCGTTCGGCGCAGGGCCACCCAGGGTGCCACCGCAATCCCCGCCGCGACCAGCATCGTCTTTGTCACGTGTTTGTCCATCCCGACCGCCGAGGCAAGCACCCCGTTTCCCACATACGGCAGACCGAGCAACTCAAGCATTCCCTGGATCGTGCCATCCTCGCCGAACCGACCGTGCAGGATCGGGAAAACCACGTCAACCTCGCCGAGTGACCGCTCCCCCGTCGCATCCTGCACCCGCAGTTCCCGACTCCCCACCGAGGTGGGCCACACTATCCGCGTGCCATTGTCAATGACCTCGGGCATGCGTGCCGGATCGAGCGCGAACCGTGACGGGTCATCCGCCGCCAGCACGTACCCGCCGTCTCGGGTAATTCCGATCGGGATGACTCGAAACTGCTCCCGGTCCAGGGCGCTAAGAATCCCGCCGGCCGTGGCGCAACTGATCGAGTGCTCGCTGGATCGTCCGCCGAAAAGAAGTGCCACCGTTCGCATCATCTGTTGTCCTTTCGCCCCTGGGCACACCGTCGGTCACAAACTGGGGGGTGAGATCCCGCGGTGCCAGGGTGCCCGCGAGTACCTGTCGCACCTGTTCAACAATGGGCATCGCCACACCCTTCGCCCGCGCAAGTTCCAAAATCGGACGCACCGATGCCAGTCCCTCCGTGGTCTGTCGCATCTGGTCGATAACGTCGCTGAGTCGGTATCCCTGCCCCAGCAAGCGACCCGCCGTGTTGTTTCGCGATAGCGGCGACTGACTCGTCGCGATGAGGTCGCCGAGGCCCGCAAGGCCCGCAAGGGTCTCGGGCCGGGCACCGTACGCGACCGCGAAGTCCGTCATTTCCACCAATCCCCGCGTGATGATTGAGGCCTGCGTGTTGGCACCGTAACCTGCACCCTCCACAATTCCGATCGCCACCGCAATGAGGTTTTTCAGAACACCACCAAACTCGGTGCCAATCACATCGGTATTGACAAACGTGTGAAAGTACGAGTTTTGAGCGACGGATGCCACAGCCTGCGCTATCTCTGTCTCATACGCCGCAACAACGGCAGCTGTCGGCTGTTCTTTAGCGATCTCCAGCGCGAGGTTCGGGCCGGACACCACGGCAACCCGTTCCTGCGGCACCGGGAGGTTCTGCACAATGAGCTCACTCATGCGCAAGCCGCTGGTTTTCTCCACCCCCTTCATGAGCGAGACGACCGTGACATCCGGTGCCAGGTAGGGCGCCAGAGCCGCAAGATTGTCACGTAGCGCCTGGCTCGGCAGCGACAGGTACACCTGTTGTGCACCCGCGAGCGCCTCAGGCAGTCGGGATGTCGCGCGCAGCGTCGCCGGAAGGCTGATGCCGGGCAGATACCCGCTGTTGCGTTTCGCCCTGTCGAGTTCACGGGCAACCTCGGGCCGGCGAGCCCAGATCGTCACGTCGGCTCCGCCGTCGGCGAGGATTTTGGCGAACGTGGTTCCCCAGCTGCCCGCTCCGATAACGGCGGTGCGAACCTGTGGGGTAGCTCGCGTCGGTCGCGGCATCCGCCCTGAGCTATTCTTCAAGACGCCCCGTTTCCTGCTGCCCGTGCACCGCCGGGTCCCACCGCTGCGCGGGCGCTGACTCGCCGCGAAGTTCCGCGAGCAGCGCCGTGATCTGCACCATGATTTCGTCCGTTAGCTCGGTGAGGGTTGCCTGATCGAGAGCTCTTCCGGCGTAGTGTGTGAGATCCATCGGCTCGCCGAACGACACATCGATTCTCTTGCGGGGAAACAGGCTCATCTTCCCGTACCGGGGCATGAGGTGCTGAGTTCCCCAGTGAGCAAGGGGAATAATCGGGATGCCCCGCTCCAGCGCAATCCGAGCTGCCCCCGTCTTTCCCCGCATCGGCCACAGCTCGGGGTCCCGAGTGAGCGATCCCTCCGGGTACACGATGACGATCTGTTCTCTCGCCACAAGCTGCTCCGCGGCACGGAGCGCAGCATGCCCGTTTTTGCCGGAACGCTCGACGGGAATCTGGCCGAGCCGACGCAGGAGCCATCCCACTACCGGGATCTTGAAGAGCGACGCCTTTGCAAGAAATCGGGGCGCACGACCGAGCTTCCAGCACGCAACACCGACAACGACCGGGTCGATTTCGCTGTGGTGGTTGGGGGCAATGATGTAGGCACCGGTCTGTGGGAGGCGTTCCGGGTGGTGAAAACGGTACGTCACCGTCAATTTCATGAACGGCACTGCCAGGCCAGCACCGATCCAGAAAAACGAGGGTCGTCGAGTTTCGCTGCTCATGAGTGGGCTCGCTCAGGCATCCAGTGTGAAGTCAGCCCCGAGCAACTGCAGCTTCGTAATGAAGTTCTCATAGCCCCGCGCGATGATGCCGACGTTGGAGACGGTCGAGCGGCCTTCCGCGGTGAGAGCGGCAATGAGGTGGCTGAAACCGCCGCGCAGGTCGGGCACCTCAATGTCGGCACCGCGCAGGGTGGTCGGCCCGGAAATAACCGCGGAGTGGTGAAAATTACGCTGCCCAAATCGGCATCTCATACCCCCGAGACACTCTTTGCGCACATCGATCGATGCGCCCATCTCAACGAGCGCATCGACAAAACCAAAACGCTGCTCGTACACCGTTTCATGCACGATCGACACCCCCCGAGCCTTAGCCAGCGCAACGACCAGCGGTTGCTGCCAATCGGTCATAAAGCCGGGGTGCACATCGGTTTCAATGATGACCGGATGCAACGGCTCACCGGTGTGGAAGAAACGGATGCCCTCGTCGTTGATCTCAAAATCACCCCCAACTTTGCGGAACACGTTGAGGAAAGTGAGCATCTCGTCCTGTCGGGCCCCGCCAACGTAAATTGACCCTTCGGTGGCCAAGGCGGCGGCGGCCCAGCTCGCGGCTTCATTGCGGTCAGAGAGCGCCCGGTGCGTGTATCCACCGAGCCGAGGCACCCCCTCGATTCGAATAACCCGGTCGGTTGCGACGGTGATGACCGCACCCATCTTCTGCAAAATATTGATGAGGTCCATGATCTCGGGTTCAATTGCAGCACCCGAGAGTTCGGTGAGCCCCTCGGCAAGCACGGCGGTGAGCAGTACCTGTTCAGTGGCTCCCACGCTGGGGTACGGCAACGACACCTTCGCTCCGCGCAGCCCGTGGGGTGCCGACATCCGGATGCCACTGGGCAGTTTGTCCACGATCGCACCAAAGTTGCGCAGCACATCAAGGTGGAAATCGATCGGTCGGTCCCCTATTCGGCAGCCGCCGAGGTCGGGGATGAACGCCTCACCGAGTCGATGCAGCAGCGGACCACAAAAAAGGATCGGGATACGGCTTGACCCGGCGTGTGCGTCAATATCGGCCATGTGTGCGGTTTCCACAGCGGAGGGATCAAGGATAAGTTCCCCGTCCTCTGGTCCCTCCTTGGCGTGCACACCGTGCACCTCAAGGAGTCCGCGCACAATACGAACATCGCTGATATTGGGAACATTTTTCAAGACGCTCGGACCATCGCCCAGAATCGCGGCAACCATCGCCTTTGTGACAAGGTTTTTAGCACCGCGAAGCTCAATCCGGCCGATCAGCGGTTTGCCGCCATTGATCGTGATGCGGTCCACGCTGAGCCCCACCGCCGCGCCATGATTTTTGGCATCCTGCCCGAGTGTGTTCACGCTGTCTCTTATCTACCCTGGCCGACCGGAACGGTGCTCGGAGTCGGAAGGGTCTGCGGTCGCCATGACTCACGGTTCTGTTCGAACACGGCAATGGCCTCGGCATTTCTCAGGGTGAGCCCAATGTCATCGAGTCCCTCCAAGAGCCTCCACCGAGTGTAGTCATCAATGTCAAACCCGATCACCAGCTCTCCCGCTGTGATCGTGCGGGCGACCAGATCCACGGTGAGGGATGTCGCAGGTGCCGCCTCCACAACAGCCCAGAGTCGCTCGATGTCTTCGAAAGCAACCAGTGCCGTGAGCAACCCCTGCTTTCCGGCGTTGCCGCGGAAGATATCACCAAACCGAGAGCTGATAACAGCCTCAAACCCGTAGTCACGCAGCGCCCACACCGCGTGCTCGCGACTCGAGCCGGTGCCAAAGTCGGGGCCAGCAATGAGAATCTTGGCCTCCGCGTACTCCGGCTGGTTGAGCACGAAGGCAGGGTCTTGCCGCCAGGCTGCGAAGAGTGCGTCATCGAACCCGGTCTTGGTCACCCGCTTGAGGTAGACCGCTGGGATAATCTGATCGGTGTCGACGTTTGACCGCCGCAGCGGCACCGCCGCGCCCGTGACAACAGAAACTTTATCCACTTACCTCACCATCTCACCGTCGGTTGCGGGTGTGCCCGCATCTTCCAGATCCCACGGACTCGAGAGCGTTCCCCGAATTGCGGTCGCAGCCGCCACGAGCGGTGACACCAGGTGGGTGCGTCCGCCCTTCCCCTGTCGACCTTCAAAGTTGCGGTTGGATGTGGAAGCACACCGCTCACCGGGAGCAAGCTGATCTGGATTCATCCCGAGGCACATCGAACAACCCGCGAACCGCCACTCGGCACCAAACTCTTCAAACACCGTGTGCAGCCCCTCGGCCTCTGCCTCCAGTCGCACCCGGGCCGAACCGGGCACGACCATGACTCGCACACCGGGTGCTTTCTTCTTGTTCCGCACGAGCGAGGCAAACGCGCGCAGGTCTTCAATGCGACTGTTCGTGCACGAGCCCATAAACACGGCGTCCACAGCGATCGACTTCAGGGGAGTTCCGGGAGCAAGGTCCATGTATTCGAGTGCCCGCTCGGCCGCAGCTCGATCATGCTGATCGACAATGCTGCTTGGATCAGGAACGGTTGAGCTGAGAGATACCCCCTGTCCCGGGTTTGTCCCCCACGTTACAAACGGTTCCAGGGTATCGGCGTCAATGATCACCTCCGCATCGAACACGGCGCCCTCGTCTGTGGGGAGAGTGCGCCAGTAAGCGAGCGCAGCGTCCCAATCGGCACCCTCCGGCGCGTGCGGGCGCCCCTTGAGGTACTCGAAGGTTGTCTCATCGGGGGCGATCATCCCGGCGCGCGCGCCCGCCTCGATCGACATATTGCAGACGGTCATCCGACCCTCCATGGACAGCGATCGGATGGCACTGCCGCGGTATTCCAACACGTATCCTTGCCCACCGCCGGTGCCGATTTTGGCGATGACGGCGAGGATGATGTCTTTCGCGGTGACACCGGGGCGCAATCGACCGTTCACCGTAATTGCCATTGTTTTGAACGACCTAAGCGGAAGGGTCTGGGTGGCAAGCACGTGCTCGACCTCGCTTGTTCCGATGCCGAACGCCATCGCTCCGAACGCACCGTGGGTGGAGGTGTGCGAATCGCCGCAGACAACGGTGATGCCCGGTTGGGTCAGCCCCAGTTGCGGACCGACGACATGCACGATGCCCTGCTCGACGTCACCAAGCGGGTGCAGGCGAACTCCAAACTCGGCACAGTTCTTCCGCAGCGTCTCGATCTGGGTGCGGCTGGTGAGATCCACAATGGGCTTGTCAATGTCGAGCGTGGGGGTGTTGTGGTCCTCGGTTGCGATCGTGAGATCGGGGCGGCGCACGGAGCGTCCTGCCATTCGCAGTCCATCGAACGCCTGCGGACTTGTCACCTCGTGGACGAGGTGCAGGTCAATGTACAGAAGGTCGGGTGAGCCATCCTCACCGCGGCTAACAATGTGGTTATCCCACACTTTTTCGGCCAGAGTGCGCAACCGGGATGCCCCGGCTGGTGTTGTGTTGGTCATGCGTTCTTCCTCGTCTTCACATATCAGGTTCGGCTCACGACGGAACTCCGCGACGGGGAAGATCTAGCGGTGAACCCCGTCGCGGCACCGAAGAAGAAGTCGAGTGACGCGCACAGGTTTAGGCTAGCACTCGGGCCGGGGCTCCGATGGTAGCGACGTTAGCACGTGGAATCGCTCTTGGAGGTTCGTCCAAAAGTAGAACCGCCGACGGCAGCGACGTTAGCACGCGGGTAGAGCTGCTAGAGGTTATTGACAGTTGAGTTTCCTGGTGGAAGGAGCACACCACGTGAACGCCCCGCTGGCAGCAATCTCCACCCACCCGACTGTAGGACTGGTTATAACAACCGGGGAGGACAGTTCTGCGTGGGCGCTCATCACCTCCGAGCCGGAAGCGGGTGCCGTTGTCGAGTATCACCGGCTGTCACACCAACTGGACACGGCCGCACGTCACGACGCGATGCTCACCGCGCTCCAGCATGCGGAGCAGTTCGCACACTCCCTGGGCATCGGATCCGTTGAGCTTGCTGTCTACCATTCGACCACCCGTTTAGAATTTCTCAAGCTCGGCGGTGAGTTCGGCCGCGTGCGGGTTCTGACCCGATCGGCGATCTCCTTCAACCACCCGACATACGTGACGGTGAAGTCGCAGACGCACCGACTCGTCTTTAAACCCCGGGTGCACGCTGCAACCGAATTCGTCGCCGCAACTGACGGTTCCTTCCACCCGCACTACGGCGGGGGAGCGTACGCATGGGTCACCGACGACGGAAGACACGGCCGCGGCAGTGCGCAGGTGAAATCTCCGCTGGAAGCAGAACTCACTGCTGTGCTGAAACTGCTGCGCTCGGCTCGCCCCGGAACCAAAATACACGCGCTCCTGGACAGCGAAGACGCCATTGAGGCCATCGAAGAAGGAACCGTGCCCAGACACCGGCACTTCCTGCCGGGCACCACCATTGTGATCCTCGACAAGATCGCATCCAAGCGTGCCCACGTTGACCTCAGTCTCGAGTGGGTGAAAGGTCACAACGGGCATCCGCTCAACGACGCCGCAGACCGCCTCGCACGACTGGCTCGTCAACGCAGCGTGTTCGGCACCCCACTGGAGGTCACCAACCACATCGCCAACGGCATCGTCAAGGAAGCAACACTCGGGTCGTCCGACACAACTGCGATCTCACCCCGTACACGCGGACCATGAACCAGAACAACCCAGACCGGACACGCAATCACCCACGGGTTGGGCACAGAGCCATCCCATCATCCGAAGAAACATTCCCTGCACCCTGGACTCTGACTCAGGCGGATCACCCCTGCGACCTCAATGCTCGCCCAAACCCTTGTTGCTGGACTCTGACTCAGGCGGATCACCCAACTGCATAACCGTTGCGCCAATGATGCCCTCCCCTTGACCCTGACTCAGTTGGATCACCCATCTCATCTGAGAAAACGTTGAGCTCCCGACGGAGCAGCAGCGTTAGTGCGCAGAATCGCCCGCCCTGTCGGTAAAGTGTGGCACTTCCTCGCTGAGCGTGTGCCCCCGGCGGCGGGCATCTCGGTTCGCCTTGATGAGACTTGCGACAGTCGCAATGGTCATCGCGCCAACAATGACAACGAGCGAGGCCCAGGTGGAAATCTCAGGCACCCACTCAATGCCGTGCCCGCCGTTAATGAACGGCAGCTCATTGGAGTGGATGGCGTGCAAAATAAGCTTGGTACCGATGAAGGCGAGGATGAGCGCAATGCCGTACTTGAGGTATTCAAGGCGTTCAAGCAGACCCCCGAGCAGAAAATACAGCTGTCGAAGTCCCATAAGCGCAAAAACGTTCGCCGAAAAAACAATGAATGGACTCTGAGTGATACCAAAAATCGCGGGAATCGAGTCGAGTGCAAAGAGAAGATCTGTGGTTCCGATGGCAACCAATACGATGAACATCGGCGTAAAAAAGCGGGTGCCGCTCACCGTGGTGCGCAACCTGATGCCATCGTACGTGTCGGTGAGACGCACACGGCGGCGGAGCATCCGGACAATGAAACTCTCCTCCTCGCCACCCTCACCGGCGTGTTCGCGGACCTGCTGAACTCCCGTCCAGATCAACCAGGCACCGAAAATATAGAAAATCCAACTGAAGTTCTCAATAAGAGACGCTCCGAGCAGAATAAAAATGCCGCGCAGTACAAGAGCGATGATAATACCCATCATGAGCACTTCTTGCTGCATCTTTCGGGGCACCGCGAACCGCGCCATGATAATAACGAATACAAAAAGGTTGTCGATCGAGAGACTGTATTCGGTCAGCCACCCGGCGAGAAATTCGCTGCCGTGCTTGGCATCACCAATCACAAACATGAGCACGGCAAAGACAAGCGCAAGCCCCACATAGAACACAACCCACAGGGCTGATTCTGTGAAGGATGGCAC
>Ga0081606_1000104_pt1 | contig 59155 bp, 50 predicted proteins | sample EareggfetidaYelm_FD_71127 | JGI IMG/M metagenome (GOLD analysis project Ga0081606, IMG submission 71127) | Earthworm egg capsule microbial community from the University of Washington, USA - E. fetida Yelm (SPADES assembly) (version 2) | ecosystem: Host-associated > Annelida > Reproductive system...
GGACGGAAGTTCGATCATCATTTCGCGACGAAGAAAGGGTTGACCAACCGCAGGACCTTTTTAATTTAGTAGAAGCGAAGCGACTGGGCTCATATCCGCCGCGGCGGACGGAAGTTCGATCATCATTTCGCGGCGAAGAAAGGTCCGGCCAACCGCAGAACCTTTTTAATTTAGTAGAAGCGAAGCGACTGGGCTCATATCCGCCGCGGCGGACGGGAAGTTCGATCATCACTTTGCGGCGAAGAAAGGGATGACCAACCGCAGGACCTTTTTAATTTAGTAGAAGCGAAGCGAAAGGGCTCATATCCGCCGCGGCGGACGGAAGTTCGATCATCATTTCGCTGCGAAGAAAGGTCCGGCCAACCGCAGAACCTTTTTAATTTAGTAGAAGCGAAGCGAAAGGGCTCATATCCGCCGCGGCGGACGGGAAGTTCGATCATCACTTTGCGGCGAAGAAAGGGATGACCAACCGCAGGACCTTTTTAATTTAGTAGAAGCGAAGCGAAAGGGCTCATATCCGCCGAGGCGGACGGAAGTTCGATCATCATTTCGCGGCGAAGAAAGGTCCGGCCAACCGCAGAACCTTTTTAATTTAGTAGAAGCGAAGCGACTGGGCTCATATCCGCCGCGGCGGACGGAAGTTCGATCATCATTTCGCGGCGAAGAAAGGGTTGATTAGCCGCAGGACTTTTTTAATTTACCTGAAGTGAAGCGAAAGAATCACTTCGCAATAACGAAAGGACTGGTTAATCTGAGTACTGTTTAATTTTGAGGTTTAAGCCTTTCAGTTAATAAGATTTCAGATTACTTAGTTTCTTTCAAAATTTTCCAGGACAGTTGAGGTCAACTGGCACGGATTGATTACCTCCTTCTACGCACGGCCCCGAGTCCCGGATTATTATTATATGAGATAATATGAAAGCTGGATTCGTTAATATCTTTGGCCGCCCCAACGCGGGGAAAAGCACCCTTCTGAATGCATTGATTGGTGAGAAGCTGGCGATCGTTTCTCCAAAAGTGCAGACCACCCGGCACCGGATCAAGGCGATTATGACGGAAAAAGATCACCAGATCATTTTTTCTGATACTCCCGGCATTATCGAACCGCGGTATAAGTTGCATGAGAAAATGATGCTGGCGGTAAAGAGCGCCCTGGAAGATGCAGACCTGGCCCTGCTGATCGTGGATGTAAATGAGAACTGGGAAGAATGTGATGCGATCTTTCAGGCACTGCGGTTGCGTGTGCCGGCCCTGGTTGTGATCAATAAAATAGACAGGGCATCACAGGAAAAGATCAAAGAAGCGGTGGCATTCTTTGCCGCTAAAAAATATTGCAAAGGAACAATCACCATTTCAGCGGCAAGCGGTATCAATACCGCCAAGTTCCTGAAACCAATACTGGAATTGTTGCCAGAAGGTGATCCTTTTTATAATGATGATGATATCACTGACCTTCCCACCAAATTCTTTGTTGGCGAAATGATCCGTGAAAAGATATATGAACTGGTGGAAGATGAGATCCCTTACCACACCGCCGTACAGGTAAGAGAGTTCAAAGAGAAAACAACCCTGATCAAAATAGTGGCCGATATCATCGTGCATCGCGAAACCCAGAAAGCCATTATCATCGGAGATAAGGGGAGCATGATCCGCAAACTGGGAACCGAGTCAAGAAAAGAGATCGAAGCGTTTTTACAACAGAAAGTATTTCTTGAACTCTTTGTGAAAGTGAAGCCGAAGTGGAGAGAGAATGAGGCACAGTTGAAGGAGTACGGATATTAAAGAAAAGGGTTGAGTGGTTTGAGACATTTGACAAGTTTGAAAGGTATCCTATGTCCCTAAAAACTTATCAAGATTATCAAACGGTTCAAACCTATCGAACCTTTATTTTTAAACTATTTAGTAGTTAGATATGAGTTTTACAGTAGCAATAGTAGGCCGCCCCAACGTTGGGAAAAGCACCTTTTTCAATCGCCTCCTCGAGCAGCGCAAAGCAATTGTGGATGATGTCAGTGGCGTTACGCGTGACAGGCAATATGGCGTAGCGGATTGGAATGGCAAAACATTCAACGTGATCGATACCGGAGGTTTTGTGGCCGGCAGTGAAGACGTGTTTGAAAAAGAGATCGCCAAGCAGGTATTGATCGCCGTGGATGAGGCGGACGCCATTATTTTTATGGTGGATGCGCAGACCGGGTTGACTGATCTGGATGATTCCATGGCACATGTGCTTCGCCGCAGTACCAAGCCCGTGTTCCTTACTGTAAACAAAGTAGATAATAACGAACGCCTGCTGGAGGCCACAGAATTTTATTCAGTGGGATTTGAGCATATCTTCTTTATTGCTGCTGCAAGTGGTAGCGGAAGCGGTGAGCTGCTTGACGCAGTGGCTGATCTGATCACGGAGGAAGCGGATGCATTGGAGGAGAGTGAAGAGAAAAATGCATTACCGAAGTTTGCGATCATTGGTCAGCCAAACGTTGGTAAATCATCTTTGCTGAATGCTCTGATTGGTCAGGAAAGAACGATTGTGAGTGATATAGCAGGCACTACCCGCGATACCATTCACACGCACTATAATTTATTCCAGAAAGAATTCATCCTTATTGATACGGCCGGTATCCGTCGTAAAACAAAAGTGCATGAAGATCTTGAGTTCTATTCTGTGATCCGCGCGATCAAAGCATTGGATGAGGCAGACGTTTGTTTGCTCCTGCTTGATGCCGAAAAGGGCATTACGGCACAGGACCTGAACATTTTCAGTCTTGCTGCACGCAAAGGAAAAGGCGTGGTTGTGCTGGTAAATAAATGGGACCTGGTAAAAAAAGAAACCAACACGGCCAAAGAATATGAAGCGGCATTGAAAAAACGGCTGGCACCATTTACCGATGTGCCGATCCTGTTCGTTTCAGCGAAAGAAAAACTCCGCATCTTCAAAGCGATCGAGATCGGTTTGGAAGTATTTGAAAACCGCAGACGCAAGATCCCAACCTCGGCGCTGAACGATGTGATGCTGAAAGCGGTTGAGAATTATCACGCACCGGTTGTCCGTGGTCATTCCGTGAAGATCAAATTCGTGACGCAACTGCCTACCACGGTGCCTTCTTTTGCCTTTTTCTGCAATTTCCCGGACGATATTAAAACGCCGTATAAAAACTACCTGGAAAATCAGCTGCGGGAGCAGTTTGATCTTACAGGGGTGCCGATCAGGATATTCTTCAGGAAGAAATAGAGTCAGGGCAGTGCGAAGACAGATGCGGGATGTCGATCGCCGGCAGCGCGGAAGACGCATTTATTCTTCATATTGCTCTGAAAAACACAGACTTGATGTTGGCTATTGACAATCGTGGGACCAGTATTGTTCCTGTCTGATAAGATGGCGAAGAAGGCCAACCCCCTGGTTTTCAATAAAAAAACTGTTAAGGATTTGTTTATGTCGCCGGGGCTATTACCTTTGCGAACAAATTTTAAACCCATTCGCAATGAAGAAAGTATTTGCAATCCTGGCTCTGGCTACTGTAATGGTGGCTTGTAACAATGAATCTTCTACTGAAGATGCTGCACAAAAAGCTGCTGACTCAACTCACGTTGCTGACAGCCTGAAAGCTGAAGCTGATAAAGCTGCTGCTGCCGCTGCAACTTCAGATTCTCTGAGTGCAGACAGCCTTAAAACTGCAGTTGATTCTCTGAAAAAATAATTATTTGCAGGAATTTTATTCCGGCAAGAGTTCCTCCCGCACATCGCGGGAGGTTTTTTTTACCCTGAAATTGCCGTTTTTTTCCCAAGGTTTCCCTTCTTCCTGATTCTACCTTCATTTTCCAGTTAATGAAGACTGGCTAAAATAAAGGTGAGATATGAAAAGAGGATTTATCAGTTGCGGGCTGATTCTTTACAGTTTTATATGCAACGGGGAAACGCTTAAATGGGATGGCCAGGCTGGTGATGGTCAATGGTCAACTGAGCTGAACTGGAGCTCCGATCGTATACCCGGCGCGAATGACGAAGTAATATTAGACAATACATTTATACCCGGCGATTATATTGTTACGCTTCCTTCCGGAAACGTACTGGTCAGTCTTATCTCTCTGACCATTCAGCCTGCATCTTCGACCATACAGTGTGTTTTACCTGCGTCAAATATTGCGTCACCTGCATTATTGCTGAGTGGCGCCGGGGATGTATTTGTTCTGCATGAGGGCGCCGTATTCCGCAATGCGTCCGGCGCAGTTACGGGGACTCCAGTAACTGTTACTTCAAACGGATCTTTCCGGATCAATGATGGAGGCCATTATATTCATCAAACGGGGCGGGGGCATACAGATTTCCTGGTGAGCCGTCTCTCCGCTGCGACTGGTACAGAGAATGGTGTGTTTGAATTTGATGTGCCTGGCACTGCTTCCTATACAGTGTCTGTGAGCGGAAGAGTATTTGGGCGGTTGATTTTTTCGGCAGCAAGTTCGGGCGCCGGCCGGACCTACACGGGCGCGGGCATTAATCCTGTGTTAGTACGGGGCGGATTGGTAATCAGAACGAATGCAACATTTTCTTATGGAGCGAATACAGATACGATCACAATACGGGGGAATAGTCTGATCCAACCCGGCGGCGTTCTCAATATTGCGAACGGTAGCAATAGTGCGGTCATTCGCATCGCCGGTGATCTTGATAATCGCGGTCTGATCACTGAAACGGGATCGTCAACAGGGTCGGAGATCTTCATGAATGGAAACAGCGCACAATTGGTTGCGTGTACAGGAAATATCAGCCAGCAGGTAACAATGGTCGTGGATAATGAAGCCGGACTGGTGCTTGACACGCCATTGCAGTTGCCCTATGGTCTTCGATTCAGACGGGGAAAGATCCAGTCAACATCCTCAAATCTGCTCTGGTTAAGGGCGGGTGCGTTCTGCACAGGTGCATCGCCGTTTGGGTTTGTGCAAGGCCCGGTAAAAAAGACAGGAGGTTCCTCTTTCACTTTTCCGATAGGAACAGGCGAAATATATTCTCCTGTAAGTATAGGCGACGGCACTGCTGATACGGATGAATTCATCGCAGAATACAAAAGAGCAAACCCGCAGTCAACTCCCGGACTGGGTAATAACTGTGCATACCCCATCAACCATATCAGCTATGTTGAATACTGGCGTCTTGACCAGGTCACCGGTAATACTCCGCGGCAGGTCGGACTAAGCGTATCGCCATACAGTTTTGCATACAACCTCGAAGCATTGGTTGTGGCGAGAATGAGTAATGGACAATGGATCAGCGAAGGCGGTGTTGATCATATTGCGGGTGTACCGCAGCTACCCTATATAACGGGCAGTTTTGTAACGATCGATGCTGTAGATGCGTTTGGCGCAATTACGATAGGTTCATTGATTAACCAAACTCAAAATCCCCTACCAATACCGGTCGAATATTTTACAGCGAAGCCGGACAATGGCCGTGTGGTGCTTAACTGGAAGACCGGGATCTGTCCGGCAGATAAGATACGGTCTGAATTAGCTTTCTCCGGTGCCGACCGGATCTTTATTGATCTGGTAGGAGATCATACAGCAGATACCACGTGCAACCGCATTTATCTGCATACTCCACGGGCAAAAGGTCTGCGTTACTATCGCCTTAAGGTCATAGATGAATCGGGCGGAATTCTTTTCAGCAAGGAGATAGGGGTAATGGTCGAACAGGTTGGGTTGAAACCTGAGCATTATGTGAATGTCATACGGGTTGATGGTAGCCGAATTGAAACAATAACAAAACTTGCTGAAGGCAATGCTGTCTTCGTTGTCATTGACGGAGCAGGGCGGACATTATTCTTCCATAATTATTATTCAGATGGAAGGGAGCAGCGGATCAGTATTCCGGTATATCGTCTTTCCAGGGGATTATACAGGTTGATCGTAATGAATGGAAAGGAAAAACTGAGCACAGCTTTTCTGAAATGATCATAGTGTGCGGGCCCCGGCTTAACGCTACCGTGTATCCAAAATTATGGTTGCATAAGGTGCTTCAACAATGAGCATGAAATCGGCGCAATCACCGGGCTGTGTCTGCCGCAGCGAAGCAGAGGAGGAAACAGTACGTACTTCAAACGGTAAGTGGCTTTTGGGTGTACGGCGGTGGTCAGCGGGAGCGGGTAACGAACCAAACCAGCTTGCCGGGACGAACAGGCTTTGATCGATTCACCTGGCGGCGCTCCCTCGCGGGATGACATACCCTTCGATCCTTAAGCTGAGCTAAACCGGTCTTCAATACCAGGCCAGTTGTGAAAAGATCATTTCCCGGATCTTTTCACAACTGGTCCCGCGCTTGTCCGGTAATGCGTTGACCCGGTGAATCTGTATCGCTCATTTTCCGGCAACAGATAAGCGCCCCTGTTTGATCCACTCCTTGAGTTGTTTTACTTTCTGACGGAATTCTTTTAACTCACTTTCCTGCTGAAGGATGAATGCATTGTTTTTTAATTCGCCGATCACTTTCTCCATTTCTCTTTTGCTTTCATAGACCATCTGCCGGAAAGGGTTATCATAATCTTTAGCGCGGGAATCATAAATACCATGAGACATCCATTCCCTGGTAGCAATTGCCTCTTCCAGACATTGAGCGAAGATCTTGCGGGTGAAGCCGGAAACGTCAGTGCCTTTTATTTCCAGCATTGATGCAAATGCGTGTTGGGCTTTCTGAAAAGGGTAATTGTCGCTGCATTCGTGATAGAAATTATGAACAGCATCCCAATTGTCTATAATGCCACTGTGAATGTCTTTTAGCAAGCGGTTCAACACAGGCACGGGAATAAGCTGTCCGCCGATGTTATGCCATTCATGTCTTTTTACCTTTCCCAGTTTTTTCAATAGTGCGTCAAAACTCAGCGCGGGTTCTTTTTCGTGCAGGCTGATAAGTTGGGTGACGCCATAGTAAACAATCAGTTCCTTAAAGATCTGGTAAGCTTCGCTTGTTTTTACAAGCTCCACTTTACGCGAAGAGTTTTCCAATCCATCAATAAAAACGGGCGTTTTGGCGAGAGATGTTTTTTTCTCCAGTATGGAGGCTCCTTTTCTGATTGCAGCTGTGTCTGATAATTGTTTGACCCCTTTATTTTTCCAGCTATGGCCGACAGCTTTTTTAAGCAATTCAAGTGCTGAGAAAATTTCATTCACACTATCGGGTGCAAGAAAATCGTATTCAAGGTATTGGTTCTTAAAGCTGCGTTTATCGCGGCTTTCATATTTGCCTGCGTTCCGTGCAAGTGCGTACATGTTGTACATAAACCAGTAACCGGGCATGATCACCAGTTTGTCATTGCTCACATCATTGCTGATCAGCGAGAAGGGGATGGAAATGTTGAGTTCAGCGGGAAAGTCTCCTTTGGCGATCAATGTAAATGATGCAAACTTTGAGTTATGTTTCAGGCTCACACACAAGCCTGGCCAGAAGCCACGGCCGGCTACCATTTCGCCATCGGCGCCGCGCGAATTATGATTAGAACCGATCGTTGCGCCGGCAGCCATATTGCTCTGTCCCATCAATACAGATGCACAAAGGAATGAGTTGTTATGGTGTTGCTCATGGGCTGGAAACAATAATGAATTCAGTACTTCGCAACAGGAGATCGTTGAGTTGTCTCCAAGGAAGGAGTTGATCAGCCTTGCGCCGTATTTCAGCTGGGAGTGAGAGGCAAGAAAGAAGCGGACTGCTTTTACTCCATAGAATACCCGGCATCCAAAGCCGATGATGCCATTCACCAGTTCGCATCCCTCGCCGATCTGTGTGGATGATTCTGCGGAAGAATTTATGGTCAGGTTCTTCAATTTGTTGGCGCCTTTGATATAGGCATCGCTGCCGATGAGCACGTCCTTGATGATCCTGCTGTTCTTTATAACGCACCTTTCACCGATCACTCCATAATAACCGCGTTCGGTATCAAATTTTTTCTCTGTGAACTCCCTGAACTTTTTCATCAGGGTATCGTCTGTGCGGTAGCGTGTCCAAAGCCATGCATCGCCCGTTTGCATACCATCAAAAGCGAGCACGCTTCTCCCCGCATTTTCATTACATAGTTCCATCCAGATGCGCACTGATTCTTTTTCGCCACGCTTTACTATGCCGTTCCCGAATTTGGAATGATCGGATACACTCACTTCGTTCAGGTTGATCATGATCGACTCACTACCCACTATATAATGACTCAGATAATTTACGTTATCGATCACAACGTTGTCGCCAAAGTCGCAGCTGATGATCGAGCTGCTGTACAGCCCAACAGGGAGTTTTACATCGTGATATTCGAGTGCATAGGGTTCGAGTTTTCCGATACGTACCAATCCATAAAACTTGCATTGCTTTACCAGCGAGGGGTCAAACGCGTCAGCAGATACCAACACATTATTCCAGTTGTCAGAAGTATTCCCGTTTGTCTTAAGTTCGTTGATCTCAGCCGTTGTCAGGTTCCGCCAGTTGCGATTTCCTTTGTATTGTTTTTCTCTCTGATAGTATTCGGTTTCACCTTTTGGCAGATAGGCGGGGTTAACGAAATCATAGCCAAGAGCCGAAACAGGTGTTTTATTGATCTTATTCATGAATACATTGTCGTTTGGGTTAGCGATAACAGATCGTCGATGTCCGATGCGCGATGTCAGTCTTGATCGTTTCTTTTAAAAAGGAGCCGGGCTATATGGCAGGTTCCATTAAAGGACATTGCGGATCGGCGATTGTGCATCGGACAGCTGACGATTCATTATTCTACAGTAACAGATTTGGCCAGGTTGCGTGGTTTATCCACGTCGAGGCTTTTTGCCACACCAATGTAATACGCCAGCAGTTGCAGCGGCACCACATTGATCATTGGTGCAAGGATCTCATCGGCTTCCGGAATTTCCATCACATCCAATGACAGTTCGGCGGAAGTGGTATCTCCTTCAGTGATCACGGAAACGACTTTTCCTTTTCTCGCTTTGATTTCCTGCATGTTGCTGACCACTTTTTCATGATAAGCATCTTTCGTAGCAACAAAAACCACCGGCAGGCTTTCATCAACGAGGGCGATAGGGCCGTGTTTCATTTCCGCTGCGGGATAACCTTCCGCGTGGATATAGGAGATCTCTTTTAATTTCAATGCACCTTCCAGGGCAACAGGGAAATTGTATCCCCGGCCGAGGTAAAGAAAGTCTGTTGCATCTTTATATTTTTCCGCCAGTTGTTTGATGTGATCGCTATGCTTAAGCGTGCTGGCTACTTTTTCGGGAACTTCCTCCAGTTCTTTGAGCAGAAGACGATACCGTTCTTCGGAGATGGAGCCTTTGATGTGCCCGATCTTCAATGCGATCATTGTTAATACGGCCAACTGAGCGGTAAAGGCCTTTGTACTTGCCACACCGATCTCGGGGCCGGCGTGCGTATAAGCGCCGCCATGTGAAGCACGCGCAATGGAAGAGCCAACCACATTCACCACGCCCAATATAATAGCGCCTTTTGCTTTGGCGGTTTCGATGGCCACGAGTGTATCTGCTGTTTCGCCGCTTTGAGAGATAGCGATGATCACATCGCCGGGATTGATCACCGGGTTGCGATAACGGAACTCTGAAGCGTATTCCACTTCTACGTTTATACGGCAGAGTTCTTCAAAAATATATTCTGCCACAAGGCCTGCATGCCAGCTTGTGCCGCAGGCAATCATTACAATCCGGTTTGCTTTGATCAGTTGTTCTGCATATTGTTGTATACCTGCCATTGTGATAGTGCCGGCATTGGCATCGAGTCTTCCACGCAGGCAATCATAAATGGTTTGAGGCTGTTCAAAGATCTCCTTCAGCATGAAGTGGTCATATCCGCCTTTTTCAATTGCGGCCAGTTCGAGGTCGAGTTTCTGTACGTAAGGTGTGATCTTTTCATTCCCTAGATTTTTCAGGATCAGTTCATCGGGTCTGATGATGGCCAGTTCGTAGTCATTTACATATACCACTTCCTTTGTGTATTCCAACATTGGGGAAGCGTCTGATCCCAGGAAGTGTTCGCCTTTGCCGATGCCGATCACCAGCGGACTGCCCTTGCGCGCCGCGATTATAGTTTGCGGATCATCTTTGTCCAGCAGCAGGATCACATAGGCACCCACCACGCGTTTTAATGCCACGCGAACGGCTTCTTCCAGTGAGCAGTTGTTGTTGATCTTGATCTCTTCAATAAAGTTCAGCAGGACTTCGGTATCTGTATCACTTTTGAACTGGTATCCTTTTTTGAGAAGTTCATTTTTAAGCTGGGCGTAGTTCTCGATGATGCCGTTGTGGATCATGGCGAGGTTGCCGCTCGCAGACTGATGCGGGTGCGCATTCCGGTCGCTGGGTTCGCCATGGGTGGCCCAGCGTGTATGACCAATACCGGTATTACCAGCAAGGTCCTGACCTACAATGGCATCTTCCAGGTCTGCCACTTTCCCTTTCTTCTTAAACACCTTTAAAGAATTATTCTGTAAAGCCACACCTGTACTGTCATAGCCACGGTATTCAAGACGCTTCAATCCTTTGATAATAACAGGGTAGGCCTGCCGGGGGCCAGTGTAACCAACGATTCCACACATAAGGTTTATCGGTTTAGGGATTAAAAGTTTTCATTTTTGCGAATTTCACGAAATAACGCCATAAAGCCAAACGGGGTTGGGCCAGTGGCCTCATTCACAGCACACGCGGGGTAAAGCGGTAATTTCTCTCTACTCCCTGTTTTCCGGCGAAAAAAGGGCCGCTAAGAGGGGAAGGACAACTATCGGTGTTTCTGCATTATTACTATTAAACGGACCAGACAAACGCAGCCTGACTAACCATTGAAATCTATCGAACTTCTCAAGCGTTTCAGCTGAAACCGGTAGCTACTCAGCAACCTCTGAGTAGTATGATAAATGTGCTTGATCACTCCGGTCGTTCATCAGATGACAAGCGAAAGACCAATCTGGCACTGCCCGTACACAAAGGAGGACTTGTGGGGAAAATATTTGGTCGGTCAGGATCAATGGCTCAGTTTGAAGACTATTTGTCAGATCATGTATCAGTTATCCCATGTTAAACCCTACAGATCGCATAACGGTCAGAGCAAACTTCCGCTTAAAAGCATATAGGCCACGGAGAAATAAATGATCAATCCTGTGACGTCTACCAGCGTTGCAACGAAGGGTGCAGAGGAGACCGCGGGGTCGGCGCCCAATCGTTTTAATACCATAGGCAGCATGCTTCCTGAAAGTGTTCCCCATAGAACAACGCCCAGTAGTGTGATGCCGACAGTGATGCCGATTGCCAGCCAGTGGATACCATAGACATCAGGAGCAAATGAATGCCAGATAAAAATCCGGAGGAATCCGATGATCCCAAGCACGGTGCCGAGAAGCAGACCGGAAAGGATTTCGCGTTTCATCACACGCCACCAGTCGGCGATAGTGATCTCTCCGACGGCCATTGCCTGAATGATCAGTGTGGATGCCTGCGAGCCGCTGTTCCCACCACTGGAAATGATCAGGGGAATGAACAGGGCCAATACCACGGCCTTGGCGATCTCGTCTTCAAAATAGGCCATGGCTGTGGCGGTGAGCAACTCACCAAGGAATAATACTACCAGCCAGACGACCCTTTTCTTGAACAGCTGCAGAAGCGGCATTTCAAGATAAGGTTGCTCGAGCGCTTCGGTACCACCGATCTTCTGGATATCTTCACTGAACTCTTCGCTTGCAACCCACAGCATATCATCGATCGTAACGATGCCGAGTAGTTTGTTGCTGTTGCTTACAACAGGCAGCGCTACACGGTTTTCCATCTTAAACACTTCGCTGGCTGTTTCCTGGTCGTCATAGGCATTGAGCGATGTTACGCGTTCATCCATCAGCTCGCTTACTTTGCGGTCAGGCGGATTGAGGATAAAATCCCTGATGCGTATATCATCCATCAATTCTCCTTTTTCATTGATCACATAGATCACGTTGATGGTTTCACTGTCTTTGCCATATTTGCGGATAGTGGAAAACACTTCTTCAATGGTATTATCAGGATAAACATAAACATAATCGGGTGTCATCATCCGGCCGATGCTGTTCTCCGGGTAGCCAAGCAATGACAAGGTGATCTTTCGTTCTTCAGGGTCCATCAGTTTGATGAGTTCACGCACTGCGTTGCTGGGCAAGCCTTCGAGAAAATCGGTGCGGTCATCCGCGGGCAGTTCATTCAGCAGCGAAGCAACGGTATTGGGAGGCAAGGTCTGAATGATCCGCTTTTGAGTCGGAAACTCAAGGATCTTGAATACGCTGGCCGCGCGGTGCACAGACATATTTGCGATGATCTGTCCCTCGTAATCCGGAGATTCATAGACCAGATCAGCTACATCGCTGATGTTCTGATCGTTCAGGAAATCCCTGATATGAAGTTTGTCTTTCGTCAGGATGGCAGTTTCGAACTGTTCCTGTAGCGAAGGTTGTTCATTGAGTTCCTCAGTCATGCTTCAAAAATACGAAGTACAGCGCTCAGAACTCCCCGCCAATCTTTCTTCAGTGTTAAGAAATATGCGATTTTCGCAGAAATGCCCATTGAATGATCTTTCCTTCTTTATATATCGCCGATAGCAATTCAAAAGGCCGCGGGGTCTTCAGTCTGGAAGACATCGATGCCGGCACCCTGATCGAAGTGTCTCCCGTGATCGTGATGACCGGAGAGGAACGGAAATCCCTTGACCAGACCCTGCTGCACGACTACATTTTTGAGTGGGGGCATGATCAGCAGCAATGCTGTATGGCACTTGGTTATGTAGCCATGTATAATCATTCAGCAACGGCCAATTGTGAATATGAAATGGATTTTGATAATGCATTGATGGGCATCCGCACGGTCAGACAGGTGAAGGCGGGCGAGGAGTTATCCATTAACTACAATGGCGATTGGAATAATGGCAATCCCGTATGGTTTGAGCAGAGTAAAGAATAAAATAAAGCCCGGGTACGGATACTCCGGGCTTTGTAATGTGTGGTAAATATCTTTCTTACTCGAATACGATCTGGGCTCTTACTTCTCCAAACCAGCGGAAGAAAAAACGAGAGGCGCCGGCAACCGGAAGGTATGTTTTCGTATGCAGTGTGATATAGTAGTATTGATTTAAGAGGTCTTCTTCTTTTAACACGATATCATCAATCTGTACGGAACCGGTATATGATCCGTCTTTTGGATATAATGCTCTTGATGATGCTCCTATTATCTGTTGCAATGCGGTGTATGGCATTGTGTTGAAGCTGTTTGAATCGCCGGGGGCAACGGCGAAGGTCCTGTTCAACGCGCTGTAGCCAATGGGTGCGGGACCGTTGAGCCTTATGGCGATCACGCTGTCGGTGAGGCCGGTCCAGCTGATGCTATAGTTCAGGGTCTTTGCGCGGCTGTCATAATTTACCGAAAGTTTTGCTGTGCCGGTTGACGGACTTGGCACTGGTGCGATCTGTGCACCCGTTCCGGGGATGTCCGATTTTGCATAAATGTTGTCCTTTTCGCGGTCTTCTTGTTTTTCGCAGGATGTGAGATTAATGAACAGGGCAATCGTTAGCGCAGCCCAAGCAGTTTGTTTGAACAATTTCATGGTTGCTGATTTGTAGTAAATATAAGACTAAGGAATTAAAGATAAAAAAGGGAGTTAAGAGGGATGGGAGCCTGTTTTTTGTCTTAAAAAAAGTGGGATGTAAGTGGTTTCAGGGAGGATTAGCCGACTCATTCAGTTGCGATCCCCTTAACGGATGTAGCGTTTTTGGGTATCTGAGGACTGGTAAACATGGCTGCTCAATAAAATGCTTCAATCAAAAAACGAAAATAAAAGAGGGAGAAGACGAATGTCTCCTCCCTCAACGGTGGAATGATCAGGCACAAGCAGTTAGTCTGTGATAATAAAGCGATGCTGACTCACATCTTCATCACCATCTTTCAATTTCAAAATATATGAACCTCTGGAAAGAGACGGACTGTTAGGGAATACGCTGATGACCTGACCGGCATCGAGCTTTCCGGGTGATTGTTTGTAAACAAGCTTGCCGCTCAGATCATAGATCGCATACCATGCCTGCTGCATTTTTTTGCCGGGCTGCAGGTATAGTGTGGTGCCTGTTACAATGGTTGGAAATACTTTTGACTGGCCGGATTGCAAAGCATCTGCTCCCACTTTGATCACCGGTGAATAAGAAATAATACCCCGGTTGTCTGTCATTTTTAGCCGGTAGTAATAGGCGCCGGGAGCAGGCAATACGTCTTTGTACTGGTAACTGATATCAGCTGTAAGTACTAAGCCTGCTTGTCCCTGCATGCGGTTGATAGTGGTAAAAGAACTGCCATCAGTTCCACGCTGCACATCAAACCATCCGGGATCGCTTTCGCGCGAGATCTTCCATTTCAGATCGGAGGTTCCATTTTGCTCCTGACCGGAGAAAGAGATAAGGCTGATAGGCAATAATACCATTGTCTGAACTGCGAAGCTGATCCGGTTCTGTGAGGCATTTTCAAAGAATTCCAGTACCATATCGCGTGAGCCGGAAAGATTGACCATGTAGGTGGTAGATGTGTAAGAGTGTGCAGCCCAGTTATCGATCACCCAGGAAGAACCTCCATCGAGGCTCAGGCGGTAACCATCATCTGCACCAACTATAAAGCGGTATTGTCCCGGTGCAAAGTTCTTACGCAGACGGTACCGGACGCTGAAGTATTCCGTCAGTACGCTGCAGTTGCTGGTTGGATAAAAAACATTATCTCCACCAAAACCTTCATCAAAATCGGGCGAGGAAGTTGTTCCCTCGTATACAAGACCCTTGTATGTATTAAAATTATTACCTGAATATACATAACCGTTCCAGACGTTGTTGGTTCCGTAGATATTGGTGTCTTCAGATCCCACACAATCCTGGCTTACGGCAAACGAGACACGGTTACCTCCGCCGTTTTCATAATATTCGAGAACCAGGTCCACGGTTCCGTTCAGGGTTACACTGGCAGAAGTGGTGGCATAGCCCTGATCAACCCAACGATCTATGAGCCAGGTTGCTCCGCCGTCTATACTCAGCCGGTAACCGTCGTCACCCCCAACCAGAAAGGAATAAGAGGCATTGGCAAATGTTTTCCTTAAACGGTAGCGGACGCTGAATGTGCCGGTAAATACGGCACAGCCGTTTGTAGGATAGTTTACGTTGTCCCCGCCAAAAGACTGATCGAAATCGGGACTGGCTGAGCCTCCCTCGTTAACGTATCCGAAATAGTTGGTGAGGTCAATGTTATCGTAGACATATCCGATCCAGACATTATTAGTGCCGTAAGTGACTTCATCGCCCTGGGCGGTCGGACAGGTCTGGGAAAAGGAATAAATTGGCAGTAAAAGGCCAAGAATTAACGTAGGTAGAAGTGGTTTCATTGAAGAGTTGGTTGCTGTTAACCTAACTAAACGATGCTAAATAAGGGTTATTGCTTATATAGACTAAGTATTAAAACCTAAATGTATGTAATTCAATGAAAGTGATACCCGCTACTGATCAGAAACCGTTGAATTCTTGACAATTGTCAACAGGAAAAGGTAGAAAAACACGCATAACAACAGCTGAAAAGGGGACCCGGGGGCGATTTTGGACCACTTTAAACGAAGAAACGGGTGTTACGGGTGCTGAAAACCGGGTTGTCTGGCCGGGGAACTCCTGGCAGAGGTCCAATATCGTAGGGGTAAATGCAGGATTTGTTCCCATTGGTCATCGGCAGTCGAACCGAAAATCGCTTTTAATAGAGGCTGCTGAATAACTTCCCTGCTATCAATAAAAGGTTGATAAGCGTTTGTCGTTTAATAGGTTGAAAAGGTTCAGGCAGTCTGCCGGAAGGCATCCATCGGTGCTTCTGCATTACTATTAAACTGATCAGACAAACACAGCATGCCTGACCTTTGAAACCCATCAAACCTGTGAAGCGGTTCATTAAAAACCTGCAGTAATTCAGCAACGCCTAAATGCTCTATTTCAGCATATCTTTTATCTCCTGCAGCTTTAGCAGGGCTTCTACCGGTGTCAGCCGGTTGATGTCGATGGTGTTCAGCAGGTCGCGGATATCTCCGAATGTTTGTGAATGTGCATCAAAGATCGACAGCTGGAATTTTGGGGCAGTGAGTGCTTTGACTTTTGCTTTTGTCTGATCCTGTGCGCCGGGTGCGGATTCTTCGTCAACATGCTTTGTTTCAAGATGTTTCAGGATCTCGTTTGCCCGGTCGATGAGGGAAGGTGGCATGCCTGCCATTCTCGCCACGTGGATACCGAAGCTATGTGTGCTTCCGCCTGGCGCAAGTTTGCGCAGGAAGATGATCTTGTTGCCGATCTCTTTATTGGTGATATGATAATTCCTTACACGCCCGAGTTTTTCTTCCAGTTCGTTCAGTTCATGATAGTGCGTTGCAAACAATGTTTTCGGTTGCTGTGGTGTATTATGCAGATGTTCTGCAATACTCCATGCGATGGAGATACCGTCGTATGTAGAGGTACCGCGGCCGATCTCGTCCAGCAAGACGAGGCTGCGCGGCGTAATGTTGTTGATGATGCTTGCAGTCTCATTCATCTCCACCATAAAGGTTGATTCGCCTCCGCTGAGATTATCCGATGCACCCACACGTGTAAAGATCTTATCTGTAAGTGAGATCCTTGCTTCAGTTGCCGGCACAAATGAACCGATATGCGCCATTAGTGTGATCAATGCGGTCTGCCTTAATAATGCAGATTTACCGCTCATGTTTGGTCCTGTAAGGATAATGATCTGCTGCTCGTTTTTATTCAACTCAAGATCATTGTGAATGTATGTTTCACCAACAGGCAGGTGTCTTTCAATTACAGGGTGTCGTCCTTCTTTTATCACCAAATCCATTTCTTCATGGAGGGTTGGTTTTTTGTAATGGAAGTGAAGTGCGTTCTGTGCAAAGCAACAAAGGCAGTCAATGATCGCAAGGATATTGCCATTCGTTTGCACAGGGGCCAGATAATCGAACAGCTCACTCAGCAATGAATCATAGATCTTCAATTCGATCTGCAGGATCTTGTCTTCCGCGCCCATGATCTTTTCTTCATAGTCCTTCAGTTCAGGTGTGATATACCTCTCAGCATTGGCCAGCGTTTGTTTACGCATCCATGCATCCGGCACCTTTGCTTTGTGTGAGTTGGTTACTTCCAGGTAGTAACCAAACACGTTGTTGAAGCCGATCTTCAGGGAGCTGATGCCGGTGATCTCTGCTTCTTTCTGCTGCAGTTTGGCAAGGTATTCCTTTCCGCTGTGCGCGATCTGTCTTAGTTCATCCAGTTCTGCATCAACGTTACTGCTGATCATTCCTCCTTTTGATGCAAGTGCGGGTGGATTTTCAACGATCTCTTTGAATATTTTTTCGGCAATGTAAGGGCAGGGATTCAATGCATCACCGAGTCTTTTCAGGTAGTCATTTCCTGAGGTGAGGCATAGTTGTTTGATCACTTCCACCTGTTTCAATCCTCTTGCGAGCTGCAATACCTCCCGCGGATTGATCCGTTTTGCCGGGATCTTTGCTACCAGCCGTTCAATATCACCGCAAAGCTTGATCGCCTGCGAAAGTTTATTGCGCGTATCTGTTTCTTTGATCAGCCATTCAACGAGGTCGAGGCGTTCATTGATCTTCGCCAGGTCCTTTAACGGAAATACGATCCATCTTTTCAGCAATCGTGCTCCCATAGGAGACACGGTATTATCGAGCACGCTCAACAAAGTGTGATCACCTTCATGGGCGCCATATATCAGTTCAAGATTCCGGATGGTGAAGCGGTCCATCCAGAGAAAATCATCCCTGTCGATCCGCTGCAGCGAAGTGATATGCTGAAGATTCGGGTGCTCTGTATCTTTCAGGTAATGGATTACGGCTCCTGCGGCTACCAGCCCTTTTTTCATTTCCTCTACTCCAAAGCCTTTGAGGGAATGGGTTTGAAAATGTTTTAATAAAGTGTCTTCGGCATAGCCCGCATCAAAGATCCATTCATCGAGTGTGTAGGTATACATTCTTCCGCCAAATAATTCCTTGAACGTTTTCTGGCGTTGACGCTGGAAGATGACTTCAGCGGGTTTGAAGCTTTGCAACAGTTTATCGGCGTATTCGCGATCGCCTTCGGCGACAAAAAATTCGCCGGTGGATATATCGAGGAATGCCAGCCCGTAATGATCTTCGTCGGCAAAGTGAATGCCTGCGAGAAAGTTGTTACTATGATGTTCAAGCAGCTTGTCGTTCAGTGCGGTTCCGGGGGTGACCATTTCAGTAACGCCTCTTTTTACCACGCCTTTGGCGGTTTTCGGGTCTTCCAACTGGTCGCAGACAGCCACGCGGTAGCCGGCTTTTACCAGTTTGTGCAGGTAGGTATCGATCGAATGGTGAGGAAACCCTGCGAGATCGAGCGAAGCGGCGGCGCCGTTATTGCGCTTGGTAAGGGTGATACCGAGGACCTGGGAGGCAATGACGGCATCCTGACCAAAAGTCTCGTAAAAGTCACCGACACGGAACAGGAGAACGGCATCCGGGTATTTCTGTTTGATGGCCCGGTGCTGTTGCATCATCGGGGTTTCCTCTGTTTTGATCTTCGCCATGGGCGACAAATATAAAGGCTTTGCTGCCTTGTTGAACTGTATTCTGGCGGGTGTGAATTATTTTTGCACCATGCGAAAATTGAGTATGGATGAGCTGGGCCGGAAATCGGTCGAAGAGTTCCGCCAATCGAAAAAAACACCTATCATGGTAGTATTGGAAAATATTCGTAGTGCATATAATGTTGGAAGTGTGTTCCGTACTGCGGATGCATTTTTGGTGGAAGGGATTTATATCATTGGTTATTCGGCAAAACCTCCGCACAAGGAGATCAAAAAAACGGCATTGGGTGCGGAAGAGACTGTTGTCTGGCGGCACTTTTCCACATCGGCGGAGGCGATTGAACTCTTAAAAGCCGATGGTTACACGATCCTGGCTGTTGAACAGGCAGAAGGAAGTATCAAACTTCAGGAGTTGAGACCTGCTGAAGGACAAAAGATCGCGGTGGTTTTTGGCAATGAAGTGACCGGAGTGGAGCAATCCACGATCCATTTGTGTGATGGCGTCCTGGAGATCCCGCAGTTTGGAATGAAACATTCACTGAATATTGCCACGGCAGCGGGGGTGGTGTTATGGGAATTGGTGAGGGTGAGGGAATTGGGAGCTGAAAGTCAGGGTACCTGATTTAAGTGTATCACCACGAGGGGGTTAGTTCGATGTCAGTAGGTGGTTCACGCGCATTTTCTAAGTAGGGGCAGTTAGCCGGATAGCCGTTTGCCGTAAGCTTTATGAAGTGGTCAGCAAAAAAGCCTGCGGCAGTTATCGGTGATTCTGCATCAATATTAAACCGATCGGACAAAAGCAGCCTGCCTGGCCTTTGAAACCTCTCAAACGTTTCAGCAGAACCCCACAGATATTCCGGATCCGGCGATCCCGGGTCAATGTGCTGAAGTTTGCCTGCGAAAAAACTGATTGCTATATCTTTGCAAAATGTCCACTGCAAAAAAATACCTCAGCTTAATAAAATTCTCCCATACCATCTTCGCGATGCCCTTTGCATTGATCGGTTTTTTTCTTGGCATTTTTTATCTGAATAACCTAACAGGATGGATACCTGGTTGGGGTTACGGAATAACTTATTCCGTACAACAATGGAACCTGAACAAAACGATCGGCTGGGATGATAACGTACGTGCACTTAATTCCGGCAATTTGTGGATCCGGTTTTTGCTCGTGATCGGTTGTATGGTCTTTGCCAGAAGCGCTGCGATGGCTTTCAACAGGTATCTTGACCGTAAGTTTGATGCAATGAATCCGCGTACAGCGATCAGGGAGATCCCGGCGGGCATCCTGAAGGCAAATAATGTACTGCTGTTTACACTGGTTAACTGCATACTTTTTATCGCGTGCACTTATTTTATTAATACCATTTGCTTTCTTTTGTCACCAGTCGCATTACTGGTAGTTCTGGGTTACAGTTATACAAAACGTTTTACGCCCCTTTGTCATCTTGTGTTGGGAGTAGGATTATCTCTTGCGCCGATCGGTGCATTTCTCGCGGTGACCGGGGAATTCAGTATCATACCTCTTTTGTTCTCTTTTGCCGTGATCTGCTGGGTCAGCGGTTTTGATATCATTTATGCATTGCAGGACGAAGAGTTTGACAGATCAAATTCTCTTTATTCAATTCCGTCATGGCTCGGCAAATCAAAAGCATTGCGTGTATCTGAATTATTGCATGTCCTCAGCGCGGCATTTGTAATTGTTGCGGGAACAATGGGTGTTTTTAGCTGGCTGTACTGGGTAGGTGTGGCGGTATTTACAGGCATGTTGGTTTACCAGCATTCTGTGGTAAAGCCAAATGATCTGCGCAGGGTAAATCTTGCGTTTATGACGGCGAACGGAATTGCATCAGTGGTGTTCGCTGTTTTTGTAATCGCAGATATGTTCTTTAACAAAGGTTTTCAATCCTGATTATCATTCACCCTATTCAATAGCATGCCCCGCATTCTCTCCATTGATTATGGCCTCAAACGCACCGGTATTGCCGTTACCGACCCTTTGCAGATCATCGCAACGGGATTGACAACGGTTGAATCCAGACAGGCGATCCCTTTTCTGAAAGATTATTTCAGGAAAGAACAGGTAGAACTGATCATCATCGGCGAACCAAAAAACCTTGATGATTCAGATACGCATGCAACACCGCTTGTTGAAAAATTCATCAAAGACCTGCAAAAGCATTTCCCCGCTATGCCGATTAAAAAGGTCGATGAGCGGTTCACTTCCAAAATGGCCAAAGACGCCATGCTTGAAATGGGGCTGAAAAAAATGCAGCGGCGTAATAAGGCGCTGGTGGATGAGATTGCCGCTACGATCATGCTTCAGGAATATATGAGGTCGCTTTGAGCGGCCCGGGCCATGGTCAAAACTTCCTTTCTTCGGAAATTTTCTTATTGGAAATCAATCATAAATCTTTGGCAGACATGGCTTTCGGTTAAGTGGCTGTTATCAGTTTAGTCAGTATGGCTTAACTTTGCACCTCTTTAATTCAGTAAGATGATTTTACCAATTGTAGCATATGGCCATCCCGTTTTGCGTAAGGAAGCCACCGATATAACGCCGGATTATCCAAATCTCGAAAAGCTGATCGCCGATATGTGGGAGACCATGTATGGCAGCAGCGGTGTTGGACTGGCAGCGCCACAGATCAACCGTTCGATCCGCCTGTTTGTGGTGGATACAGAGCAGATGTTTTCCAATATGGAGGAAGATGAGAAAAAAGAATTTCCTGACGATCCGGGATTCAAAGGCGTTTTTATTAATGCCCACGTAGTGACATTGGAAGGGGACGAATGGCCTTACAATGAGGGGTGTCTGAGCATTCCCAAGATCCGTGAAGATATTTACCGGAACGAATCTGTAACACTTAGATATGTTGACGGGAACTTCGAACAACAGGAGCGCAGCTTCAACGGCATTACCGCACGCGTTATCCTTCACGAATATGATCATATCGACGGCAAACTTTTCATTGATCATATTTCGCCATTGAAAAGAAAGCTGATGAAAGGGAAGTTGACAGATATTTCCAGGGGGAAAGTGAATGTGGATTATAAGATGATGTTTCCCGGATAAAAGTGATGCGGGGTGTTTGATGTGGTGCAGGGTTCTGGTGAAACGCTTGAGAGGTTTGACAGGTCTCAAGGACCGGCTGCGTTTGCCTGATTGGTTTAATGATAATGTCTGGAGCATGGAAACTACCGGCGGTACAGGAAGGCAGTGGTGTTACTCCCGCTAAAACGAAACCGATATGCCCAAGGGGCGGCAAACTCAATCCTGTTAAAAAAGATCAACAATAGATGGCCGGCTTTTTTGTTAAGCGGCCCGGGTGTAAATTGCAGGCCATGCAAAGTGTTAAATTCTGCCTGGCCTTTTTGTTGTTCTCTATTACCTGCGGCGCACAGCAACAGGATTCGCTTGACAACGAACGGCTGGCCAAAATGATCAACCTTTCCGAAGTAATTGTCCGCACAGATGTGAACATTCCCGGGTTCATGGACCGTGTGAAGAATGATACAACATTTTATAAAGCATTCAAGAACCTTCATGTGCTTGGGTTCACTTCCATGAATGATATCCGCATCGTTGATAAAAAGGGTAATGGCAAGGCCGGTATGCAAAGCAAAACGATACAAACCAGGGCTTATGGTTGTCGTACCATGGAAACGATCTCAGAAACTACGCAAGGTGATTTTTACGACAGCAAACATAACTTCAATTATTATACGGCCGAATTATATGCCGGTTTATTCTTTACTGCAGGAAAGATCTGTGGTGAGAATAATATTGTAGCAGGCACCAGCTTTTCCGCAAAAGGGAAAAGCGGCACCGAGAAGCATAAAGAGCAGTTGAAGATGTTATTCTTTAACCCCGGAAAGAAAATTCCCGGCATTCCTTTTATCGGTGAAAAGATTAACATCTTTGACCCGGATGTTGCAGAGCTGTATGATTTTTCCATTGACCAGGTTGATTATGAAGGGAAGCAGGCATATCTTTTTGTGGTAAAAGCACGCGAAGACCTTTCCAGCGGCAAGCGCGACAAGATCGTGATCGATAATATGACCACGTGGTTCGATGCAAAGACCATGGAAGTAATGGCCCGCAATTACAAGATGAGCTACAGTGCAGGTGTGTATGATTTTGATGTGCAGATGGAGGTGGAGATGACAAAAATCGGAGAATACCTGGTGCCGAAAACTTTGCGTTACTCAGGTAACTGGGATGTTATATTTAAAAAGCGCGAACGTGGTTTTTTTACAGCGACCTTATCCGATTTTAAAACTGAGTAAAACAATTCAGTAAAATATTTCATGATCAGCATAAAGACGATCCTGGTTTTGTTGGTAATTGCTTGCGCGTCCGCCCACATATATCAGTCTGCAAGAAATTCTTCATTTCTTGGATTTATTCATTTTTAGAATGAATGCAGGGCATGAAATGATTATAACCAATAAACAAACCGACCATTTACGTTCTTCACTTCGATCGTAAATGGTCAGCTATTTTATAACAACTTTCAATATCGATAAAACCATTCCTTCACTCAACCGCCTCTGCGGTCGGTTGTCCGCGGTCTCCTCCTTCACTCCAACCTGTTCCCCGCCACACTCACATACCTCCTCCATTTCTCAATCACCTGTTCTATGTCTGGCGGAAGGTCTGTATCAAAATACATATCCTTTCCAGTAGTAGGATGTACAAACCCAAGCGTCTTTGCATGTAATGCCTGCCGCGGACAGATCTCAAAGCAGTTTTCAACAAATTGTTTGTACTTGGCATAAACGGTTCCTTTTACGATCTTATCGCCTCCGTAAAAGTCATCGCCGAATAAGGGATGTCCCAGGTATTTCATATGTACCCGGATCTGATGGGTGCGGCCGGTTTCAAGGTTGCATTGTACCAGGGTTACGTAGTTGAACCGTTCGATGACCTGATAATGTGTGATCGCATCCTTGCCGTGGTCGCCTTCGGGGTAAGCTTCGAATAATTTGCGGAAGCGAAGGTGGCGGCCCACGTGAGCAACGATGGTTCCCTTATCTTCCTGTATATCACCCCATACCAGTGCCATGTACCGGCGGTTGATGGTGTGGTCGAAGAATTGTTTGGCGAGATGGCGCATCGATTTTTCATTCTTTGCAAGCACCAGCAGACCGCTGGTATTTTTGTCGATGCGATGAACGAGGCCGAATCTTGGCAGGGCATCTTCGGTCAGTCCCGGGCGTTGCTGCTGCAGGTACCAGGCCACGCCATTCAGCAATGTGCCGGTATAGTTGCCGCTGCCGGGGTGAACGACCATGCCGGCTGGTTTGTTGATCAGCATCAGGTCTTCATCTTCGTATACGATGTTGAGCGGAATGTTCTCGGGTACAACGCCTGTGTCTTCCGGGCTCATATCGGAATAAACGATGATCTCGTCCAGCGCTTTGATCTTATGGTTGGGTTTGACTTCCTTGCCGTTCACCAGTACGAGGCCATTGTTGATCGCCTGCTGCAATTTGTTGCGGGTAGCGCCTTCGATCCGGTTCATCAGGTATTTGTCGATCCGGAGCGGCTCCTGGCCTTTATCCGTCTTGAAACTGAACCGTTCATAAAGCTCTTCGCTTGTTTCCGTTGCATCCTGTGAACCACCGTCATATGATAGGGATGAATCCTGCATGTATCGTGATTTTGGGCAAAGGTAACGGATGGAAAATTCTTGGTAAATTGCAGGTTCGTTATGGATAAACAGGAAGTAGCATTCAGGGATCTGGGGCAAATGGCTTATAAGGAAGCCTGGGACTACCAGGAGCAGTTATTGCAGCAAGCCGTGGCTATTAAAACCGCGCTTCGCAACCAGGCTGATGATGGTATCACCAGCCTGCTGGAAACAGGGCATCACCTTTTATTTGTGGAGCACCCTCCCGTTTATACGTTGGGTAAAAGCGGTGATCTTTCCAATGTTTTATTGAGCGAGGATGAAATGAGTGAGCGCGGGATCGGATTTTATAAGATCAACCGTGGCGGTGATATCACGTTTCATGGCCCGCAACAGCTTGTGGGATATCCTATTCTTGACCTGGAGAAATTTTATACCGATATCGGCCGCTATCTCCGGAATATTGAAGAAGTGATTATCCGGGTGCTTGCGGAATACGGTATTGAATCGGGTCGCTCTCCGGGTGAGACGGGCGTTTGGATAGATGCGGATAAGAAAGGGCAGGAGCGAAAGATCTGCGCCATTGGTGTGCGCAGCAGCCGATGGGTGACGATGCATGGGTTTGCGCTGAATGTGAATACAGACTTGTCTTATTTTGATAATATCATTCCCTGTGGAATAAAGGATAAACAGGTTACTTCCCTGGAAAAAGAATTGGGGCATCCTGTTTCAATGGATGAAATAAAGAAAAAAGTAAAGCGCCATTTTGAAGATATTTTTGGCGTGATACTGGTGAGTGCTGATCGGCTGACATAACAGTAACGCAACGAAATGCAAGTGGCTTGCTTCGTCGCGTCTTCACCGTTTGTTGCGTTACTGTTACCGGACGACCGGAATCTGACGGTGGCCTCAAAGGTTCCGGCTGATCACCTGGTCCAGGTAATTATAAATGTCTTTTCTTGCACCTACAGAGCGGTCCACGATCTCTCCGTTCCTGCCGATTACAATATGGACAGGAAGACTTTCAATCTGGTAGGCTGGCATTGCCCGGCCTGTCTGGTTAATGACAGTGTATTTGAATTCCCGCTTCTTATTGGCGAAAAACTGACTGAGTGAAGCTGTTTCGTCTTCCGTCAGCGCAAGGAATACGACGTCGCGGGTGCCTTCATATTTTTTGACGAGTTTATTTAATTCCGGCATTTCAACGATGCATGGTCCGCAACCGGTTCCCCAGAAATTCAACAGAACGATCTTTCCTTTCAGTGAGGAAAGCTGCACCTTGTTGCCAGAAAGATCTGTTCCTGTAAAATCCGGCGCTGTAGCGAAGTTTTTCTTTTCGTTTTTTATATTAACAAGAGCCGACAGCAATTCGTCAACGCTCTTTTCTTTGTTGGTGCACAATGGAAATAAATTTCTCAGCGAATCTGCGGCAGAAATTTCTCCCATTTGGTAAAGCTGCTTGTAGTCTGCCTGCGCCATGTTCAAATTCCCGGCTCCGCGAAAAGCTTCGGCCCGCGTAAGTAACATTTTGGGTTTAAAATTGCCTTCTGCATTTGTTTTGCTGATCAGTGATAACGCAGTGGAAGTAGCCTGGATCGCATCATGATATCGCTTTAAGGCAATACAGGCCCTGGCTAATTGGTGGTACAGAATTGCCGTATACAGATTATTTTGACTGACACTTAAATGATACTGATGATGTATACTGCCGGATTCAAAAAGGCCGATCGCTTCGTCAAGCATTTGTTTGGCAAAATCCGGTTTGAGGTTTCTTTTCAGATATATCTCCGGTAATTGAGAAAGCGCATGGTAGACCACCTTATTCTCCTGATACCGGGGTAGCAAGATTCTTTCGAGGTTTTCAACAGGCAGCTGGTCATCTGACGATAGAATTTCAATTACGTTGGGATCACGTAAAACAGCTGACATCGGTGATCCCATTGCCAGCTGAATCAGATAACTGTGAATGTCTTCTTCTGTCGGGCCTGCGCCTGACTTATAAAATTCGTAATTATAAAGGCTGAAGGCAAACGCGGTTTCTTCAGACTCCGGAAATAAACGGAATAGTTTCATCAGGTATGGTTTTGCGGCAGGTAAGCGATTTGTTTTTGCATAGGCGACGCAGACAGATGCATAGAGCCCGGCGGATATGGCGTGAGCCTTCTCTGCTTTTAATAAGGTTGGCAGCAGACTGTCAATAATCCTGAGTGAGCTTTGCTGCGGCTCGATCAGTGAGATGATATTGAAAAATTTTCCATAAGCCAGGTAATGCTTCGGATAGGTTTTCACCTCCTTTTGGAAATAAAGTGCCGCTTGCGGCGAGAACATATCATCAAAGTAAGCTCCGGCAACAGGATTCAGCGTATCGCTTTGGTAGATATACAAAAGTTTTGCGGCGCCTTCATCATCCTTGTTGATGGTGTAAAAACGGAGCGCGATAGATGCAGCACCTTCCGGTATCCGGAAAACAGCGTTCTGCATTGCCTCTCCTTTTAAGCTGAGGGTATGCCACGTGATCCCGCCATCCTGCTGATGCACTGAGACCTTTACAAATTTCTGATTGGAGTTTCCGGATAAGGCTGACGTGGAGTCTGCATTATAAAAAATGTGCAAACTGTCTCCCGCATGGGGTTTCAGCGGCCAAACAGTTGATGACTGTGCCTGCAGGTATGACCCTGCGTTGCAAAGCGCTATCAGTAAAAAACAGATGATTCTCTGAATTGTTCTTTTTCGGTTCATGAATTTGTTTTCTCAAATGAAAGCCGGAACTTGTTTCTTAAAAAATAAGTTTGATCAAAGTGCTGGTTCTGGTTACTGTTATATTGCCGGGGCGGACGATTTTTGTTTTTGCTGTTCCCGAACAGATTGGTCAGCAGTTCAGGCGTATTCGTCAACGGCAGTTGTTCATTCGTCAATCGGCCGGTATGATTTCAGTAAAAAGAAGGATATTTAAGCCTTAAACGAGTGAATGGATATAACGGGAACCGCAATCACTGCCAGAGGAAGTAAAAGCAAACCGCTGCAATGGTTGCTGACTGTTTGGGAACGGTCATTTGCAGAATGGAGGATCAGGATCCTTTTGCATATTTTTTTCTGGGTATTCCTTTTGTTCTTCTGGATGCGGGAAAGCCTGATCGTTCACATCGAGCTTTCGCAAAATATAGTTTCTACTGTTACAGGCATTATACTCTCTCTGGTTGTCTTTTATCCACTGGTATATATTATTTTTCCTTTATTACGAAAGAAGAAATGGATAAAAGCATCTGTTTTTTTTATAGTTTATTATTTGATTGCGATCTTTTTGCGTAGTTACCATATCAGTTTGCTTATAGCTGGTGCAAAAGGAACAGGCATATGGTTTGCCGGGCAGGATTTTTGGGATGATTTTGTAAAGAACCAGCTCGATCCTTACCGTATTCTCACTCATTTTTTCAGCAGTATTTCCGGCCTTATATCGATTGTTTATATTCCTCTTACTATCAAGTTCCTGAGATTTGCATATAAGGCTCATCAACAGAGAATGCTGCTGGAAAAGGAAAACCTCCAGCTTGAATTGAATTTTCTTAAAGCGCAGGTAAATCCGCATCTTTTATTTAACTCTTTGAATAACCTTCAGTCGCTGATCCTGCATGGGGATAAGGAAAGGGCAATCGGGTTGCTGAACCGGCTGGCCGGTCTGCTAAGGTTTTCCCTTTATGAGTGCAAGGGTGAATTTGTTACGGTGCAGCAGGAGGTTGAATTGTTGCAGAACTATGTTGCTGTAGAACGGGTCAGGTATGAAGATGATGCGATGATCTCGCTGATGCTGAATGGCGGATCCGTTAATTACCAGCTACCGGCATTGCTATTGATGCCGCTGGTTGAGAACGCGTTTAAATACAGTTCCGGCATTGCTTCTCCCGGGATAAAAATCAGCCTGACCGCCTTAGACGATAGTTTCCGCTTTTCCATAATCAATACTTATGAAAGAAATCAGGGGACAGGCGATGGTGGCATAGGTATTGAAAACGTCAGGAAACGACTGCAATTATATTACCCGGATAACCATAAGCTGGTCATTAATGACAGGTACCCTTATTTTGAGCTAACGGTTACCATTAATTTTTTGCAAGATGAACTGTATAGTCGTTGATGACGAACCACAGGCGCGTAAATTATTACAAACGTATTTGTCAGATATTCCGGGACTGACATTGGTGAAAATATGCAGGAATGCAATGGAGGCTTATGAAGCACTTCAGACGGGTCAGGTTGATCTTATGTTTCTTGACATTCGTATGCCCGTAATATCGGGAATAGAATTTCTCCGGTCGCTTAAATCACCACCGCTTGTGATATTCACCACCGCGTATGATCAATATGCTATCAGCGGCTATGAGCTGGATGTGGTTGATTACCTGTTAAAGCCTGTTGCTTTACCGCGTTTATTGCTTGCAGTGGAGAAAGCAAAGGAGAGATGTGCCGGCACCGGAAAATCTGAAAGGCCTTTGTCCGGGTATGTATTTGTTAAGCAGGAAAACCGCCTGGTAAAAGTTGTTCTCAATGAGATCATTTACATTGAAAGCATGCAGAATTATGTGAAACTTTGGATGAAGGACAGGGAATTGATCGTTTCATCCACCACAAAGGCATTTGAGGAGCAACTGCCTGCAAAGGAATTTATAAGGATCCATCGTTCCTATATTGTATCATTGGGCGCAATAACTGCTATAAGGGCTCATCATGTTGAACTTGGGGAAATAGTTTTGCCTGTTGGAAGCAGCTATCGTGATCAGTTGATCTCTTTGCTTGGTCAGTAGTTTTTACTTAAAATTCCTTCGGCAGATAAAACCTGTTTTTCTCTTTCAGTTTCTCTTCTTCATACAACTCAAACTTGAACCAACCTGATTTATAAAACATAGCTTTATCCAGTTTGAAGCTTTTTTCTTTGATATCTTTTAATTCAAACAATGGTTCATCGGTGAACGTAAAGAATTTGATGCTGTATTTTTTATCGTCATCCGGCAGTGTGATCTTGATGTAGCCGTCTTTATAAGTGAATACATATTTGGAAGGAACCCAGATCTCATTTTTTGGGCCATTGTTTGCAACCGGCGGACGGTTGTTGCTTCCATCGATCACGGGAATGGTAAAGTTGCCGTTCTGTAAACGCGTTGGTTTGTCCTTCAGTATTGCTGTATCGAGCACCGGTCTTTTAGGATCGCTGAAAAGAAATACGCCCTTGTCGAGCATAATATAGATCCGGTAGAACATGCGGTCATTGGTGGCCTTTGTGTCTACATAACCGTTTTCGGGCGTAGAGGGATCAGCAACGGTGAGGATCGTTTTATAGTTTTTAAGGCTGTCAAAAGAGCGCTGGATGCTGATCTGTTTGATGTTCTCAAACTTATTTACCCAACCGATCACAATGCGGTTGTTGCCAATATTCTTTACTGAAAATTTGGGAAGAGTATCCTGCGCCAACAATGAATTACCGGCAGCAGTGAGTGCAAGAAGAATTGACAGGGTCAGTTTGTTCATGATAATAAGAAACGAAAAGGATATGGACTTCTTATCTGTTGCGGACAAAGATAATACACTATGACAAAAAATCAGAAGTTTAACGTTCCTTTTGGCAGGGAACGGTTGCCTTGCAGGCCACCGCTATGAATAATCAGTATGCGGCTTCCTGCGGGAAAGAATGCCTGATTTATCAGCTCAGCGGCGGCATAAAACAATTTACCTGTGTAAACGAGGTCGGTGGGGATCTGTGCGCGCTCATAAAATGAGTTCATAAATCCGAGCAATGCAGGTTTATGTTTGGCGTATCCGCCAAAGTGGTGATCATGCAGAACTCTCCAGCGGGCATGTGATGCCTGCAGCAAATCGCTGATCATTGGTTCCAGCGAGTGGTTATTCTTCAGTACGCTGATACCGATCACTTCACTATCCGGTGAAGCGGCATTGATCAGTCCGGCAGTCATGGTGCCGGTACCTGCTGCGCAGACATAATGTGTAAATGCCTGTTCCGGGATGTCAAGTATGGTAGAAGCGCCCCTTGCTCCATCAGGCCCGTATCCTCCTTCAGGTACTAACAGGTATTCGTTTTTCAGGTGTTCGGCAAATCCGGGTACATGTTTAGCTGAATAATCATCCCGTGAAATAAAGTGAAGCTGCATGCCGGCCTGTTTCGCATCCTGCAATGCCTGCGACCATTGAGCGGGTTCTTCGCCACGAATGATCCCAATGGATTGCAGTCCCTGTTGCTGGCAGGCTGCCGCAGTTGCCACGATATGATTGGACCATGCGCCGCCAAAAGTGATCAGCCCTTTCTTTTGCTGCTGCACTGCGTTTTGAAGATAAAATCGCAGCTTAAACCATTTATTACCGGAGATAACCGGATCGAATTTGTCCAGACGAAGCACATGTACCTGTATGTCGCGTGGATACAGGTAAGAAATATCGTCAACAGTAATATGAGTAGGACGTAACGAATAAAACATAAAATACTACCAGCCTTGGCGAATTTACTTTAATTTACGCCGCAAATTAAAAAAGGCATATGCAACCAACATTAGTGATCCTGGCTGCGGGCATGGCTTCCCGATATGGCAGTATGAAGCAAATACAGGGCTTTGGACCGGGCGGCGAAACGATCATGGATTACTCGATCTATGATGCGATCCGTTCAGGCTTTGGAAAAGTAGTCTTTATTATCCGTCGTGATTTCGCTGAAGACTTTAAAAATATATTCGAGCCGAAATTGCAAGGCAAGATTGCGGTTGAATACGCTTACCAGGATATGGAAGCGTTCACTGAAGGTTTTACCATTCCGGCAGACAGGAAGAAACCCTGGGGTACCGCACACGCTGTTCTATGTGCAAAAGATGTGGTGAGTGAGCCATTTGCAGTGATCAATGCAGACGACTTTTATGGTCATAATGCATTTGAAAACGCGGCTGATTTCCTTGTGCACGATTGTTCTCCCAAAAATTACGCGATCGTTGGTTATGATCTGCTGAAAACCTTATCCGATTATGGTACGGTAAATCGTGGTGTATGCGGGCTTGACGAACAGGGAAATCTTTCAACGATCACCGAACGTATCAATATCGCCAAAAAAGACGGCAAGATCCTTGTTGACGATCCCCTCGAACCAAAAGAACTTGGGATGGATACACGCGTATCAATGAACTTCTGGTGCTTTGATCCATCTTTCTTTTCTTATACCCAACAGCTGTTCCGCGAATTCCTCCAGGAATCGGGTAACGAGCTGAAATCAGAATTCTTCATTCCTATTGTTGCCGACAGGTTTATCCGGGAAGGCGGCCGTGTAGAGATCATCCCGACAACATCGTCCTGGTTTGGCGTAACATATAAAGAAGATGCTCCGTTTGTGGAAAAGAGCCTGAACGAATTGATTGGGAATGGAGAGTATCCGGAGAGACTGTGGGTGGCGAAGTAGGGATGTGCGATGACCGATCCGCTGCTTTGATAAGAATATAGCTTACAAAAAAACCTTCCGATTATGGAAGGTTTTTTTTATGCAGGATTTTTCAAGTCAACGTCGGTCATCAAACATTCTTAATTCGCTTTCACCATAAACACATAATCCTCTATCTTCTTCACCTGCAAGGTCCGGTCAAGGTAGGAAATAGATGATTTGGTGCTGAGTTTTACGCGTAGGTAAGAGGAGTCTTTGGCTTTGATGTCGTTAAGTGCCTGAAAGATATGTTTTGACTGAATGGCGAATACCACGCCCACGGATTCAGCTTCGCGGGCAGTGAGGATGCCGACTACTTCACCGTCGTGGTTGAGAACTGGGCCGCCGCTGTTGCCGGGATTAGCTGCGATCGCGATCTGGCAGCTCATTGTATCTCCGTTGAAACCGGTACGGGCGCTCATATAACCCTGGCCATAAACAATTTCATCTCTCGGATAACCAAGTGTATACACCGGCTCTGCCAGATCAGTAGATGATTTGCTGATGGCATAGGGAGGTGTCGCCATCGTTTTGAACGCAGTGTCTTCGATTTTCAGGAAAGCAAGGTCCCGTGCGGCGTCTGTGTAAACAAGTACAGCATTATATGTTGTACCGGCTCTGTTCTGTACAGCGATATTGTTGGCGCCTGTCACAATATGTGCGTTGGTAACAAGTAATCCTTTTCCGTCTACCAGAAATCCTGTGCCGCCGGATTTATAGACTGGTGCGGGGGTATTGGTGGTGATCTTGTCTTTCAGGCTTTTTACTTCTGATTTTGTATGTTGCTGTTCACGTTTTACTTCACTCAATCCGCGTTTCAGTTCCTGGTATTGCTGTGCATCGTTCTTTGGAGAGATCACCCAGATCAGCGCACTGATCGTTAAGGCGGTGATACCGGCAATAGAGGCAGCAATGGCGGTCACGCGTTTGGAGCGGTTCCAGAGATAGACCAGTTTGGCTTTTCCTTTCAGTTTATCTGCGGTGATCTTGCCCTGTTGAGCCAGGTCGGTATGTACATCGTGCAGGGTAGATTGGAATTTCTGCCATTCACCGAAACGGTTCATCTGCTGGAGAAACAGGGTATGTTCCACCACCAGTTGATCTACCTCGGCGTTGGTTTTGCGCAGGTTTTCGAAATGAAGTCTTTCGTCAGGGTTCATTTCCCCCCGGATATAGCGTTCAACCGCGTCGAGGATCATTATATCGTTGTTCTCATTCATCACGCTGTCCGTTTTTATAATGCGTAAAAAATATCTTTTTGAGCCTGATCAGGCATTTATATTTCTGTGTTTTGGCATTTTCTGCATTGGTATACCCAAAGTCTGTGGCTATTTCCTGCATATTTTTCTTTTGCAGGTAAAAAGCTTCGAGCAGGCTTTTGCAGGGTTCACCCAGGCTGCTGATCGCGTTGTTCATCATTTCAAATTCCTGGTCGCGCCGTGTATGCTCTTCAATATCGTCTTCAACCGGTACAACGGCCTCTGCGTGGCCGATATCGCCCGAGTATCGGCTGGCTTGCTGTAAACGTTTGAGCCACAACCTTCTGGCGACTGAATAGAGATACGTTTTGATCTGGCAGCTAAGTTCAAAACTGCCGGACCGGGCTTTTTCGTAAAGAACGATCATTGCTTCCTGGAATATATCCTTTGCATCATCTACTGAACCGTTGTTGTTGATTATCAAGGATTGAATCGTTGTATAATTCTCCTTATAGATCGTTTCAACGGCCTTTTTATCGTTGCGGGCGAGGCCCTGGAGCAAAACCTTTTCTGAAAACTCGACTTTCACTATCCGTTTTTAATACTTTCTTTTAAAAATAGTAACCCAATTCTGAGCCGGAAAAAAAAATTAAAAATAATGGGTTACTTTTTTTAAACCACGGTATAAACACTGAAATATTTCAAAAAATAAAAAATCTAACAAACACATGAAAAAGCTTTTCATCGTAGTAGCAGTAGCTTCTCTCGGATTCGTAGCTTGTAATAACGAAAGCGCTAACACTGAAGCAAAAACTGACTCTCTGGTAGAGAAAGTTGACGCAGCCGCTGACGCAACTACCGATTCTCTCAAAGCTGCTTCTGATTCACTGGTAAGCAAAGTGGATTCAGTAGCTACTGCCGTTAAAGACTCTCTGAAAAAGTAAGACTTTTCAATAGGCAAGCATAGAGCCGTTCCGGATTCCGGGGCGGCTTTTTTGTTGAGGCCCCCTCCAAGTCTCCCCCTTCAGGGGAGACTTGGAGCAGTCATTAGAAAGAAATGTCAAATAGTATTGAGTAAAATGTGCTATACAAGTTGATATTTTTATTATAAAGGGTCTGCTAAGTCTCCCATGAAGGAGGAGGTTTGGAGGGGGCCGCTCCGGCGGATTTAGAGGGGGCCTCCGCTAAAAAGCCGTACCTTTGCCGCTTCTTATATATAAATAATACAATCAGTGATTACATTTGAATCGTTAGGATTAGAAGAAGGAATACTTGCTTCTATTCAACAACTGGGTTTCAGTCAACCCACTCCTATTCAGGAAAAAGCCATCCCGGTACTGCTGCAGGGTACCAAAGATTTTATTGGATTGGCACAGACTGGTACAGGGAAAACAGCCGCTTTTGGCCTGCCCCTGCTTCAATTGATCCGGAAAGAAGACAAATTTCCGCAAGCGCTGGTGATCTGCCCTACAAGGGAATTGTGTCTCCAGATCGCTAATGACCTCAATGCCTTCAAGCCTAAAAAAGCACATATATCCGTAACGGCCGTTTATGGTGGTACTTCTATTGGTGAGCAGATCCGTGAGTTGAAAAGAGGGACACATATCGTTGTCGCTACCCCCGGGCGTCTGATCGATCTGATCGAAAGAAAAGCGGTGGACCTTGAGCAGATCCATTACGTGGTACTGGATGAAGCCGATGAAATGCTCAATATGGGTTTTAAAGATGATATCGAATTCATTTTAAAGAATACACCCAACCGCCAGAGCACCTGGCTGTTTAGCGCCACTATGCCTTCGGAGATCCGCCAGGTGAGTAAGCGTTATATGGACAAACCGTTTGAGATCACCATTGGTAAAGTGAATGCCGGCAATGCGAATATCGATCACCAGTATTACACGACCCAGCATGTGAACCGTTATGAAACGCTGAAGCGGATCATCGATTTCAATCCCGGCATTTATGGCATCATCTTTACACGTACCAAAGCAGATGCACAGGGCGTTACCGAACAGCTTATCCGTGAAGGATACGATATTGAAGCACTGCATGGTGATCTGACACAGCAGCAGCGTGATAAAGTGATGGGGCGTTTCCGTGAAAAAAGCATTCAATTGCTGATTGCAACGGATGTTGCCGCGCGCGGTATCGATGTGTCCGGTATCACACACGTGATCAATTACGAGTTGCCTGATGATACTGAAGTATACACACACCGCAGTGGCCGTACCGGTCGCGCAGGAAAGAGCGGTATCTCCCTTTCACTGGTTACACCAAAAGAACAGTATCGCCTTCGCCAGATCGAAAAACTGGTGAACACCCGGTTCCATAAAATGGATATCCCAAGTGGTAAAGATGTTTGCCGGAAGCAGTTCTTCCATTTCATTGACAAAATGCTGCAGGCCGATATCAGTCATGGCGAGTACGAAGCATACCTTCCTGTGTTGAGGGAGAAGTTTGCAGAAGTTGACAAAGAGGAGATACTTCAGCGTGTGGCGGCACTTGAATTCGATCGCTTCCTGAAGTACTATGAAAATGCTGCCGATCTTAATCTTCGCGATGACCGTCGCGGGGAACGTACCGAAAGAGCTTCAGGCCGCGAACCTAAAGGAAAGAGCTTTAGCGGCGAAGGTAATTACCAACGCTTGTTCGTGAATCTCGGAACGAAAGATGGTTTTTATAAAGCAAGCTTCCTGCAATTCATCCTTGATATGAGTGATCTGAAGAAAGATGTACTTGGCCGTATCGATATGAAAGAAATGAACAGCTGGGTGGAAGTAGAATCAGGCGCTGCGAAAAAGATGATGAAAGCAATTGATGGAAAGAATTTCCGCGGTCGTAAGATCAGGATGAATGATGCGGATTCGGGCGGTGGACGCAGAAAGTAAGAGAATTTAATTTTTTTATATTCAATAGATTTCTATATTTGTTTGGCAATGACATTCAAAAAAGCAAATACCCGATTTTATTTTTACTTCTTTTATTTTAGAATGAAGCCGGGAATGCTTTGTTTGATACCTAGTTAATACGAACAACTAAATCAAGATAAAGAGTCCCGGCTAAAAAGCCGGGACTCTTGTTTTTTACGCACTATGCAGACAAGAGTATCCATACAGGGTTACGAAGGAAGCTTTCACCAGGAGGCTGCACGCACATTCTTTGGTAAAGAGGTTCATGTGATTCCCTGCGCTACGTTCCGCGAAGTGATAAAGATCGCCGGTAATAAAAAGGAGAGTGATGGTGCGGTGATGGCAATCGAAAACTCCATTGCGGGCAGCATCCTTCCCAACTATAATCTTTTACAGAAATCAAACCTGAAGATCGTTGGTGAAGTATACCTGCAGATCAAACAGAACCTGCTGGTCAATCCGGGTGTAAAGCTCGAAGATATCCGCGAAGTTCATTCCCACACCATGGCCCTGCAACAGTGTTACGAGTTCCTTGATAAATACAAATGGAAACTCGTGGAGACTGAAGACACCGCGTTAAGTGCAAAACACATTCACCAGCACAAAAGCAAACATATTGCCGCTATTGCAAGCAAACTGGCAGCTGAGTTATTTAATCTGGATATGATCGCTCCGGCTATTCAAACGATGAAGAATAACTACACGCGGTTTCTTGTATTGCAACGGGAAGATGTAGCAGTTCCTGTTGAAGGCGCCGATAAAGCCTCCGTAAATTTTCATACCGATCACTCCAAAGGAAGCCTGGCCAAAGTGCTGACGCGTATTGCGGAAGGCGGGATCAACCTTAGCAAACTTCAAAGCTTTCCCATCCCGGGAACAGATTTTAAATACAGCTTTCATGCAGATATGGAATTTGAGTCTGTTGACCAATTCAATGCGGTAATAGAGACGGTCAGACCATTGACGGAAGAGATGAAAGTGTATGGGCTTTATAAAAGAGGAGTGGTGAAAAATAAGTAATAAGTAAAAAGTAAAAAGTAAAAAGTAAAAAGTAAAAAGTAAAAAGTAAAAAGTAAAAAGTAAAAAGTAATCTATTTTAGAAAACCTTTTAATCGCTTCAATAAACGACCGGGTTTCACTTTTTACATTGAATATGAAATATGAAAACAGCAAAACGACTGGAAGGCATCGGCGAATATTATTTCTCTCAGAAGCTTCGTGAGATAGAAGAGCTGAACAAACAGGGAAAACAGATCATCAATCTCGGTATCGGAAGCCCTGATCTTCCTCCGCATCCGGATGTGATCAGGACCCTGCAGGAAGAAGCTGCAAAGACAAATACGCACGCGTATCAATCTTATAAAGGATCACCTGTATTGCGTAAGGCGTTTGCTGACTGGTATCGCAACTGGTATGGCGTGGAGTTGAATCCGGATACGGAGATCCTGCCATTAATAGGAAGTAAAGAAGGCATCATGCATATCTGCATGACATATCTGGATAAGAAAGATGAAGTGCTGGTTCCAAACCCCGGCTATCCTACTTATCGCAGCGCCGTGAAGCTTGCGGGGGGCAAATGTGTGGAATATGAATTGAAGGAAAAGAATCATTATGCACCCGACTTCAAACGGCTGGAGAAAAAGAAACTGGATAAAGTGAAGCTGATGTTTGTAAATTACCCGCAGATGCCAACGGGACAATTGCCAACAAAGGAGTTGTTTGAAGAACTGGTTGCATTTGGAAAGAAACATGATATACTGATCGTTCATGATAATCCCTATAGTTTTATTCTGAATGATGAACCAGTGAGCCTGTTATCCGTTGATGGCGCAAAGGATGTTGTGCTTGAATTGAATTCACTCAGTAAATCACACAATATGGCTGGCTGGCGTGTGGGTGTATTATGCGGCGCAAAAGACCGGATTGAAGAAGTGCTGCGATTTAAAAGCAATATGGACAGCGGGATGTTCCTTCCGCTTCAGCTGGCAGCGGCAAAGGCTTTAACTTTGGGCAAGGACTGGCAGGATGAGGTGAATGCGATCTATCGCGAAAGAAGAGAAAGGGTTTTTGAATTGCTGAACACTCTGAATTGCCGTTATTCAAAAGACCAGGCCGGCATGTTTGTATGGGCAAGAATACCTGAAGCATATCAGACAGGATTTGAGTTAAGCGATGAAGTTTTATATAAGGCAAATGTATTCATCACCCCGGGTGGCATATTCGGATCTGCTGGTGAGAAGTATATCCGCGTAAGTCTCTGCGCACCGGTGACAAGATTTGAGGAATCGCTTCAACGGATCAAAGAAAGCCTGAGTAAATAGAGATGTTGGTTTAAAGGTTTAGAGTTTAAATCTGACTGAGCCGGACTTTTGAACCTTTAAACTTTAGAACTTTTAAAAGCCTCTGACCGGGGAGAATCATGGAAAGAAAAAGAGTTGCAATAATAGGAGTTGGGTTGATCGGTGGTTCACTGGCGATCCGCCTGCATGAGAAGAAGATCTCATCACGGCTGATCGGTGTGGATGTGAGTGCGGATCACCTCGCGAAAGCAATGGAACTGGAGCTTGTGGATGAAGTGCTGCCGATGGATGAAGCCATTGCGTCCGCAGAGGTGGTGGTGCTGGCGATACCGGTTGATAAACTGGTGTCATTACTGCCCGGGATCATGGATAAGATCGGTCAGCAGATCGTGATCGATCTGGGATCTACCAAGGCACAATTGATCAATAGTTTAAAAGATCATCCCAAAAGGGGGAGATACGTAGCCACGCATCCGATGTGGGGTACCGAATACAGCGGTCCTCAGGCGGCAGTGCGTGGCGCCTATGAAAATAAGGCAGTCATCATCTGTAATCCGCAGGAAAGTGATAAAGATGCATTGGAATGGACGAAAGGAATGTATAAAAAGATAGGCATGCACCTGCTGGAAATGGAAGCTGGTGCGCATGATCTGCATGCTGCCTATGTGAGCCATATTTCACACATCACTTCTTTCGCGCTGGCGAATACGGTGCTGGAAAAAGAAAAGGAAGACCGCGCAATCTTCGAATTGGCGAGTGCCGGTTTTGAAAGTACCGTGAGGCTGGCGAAAAGTAATCCGGCTATGTGGGTGCCGATCTTTATGCAGAATAAGGATAACGTACTCGATGTGTTAGCAGAGCATATTGCTCAGCTGACACGTTTCAAAGAGAGCATCGAAAAGGGAGACGGATCAGCGTTGAAGCAACTGATCGAAGATGCAAACCAGATCAGGAGGATACTTAAATAGAAAATATGAAAATACTGCTTTGTATTATTTTGCTTTTACCTGTAATATTTTTGCAAGCACAGAAAGATGAGCTGAGGATATGCGTTGATGAGTCGTTCATGAAAATAGATTCGCTCAATGCAATCGGCAAGAATATATTCCAGGTATGGCATGATTGTATGGTAGGAAAAACATTGCCGGGGTTTTCTGTAAAAACAGCAGACGGAAATACGATCGACAGCAATACAATAAAAGGTAAGATCCTGGTGCTTGATTTCTTTTCGATCTATTGTCATTCATGTTACGGGAATATACAGGGATTGAACAGGCTTTCGGCTGAGTACAAAGAAAAAGGTGTACTATTCCTTACACTCTTTCCTGAAAGGCTTGAGTGGCTGGAAAGAGACTTTTTTCCGAAAAACAAATTGGATCTTCCAATTGCTGCTGATGCGAATAAGACGATCATGTCACTGGGCGGAAGCGGGTATCCCAAGACGTATATCATCGATCAGCAGGGAAAGATCATGGAACTATGGCCGGGAGGTCCCATGGATCCGAAGGCCGGATCGGAGATCTACACGAATGCAAAGCCCTTCATAGATAAGTTACTCGGGTCATCAACACATAAACAATAACTTTACAAATCAATACGATCATGCAAACAGCAGAACAAGCAACAAAGGAAGCCGTGCAGCAAGCCTGGAATAAGAGGCCACTGATCATCAGTGGACCATGCAGCGCCGAAACGGAAGAGCAGGTGATTGCCACGGCACAACGCCTGGCAGCAACAGGAAAGATCAATATGCTCCGCGCGGGCATCTGGAAACCACGTACAAAACCGGGTATGTTCGAAGGCATTGGTGCCAAAGGATTGCCGTGGTTGCAACAGGCAAAAAAACTGACGGGCTTGCCAACTACGGTGGAAGTGGCGACGGGAAAACAGGTAGAAGATGCCTTGACATTTGACGTGGATGTTCTCTGGGTTGGCGCGCGCACCACTGTGAATCCCTTCAGTGTCCAGGAAGTGGCGGATGCATTAAGAGGAGTGAATGTGCCTGTGCTGATCAAAAATCCTATCAACCCTGATCTTGAATTATGGGCAGGGGCCGTAGAGCGTATCGCACGCGCTGGTGTAAAAGATATCGGATTGATCCATCGCGGATTTTCTTCTTATGGAAATACAGAATACAGGAATGCACCGATGTGGCACCTCGCGATCGAAATGAAACTGAAGCACCCGAATATGCCAATTATCAATGATCCTTCACATATCTGTGGCCGCCGTGATATCCTCCTGGATGTAATGCAGCGTGCGATCGATCTTGACTATGATGGGCTGATGATCGAAAGCCATATCGATCCGGATAACGCATGGAGCGATGCCAAACAACAGGTGACTCCTGAACGTCTGAAAGAAATGCTGGAATCGATCATCTGGAGAAAGGAAGATGTTGCTTCTGAAGAATATCACGCCGCATTGGAAAAACTCCGTCAGCAGATCAATCATCTGGACGACGAACTGATGCAGATCCTCAGTCAGCGTATGAAGATTGCGGAGAAGATCGGTCAGTACAAAAAAGATAACAACATCACGATCCTGCAGACCAACCGTTGGAATGAGATCATTGAGAAAGCTTTTGCGAAAGGGGAGAAGACCGGTTTGAGTAAAGAGTTTATCACGAAGTACTTTGATGCGGTGCATATGGAGAGTATCAATCATCAGAAAAAGGTGATGGACGCGTAGGATAATGCTCTCCTTTGCTTCGTTACGGTAGACGCAGTCAATATCCGATCGGAAATGTTATTATTATTGAAACAGACATGCAACAAAAGAAATACAGGTTTTCCAGCTCGGCGACAGATTTTTATTTTGGCGGAAGCTTTTCGCAATTGAAAACGATCAGTGATCAGAAGTCTGCAATACTGGTTACGGATGAAAATGTTTTTGACGCGCATCAGAAGAAATTCAGGGGCTGGAAGACCATTGTTATAAAAGCCGGTGAAGCCTATAAAGTACAGTCGACAGTGGACGATATCATCCGGCAGTTGATTGAACTGGAAGCTGACAGAAAGACTACCTTGGTAGGCATTGGCGGTGGTGTTATTACAGACATTACGGGCTACGCGGCGGCAGTGTACATGCGTGGTTTGCGTTTTGGATTTATTCCCACATCATTGCTTGCGCTGGTGGATGCTTCGATTGGAGGAAAGAACGGTATTGATGTGGGAATGTACAAGAATATGGTTGGTGTGATCCGTCAACCTTCGTTCATCCTGCATGATATGAGCTTGCTGAAAAGTTTGCCGCATAAGGAGTGGGAAAATGGTTTTGCTGAGATCATCAAGCACGCGTGTATTAAAGATGCGTTAATGTTTCGTGAGCTGGAAGGCAATAACATTAGAACTTACCAATCTAAAAACAAACTGGCTGCGGCCTTGTTGCAAAGAAATGCACAGATCAAAGCAAAAGTGGTAATGGAAGATGAATTTGAAAAATCTGTCCGTCGTCTGCTGAACTTTGGCCATACGCTTGGTCATGCATTAGAGAATCAATATGAGCTAATGCATGGCCACGCTGTAGCGATAGGTATGACGTATGCCTGTCATATTTCTGAGAAATTGACGGGTTTCAAACAGACGGATAAAGTGGTGAAAGTGCTTGAGCAATATGGTTTACCAACCTATATGTCATTCGATCGTCAGAAAGCGTTTGATCTGTTGAAGATGGATAAGAAAAGAGAACAAAAAGAAATGAACTACGTATTGCTGGACAAAATTGGTAAGGGAATTGTACAAAGCATTCCGTTAGTTCAATTAGAAAAAATCATTCAATCATTACCGTCGTGAAAGTAACCATACAACCAGGAAGTTTAAAAGGAGTGATCCAGTCGCCGGCGTCAAAGAGTTCTATGCAAAGGGCCTGTGCTGCCGCATTGGTTGCAAAAGGTATCAGCGAAATTTATAACCCGGGGCATAGCAACGATGATAAGGCGGCAATGGATATCATCCGGCGGCTTGGTGCAAAACTGGAGAATCAGCCTGATGGTACATTGCAGATCTCCAGTGAAGGGATCAAACCTGTTGCGCCCTTTATTGATTGCGGCGAATCAGGCTTGAGTATCCGTATGTTTACGCCGCTGGTGGCATTGAGTGCGGAAGAAGTGACGATCAATGGATCCGGTAGTCTGGTTACAAGACCAATGGATTTTTTTGATGAGATCCTTCCGCAGACCGGTGTAAAGATCAGATCAAACAAAGGTAAACTGCCTCTGGTGATACAAGGTCCGTTGAAGCCGGCTGATATTTCCGTTGATGGATCGTTGAGTTCGCAATTTCTTACGGGTTTGCTGCTTGCCTATGCGGCGGCTGATGCAAGCGATGTTTCGATACGGGTGAATAATCTGAAAAGCCGTCCTTATATCGATCTTACATTAGATGTGATGAAGAGGTTTGGACTAAAAACTCCTGAGAACCGTAATTATGAAGAATTTTATTTCCGTAAGGAATCGGTTGAACAGGAGCCGGCACACCGGTATACTGTAGAAGGAGACTGGAGTGGTGGCGCGTTCTTACTGGTGGCTGGCGCGATTGCCGGGCCGATCACTGTAAGAGGGTTGGATATTGCTTCCACGCAGGCAGATAAGGCGATCGTTCAGGCATTGATGAGCGCGAACGCAGGGATTGCACTTGATGCAAAAGAAATACAACTTCATCCTGCGAAATTGTCGGCATTTGAATTTGACGCAACTGATTGTCCTGATCTGTTTCCTCCGTTGGTTGCGCTTGCATCTTATTGCGATGGCGAAACACGCATTAAAGGTGTGAGCAGGCTGGCGCATAAAGAAAGCGATCGCGGGTTGACATTGCAGGAGGAGTTTGGCAAAATGGGCATTACCATCCATCTTGAAGGAGATATTATGCGTGTGGAAGGCGGCACTGGTGTTACCGGCGCGGTAGTGAGTTCACGGCATGATCATCGCATTGCGATGGCGTGTGCGGTGGCTTCATTGAAGGCCACGGGAGAGACAACTATAGAGCATGCAGAAGCGATCAATAAATCCTATCCCGATTTTTATAGCGATCTTCGTCAGATTGGTGCTGTGATATCATTAAACAGTCAATTTAAATTGCATGAATAGTTTCGGCCGTCTTTTCAGGGTTCACATATTTGGGGAGTCTCACGGGGAATCAGTCGGTATAGTGGTCGATGGCTGTCCTGCAGGCCTTACACTTTCTGCTGATGATCTGCTGCCTGATCTGGAAAGAAGGAAAGGTGGCAAGCAGAAGGGTACCACGCCGAGACAGGAAGCGGATTATCCTTTTTTCAAAAGTGGTGTATTCAACGGTAAAACCACGGGCGCACCGATCACCATTCTTTTTGAAAATAATAATACACGCAGCACGGATTATGAAAAGCAACGCAGCTTTCCGAGGCCGGGTCATGCTGATATGGTGGCGCATCAGAAGTTTGGCGGAAATGAAGATTACCGAGGTGGCGGCCATTTCAGTGCAAGGCTGACAACAGGTCTTGTGGCAGCCGGAGCGATTGCAAAGAAGCTGATGCCAGGTGTGACGATCGTTTCAGAAGTAACAGAGATCGGTGGTGAAACAGATCTTGAAAAAGGCCTGCAGAAAGCGATCGATGCAAAAGATTCTATCGGTGGTTTGGTTGAATGCAGAGTAAACGGTCTGCCTGTTGGATTGGGTGAACCGTTCTTTGATTCGGTGGAATCACAGCTTGCGCATATTGCATTTGCTATTCCTGCCGTAAAAGGCGTGGAATTCGGAAGCGGTTTTGCTGCGGCAAAGATGTTCGGTTCGCAGCATAACGATCCGATCGAGAATATGGAGGGAAAGACAGCGACCAATCATGCCGGCGGAATAGTGGGCGGGATCAGCAATGGAAATGAACTGGTTTATCGCATCGCCATCAAACCAACAGCGTCTACACCAAAAGAGCAACATAGCCTGAACTGGGATACAAAGCAGATGGAAGATTTTTCTATCAGGGGCCGACATGATCTTTGTGTTGCATTACGCGCACCGGTGATACTGGAAGCCGCAACTGCTGTAGCTTTGGTAGATCTGTATCTGCTGGAGCAGCACAGCAAAAGAATTATCTGATATCAAAAAAACAACGAACGATTATGCCAATTATCTATCACGTTACAAGCGCTCCTGAATGGGAGCTGGCGCAGCAGCAGGGCTTTTATGAAGCGCCGTCTTTAAAAGGCGAAGGATTTATTCATTGCAGCCAGGATGATGAACAGGTTGCAGGTGTGCTGGAGAGATATTTTGCAGGAAAGAATAACCTGGTAAAGCTGAAGATCAATACTGATAAACTTACAAGCCGTTATGTACAGGAATGGTCAAATTCTTCGCAGGATACGTTTCCGCATATATACGGGCCGATCAATCTGGAGTCGGTCGAGGGGGTTTCAAAGGTTTAAAGGCTTCATAGGTTAGGCAGGCTGCATTTGTCTGATCAGTCTTGATAATAATGAAACCGAAAAACTCTCAATCGTCCCAAACCTCTCAAAAATCCTTCCCCATGCATACCCACACCGTAAACGCCTCTCTCCAGATCCTTCCAATCGTAAATGACCGCCATCCTTATGAATGGGTTGATGAAGCCATTGCCATTATTCGGCAGTCGGGTATAAAGTATGAAGTCGGCCCTTTTGCAACTGTGCTTGAAGGGCAGTATGATGACGTGCTGCGTGTGCTGATGGCGGTGAATGAACACCTGTATCAGCGCGGTTGTGCAGAGTGGATCAGCAATATCCAGTTGCAGATCCGCAGCAATGGTGATATTACCGGGGAGGAAAAGACATCTAAATTTACCTAAGGTTTTTGCTGTAACTGTTTGAAGGAAAGGTCAAGCAATTCAAACCGGCCTGCATCAGGAAGAAAGTAATGCCACCACTCCGTTTCCAGTGCCTTGAATCCGTATTTCTCCATGGTGGAGCGAAGAAGTTTTCTGTTGTTTAAGACTTCGAGGGGGAGCTGGCCGAAACCATGATGGGCCGTATCGCTGAAATTGTCGAAGCCGGTTCCCATGGGCAATTCCGTATCATTATCCAGGCGGATGATGGTCAGATCGACCGCAATGCCACGGTTATGACCGCTGCCTCTCGCCGGATTGGCCACATATCGCTCGTCTTTTACCAGTTCCCAGAACCGGGCAGTGACAGACCAGGGCCTGTAGGCGTCAAATATTTTCAGTCCCAGGCCCGAGGCAGCGAGTTCCGTCTGCGCTTTGGCCAATGCATCTGCCGCAGGGGCCCGTAAAAAACTGGTGACCGGAGCCGGGTCATACATCTGCCGGTTCATAAAATTATTTGCCGACGAATAGCGCAGATCAAATACGATAGCCGGTATCTTTGCCTGTAGATCGACCATTTTCTTTCCGGGATCCTTTGCTATAACACCCAGGTATTCCTTCCAATTATCCATAACAGGCGGCTTTTGAACAGTGCTGTCCTGCGTGTTTCCCCGGCAGACTATTATCAAAAAAATAATGCTAGCCCAGGTTTTAATACAGAAAGGTTTACTTAATTTGTTATCCATATCCTGATTGATAAAGAGAAAGTATGTGAAATGCCCGCGGTATTTGCAACCTGAACGGAGGCGTTTGCATCTGGATACCGGATTTATTGAAAAGATAGATATAAAACAGGATACCGTTACACGCTCACCAATATGAATAAGAAAGTTTTTTCGTATTCCTTCGTTTCTCCCATTCTGGTCTTGTTATGCATGCTTATTGCCTGCCGTGAAGCAAAAAAGCCGCCGGAAAAAGAGATCGTTGTTAAACCTGAGGAGTTGAATAACAAGGTGACCGAACTTATTCGCGGGTCTATCGATTACGCGGTTGCGAACGATTCAAGAATTGATGATTCATTAAAGCTGGCATTTCTTACACCGTTGAAACAGGTGTACGAAGCCTCCGGTTATTCCGCCGAATGGAATGCCGGCCAGCAGTGGAAGCCTGTAAGCGATTCAATGATCGGTCTGGTGCGCGAAGCGCAATTGTACGGCCTGTTTCCTGAAGATTATCATGGTCCGGCATTGGAAGAGATTTATGCGAAACTGGTCACTGACACCAGTGGCAGCAATAAGAAAGATGCGGTGCTCTGGGCAAAAGCTGACGTATTGCTGACCGATGCGTTCATGCATATCATAAAAGATGTAAAGCTTGGCCGCTTACCGCAAGACAGTGTCACGCTCCGCGAGGACTCATCCCTTACCGATGATTTTTATGCGCAAAAGCTGAATGGTGTGCTGAAACAACAGGAATCGATTTCTTCACTCATCGCTTCGCTGGAGCCGCAGCATGAAGGGTACAGGCAGCTTAAAGCCGGTATCAAAACATTTCTTGACAGTGCCGATCGTTCGGTGGTATATACGCCGGTTCCCAATCCCAGGGATCCCGGTTTCGCGGCAGCGCTTGAAGCACGTATGCGTGAGGCCAATTATCTTACAGACAGTATAATCCCGGATTCACTGCAAATGGCCGCTGCCATCAAACGTTTTCAACAGCATGCTGGTATTTCAGACGATGGAAAAGCAGGCGAAGGCACGGTTAGAATGCTGAATATTACGGACAAAGACCGGTTTGTTATGCTGGCGATCAATATGGATCGCTATAAAATGCTTCCCAACACTATGCCTGAGCGGTATGTGTGGGTGAATCTGCCGGGTTTTTATATGAAGCTATGGTATAAGGACTCACTGGAGATTAGTTCAAAGATCATTTGCGGAAAACCAATAACCCGTACGCCATTGCTCACGAGTTCTATTTCAACCCTCGTTACTTACCCGCAGTGGACAATTCCCAATAGCATAATTGTAAAAGAGATCCTGCCGGGACTGAAAAAAAGCAGCGAATACCTGGCGAAAAAAGGATACAGCCTGATCAATTCACGGGGTGATGAAGTGAGCGCGGACAGCATTGACTGGTCGAAATATAGCAGAGGCATTCCTTTTAACGTGGTGCAGGGTAGTGGTGATGAAAACGCGCTGGGCGTGTTGAAATTCAGCTTCCCGAACAAATATGCGGTTTACCTGCATGATACCAATCAGCGCTACCTGTTTGCCCGCAGTGTGCGTTCATTAAGCCATGGTTGCGTAAGGGTCCAGGACTGGGAAAAGCTGGCGTACAATATAGTACGATACGATAATGATAAGGACATATATATTGAAACACCTTCGCCCGCGGAAGATTCAATGGCTGTATGGTTGCAGCGGAAAGAAAAGCACGCGATCAATGTGAAGAACCGGCTGCCCGTGTTTATCCGTTATTTCACAGCTGACGGGAAAGACGGAAAAGTTATGTTTTATGACGATATCTATGGGGAAGACAAGTATGTGAGGGCGAAGTATTTTCCTGGAAAATAATAAAACAAGATTCTCCGGATGGCCCGCCCGGCTCGTCGGATCATAGAAATAGTTTATATTGAAATCAGAAATGCGTTTATTTTGTATTATTCACCAAACTACCGCTTTTATGAAGAAATGTTTAGTCGTTGCAATGGCTTTGTGTTTAATGAATTCAGCCAGTTTTGCCCAGAATCCGGAGATAAGACCGGCGGCACTTGGGATCAGTTTCTTTTTTGATGATTATTCGACAGCCCGGGCGATCCGGTCGACCTCTTTGTCGAGTGTGCTTTCAAAGAAACGATGGGCGAGCCCAAACCAGATGTCACCAGGCCTTGCAATATCCTATTTCAAGGGACTGCAAAAACACATCGACTTTGCCGGCACCCTGTCTTCTTCTTTTGTGAAAGATGCATTGGCAGACAAGCAGTTTTCCTCCGATCGTTTTCTGCTTGAGGCGGATGCTGCACTCAACCTGAAAATGGTTTCCGAAAAATATTGGGTACAGCCCTACCTGATCGCAGGCCTTGGCGCCTCTATGTATACGGGCAGCTATTTTGGCGCGTTCATCCCTACAGGTGTTGGTATGAAATTCAATTTAATGGATGATGCTCACCTGTTCAGCACTATGCAGTACAGAATCCCCATTACGAAGGAAACATCTGACTATCACTTTTTCTACCAGTTTGGCATTGCAGGCCGTATCGGCAAGAAAGCTGAGCCTGTTGTGCTTAAGCCATTACCGCCGGCACCACCGCCTGATACCGACCAGGACGGTATTATTGACAGCCTGGACAAATGTCCAACTGTTCCCGGTCTTGCAAAATATGACGGTTGCCCGATCCCTGATACAGACAAGGACGGCGTGAATGATGAAGAAGATAAATGCCCGACTGTTCCCGGTCTTGCAAAATATCAGGGCTGTCCGATCCCCGATACAGATAAAGACGGCATTAATGACGAAGAAGATAAATGCCCAACGGTGCCAGGTGTTGCCCGCTACCAGGGTTGTCCGATCCCTGATACTGATGGTGACGGCGTGAATGATGAAGAAGACAGATGCCCTACTGAAGCCGGTCTGCCTGAAAACTTTGGCTGCCCTACACTGGCGCAATTCAAATTTGATGCAAAGAAAGTTCAGTTCATTTCAGGAAGTGCTACTTTGACGGCTGCTTCAAAAACAGAGCTTGATCGCGGCGCGACTATCATGAGTGAACATCCGGACCTGAAGATCTCAATCGAAGGGCACACAGATAATACCGGCAAGGATGCCACAAACCAGAAACTGTCTGAAAAAAGAGCTGACGCAGTGAAAGCATATTTTGTGAAAAAGGGAATCAGTGAAGACAGATTGCAGACATCGGGTTTTGGTTCATCGCAGCCGATCGCTGACAACAAGACTGTAAAAGGAAGAGCAGAGAACAGAAGAGTAGAGTTTAAAGCGGCGAGATAGGTAAGATGTTATTCTAAAATATGAACGGGTGAGGGAGCGATCCTTCACCCGTTTTTTTCGTGGTTATCGTGTACGCCGGATAGCTGAAGTGACTGGGGAGCAACTGGTCGGTGCTCATGCCTAACCTTTGAAACCTCTCAAACCTATCAAACTTCTCAAACGTTTCACCAGAAACCTGCAGCTTGCCTTTATCCAAAACCTATTAATCCTTCTTATCTTTTTTCCCAAACAGCCTGTTCAGAAATCCTTTTTTCTTTTTCGGCTGTTCGTCTGCGGAGCCGATGGGTTTTGCGGCACTGGATGGTTTCTTATCCTGTTTGTTGGTAGTATCGTTTTTTGCAGGTTTGTCTTCGTCTACGACAGGTTTTGATTCAGGGCCGATGTAGTCATGATTTACATTGTAATCTGTAGCATTTCCAACGCCCTGATCAACGCCTTCCGCGCCGGGTTCTACTGTTTCCGTAAGTGGTTCGTCATCGGCACTGTTGACGTAGATCTGTGCGTCGGCGGGTTGTACAAAACGGGCGTCGCGGTCAATGCCCAGCGTTTTATCTGCATACACTTTCTGAAAGAATTTTTCCCAGATAGGCATCGCGGCACGGCCACCATAGCCGAGATTGTTTTCAATACGGATGAAGCGATCATCGCAACCGATCCATACACCGCCGAGCAGTTGCGGTGTATAACCCATGAACCATCCATCGGCGTTATCGTTGGTCGTACCTGTTTTACCGGACATTTCTACGGCACCAAGTCTTGAACGCAGGCCTGCAGCTGTGCCGAAGTCAACAGTTCCCTGCATCATCCTTGCCATATTATATGCAGTGGCTTCACTGATGGCTTCTTTGCGGTTTACGCTGTAATCAAAGCGTTTGATCACGTTGCCGTTCCTGTCTTCAATACGGCTGATAAAATAAGGTTTGGTGGAAAAACCACGGCCGCCGAAAATGCTGTATCCCCACATCATTTCAAACAATGAAAGATCGCAGGCGCCAAGGGCGATGGAAGGGTATGGGTCGACCTTTGTAGGAATGCTTATGCGGCTGAGAAATTCTGTGAACTGTTTTGGTCCCACCTGTTTCATGATGAATGCTGTTGCACAGTTGCGCGAGCCTGCAAGCGCAGAGGCCATCGTCATCGTGCGGCCACTGCAGCTTTTGGTCGTGGCTGGTACAAGCTGCCCGTTACCAAAATTCTGTTGCTGATCGACCACTTCTGTTTCCGGCGTGAAACCTCTTTCTTCCATTGCCTGTGTATACAGCAATGGCTTTATGGTTGAGCCTACCTGGCGTTTTGTGCGCATGTTCGCGTGGTCCAGCTTGTAGGTCTTGAAATCGATACCACCCACCCATGCTCTTACTTCACCGGTCTGCGGGTCCATTACCATGAATGCTGTTTGCAGCATCTGACGGTGGTATTTGATGGAGTCATAGGGCGTCATTGTTGTATCTCTTTGCCGGTTGCTGTTCCAGGCAAAGATCTTCATTGGTGTTTTCTTATAGAAGGTAGCTTTGATCTCCTTATCGGTTAAGCCGTCTTCTGCGAGGTTTTTCCAGCGGTCGCTTGCTTTCATTGCAGATTCCAGCACGTTCTCGTGTTCTTTCCAGATCGTTCCACTTTTCAGTTTTGCCTGTGCCAGCAATGCTTTTTGCAGGGTCGGCATGTGAGAAGCAACCGCTTCTTCGGCATATTCCTGCATGCGCGGATTGATGGGGGTATAGATCTTTAATCCATCTTTATAAATATCGTATTTGCCCCCGTCTGGCTTTTCCAGGTCTTTCAATATATTTTTTACTTCGTCGCGCAGCACTTCGCGGAAGTAAGGAGCGTACCCATTATTTTCATCGAGCTTGCGGTAGTTAAGTTTGATCGGCAGTGCTTTCAGCTTTGCGCCTTCTCCGGCGCTGATCTTGTCGTTTGCAACCATCTGCCCCAGCACCACATTGCGGCGATCCAGTGCTGCTTTGGGGTTGCGCATCGGGTTATAGGTGTAGTTGGCTTTCAGCATACCGATGAGTACAGCGGCTTCTTCCACGGCAAGGCGATCAGGTTCTTTCTGGAAAAATGTACGGGCAGCATTGCGGATCCCGTAGATATTATCGCCAAAAGGCACGGCATTCAGGTAAAGTGTGATGATCTCTTCTTTGGTGAAATTCCTTTCGAGCTTGATAGCAATGATCCATTCTTTTATTTTTTCAACAGACCTGTTCAGCGAGTTCCTGCTGCCCTGGCCAAGCAATGCTTTTGCCAGCTGCTGGGTGATGGTACTGCCTCCGCCCTGACGGCCCGCTGTAAAGATTGCGCGCAGCGTGGAACGGGTGTCAATGCCTGCGTGATCATAAAAGCGTTCGTCTTCCGTTGCAACAAGTGCATTGATCACGTTAGGAGAAATGTCGCGGTATTTTACATTACTGCGGTTGCCACGATCCGTATAATATTTGCCCATCAGTGTTCCGTCAATGGCAATCACTTCAGATGCCTGCTGGATCGATGGATTTTCAAGTTCCTGTAGTGATGGCATTTTCCCGAATACACCAAAATTGGCGAGAAGGATAAGGAGCACCAGTGCGCCAAAGCCACCGAGAAAGATATACCAGAAGATGCGAACTGTTCTTTTCATATATTAAAATAGTGGTATTAATGTTGGAGGATTTCCTGCGTGCGGATACACGGGGTCTTCCTGATTTCCGGTGTGCCTGCGCGGAGTGCAAAGCTTCGGCAGACGCAGGCGAAAATACCAAAATTGGCTTACCTAATTCCGTTAAAACTTACCCGGAACCATTTTCTCCAGGAACTGTGTATACGCATTGATGTCTTTACTGCCCTTCAGCACTTCGAGGTTCTTTTCCGTGATGATGGAGTAGGTGTATTTCCCGCCTTTCAGCCAGGGTACGATCTCAGTTGAAGTTCTCGGTTTTGTCTGATCGATATAGGCGATCGCTTCAGCCGCGTTTTTGAACGGACTGATCAGCAACAACCTGTTTTCATGGTCGATCTCCACCAGTTCGGCCTGCATGGTCTTGTTGTAATAAGTATCGCGGTTATAGCGGTAGAATGCATTTCTCGCTTCGTTCACAAATACCGGATCGACCTTGTTCAGGATGATCACAACATAGTGTGGCGTTTCCGGGTTGAAGCTGAACGGACTTCCGGGAGGCGTGGTTATTCCACCGGCAAGTGAACTGTCCTTTTGCGGCATATTTGCGATAAGCGCTGAATCTTTTTTCGCTACGGTTGTATCCGGCAGAGCGATGCTGTCATTGGTGATCCTGATCGTTTTTTGCGCAAGACCCGGCGCTCCCTGGGAAGGCTTCGATAGCTTGATGCTGTCTTCTTTTGATACCGGTATTTTGATATCTGTCTTCACAAGAGATGGTGGTTGTGTGATCACCGGCGCAGGGGCGGCAGGCTGGGCTCGCTGCGTAGTGTCTTCTGCAGGCATATTGATGACCATATTGCGCAATTCTTCCTCGATCTCTTTCCTGCGGTTCAGCACATCCAAAAGTGTGGCCGCTTTCGGCGCCAGTGCATTGCCTGCAAACTGCGTGATGATATCTTTCAGTACTTTTTTTGCAACACTGTCTTCGCGTTGCTTTACATAATACACTGCTTCTATATACAACAACTGCGGCGTCCAGTAATTGCGGCCATAAATACTGTCGGCGGTTCTTTTTTGCGCAACGGCATTTGTGAAGCTGCCTTCGAGGAACAGATCGTAGATCTTTTCATACAGTTTGGTCGCCTCAGGTTTTGGTCCGGTAGCCAGCGGATCTTTACCTGTGGTAAGGATCGTATTGAAATTGCTGTTTGCAAACTGCTGGCCCATCAGCTTTTTGATCTCTGCGGCTTTTGCCGTTTCCCCGTTTTTATTATAGCAGAAATAGAGATTAAATAAGACTTCATCCATCCGTGGAGACTGCGGAAAACGTGTGCGCAGTTCTTCGAGTGCAGCTGTTCCGCGCTGACAGTTTTCCAGCTCCTGGATAAATGTGGCTCCCATATTGAAGAGGGCATTGCGGACTGAATCATTTGACTGCTGCATCTTTTCAGGTGTCAGCGGAATGCGGGCATACAGCGCATCAAAGGTGATCTCGTTTGATCCCGCTGCTGTATCCGTTGCAATACTTGCGCCGCCAGGAAGCGCAGGGTTGTTTGGCTGATTATTAGCCACGGCATTTTGCGCGGCACTTCTTCGCCAGTTGTCTGTATTTTTTCTTGTCCCCCATTTGGTCTTGAAGTCGTTCAATCCCTTCTGTCTTGCGTTGGTATTATAGAAATACCATTCGCCCTTGCTGCTTTCGCTGAAAAGGGAGGGGGCTGTTTGCGATACAACGGCGGACCCTGTGGTGGCGATGCCTTCATCTTTCAATCCCTGTTGTTTGCGAAGCATCCGCACGGTCTTTTTCACTTTATCCCTGCGGTCATTTTCTTCGAGGGCAGCAAGACGCTGAAGACTATCCTGGCGGGCAATGATCTCAGTGTAATCAGCCAGTCTTCCCGACATGTTTTTTTTCAGCGTGATCGCTTCGGGATCGGTGAACATGGGGTCATCCATCTGCAAGCTGTCATAGAAATTTGCAGATGGACGGTAAAAGCCTTTTTCAAAAGAGAGTTCCGCCATTTGCAGGAAGAACCTGTTGCGGAGGTTTGAATTCTTTGCAATGTATTTGGTGCCTTTTGAGAGAAGTTCGAGTGCGCCATCTGTATTATTCCGCTCCAGCTCCATCTGTGCGGCCATGTAGTAAATAATGTCGCGGTAGTCTGTGTATTTATCCCTGCGTGCCATTTTGGTAAGCGTAGCGATATTTTCAGCGATATAATCTTTTGTACTGTCGGATTTATGTACGCGTACACCGGCAAGTCTCGCATACACATCCATTACAGGGTCTGTTGTATGTGCGATGGATCTTTCATACCATTCAGCAGCGGCATCCGGCTTACGTGTATTTTCATACAGCTGACCGAGCAGGTATTCCCAACGGGCTTTTTCCTGTTTGTTGGCGGCATTGCTCAGTGCTTTTTCAAGGTGGGCAGCAGCGCTGTCCCAATTGCTTTGCTTATAAAACAGATAGGCCTGCACTTCTTCCAGGTCATTGTGCAGGCGGGCGGGAAATAATGTATCGTTCTTCAGCGTTTGTATCAGCGTGGATGCGTCAGAGAAGCGATCCTGTGCGAGATAGTTGCGGATCTGCCAGATGAATGCGTCGTTTCTGCTTGGTGGTTCGGAAAAGGCTTTGCTGAAGAAGCCTGTTTTTTCCTTACTGGAAACGCTCAGCGCATTATTGCCGTCTCTTGCGCTGCCGATAGTGCGGTAGTAGCCATCATTTTCTTTTTCAGCAAAAGCGTAGTTGATGAACTGGAACATGAGATAGGCTGAATCAAACTGTTTTTGCAGATAATATGACGCGCCCCAGAGGAGATACATGTTATCGGCCCAGTCACTGCGGAGATCGTGCAGGATGATACCGCTTTGTGCTTTGTAAGAAACGGAATCCAGTTGAACGCTGTCGGCTGCAGTTACGTCAAGACTATAGTTGTAAAAAGGGAGCAGGCGCGAATAGTCGTCTTTGAAAGATGCTTTTGCGCGGGCGAGCACTTCGTTCAGTTTATTATTTGCGTTGAAATAGTAGTTGTAATGTGTGACTGTGTTCTGAATAAAACGGCGGGGACCCCTGATCTTTTTATCGGTAGGTGTTTTTTCGCCGCGAAGTTTTCTGTTCTCAAATTCCTTTGGTTTATCCACATCAAAGGTAAAGCCCATCTGTCCCAGGCAGTCCGGTGCTGCCTGAAGGAATAAGAGGAACAAAAATGCAAAGGATCTGATATATCTGGCTGAAAACATTATCCGTGTAAGATGAATTCTTAATAACTGAAATTCAGACAATTTAGTATGAAAATTACCGCTTTTTTTTCCTGGTTGCAGATGACGGATGGCTGCTGGCCGGTATAGTTCAGTCCGGCCAACGGCCATCGGTCATCTGCCATCGAAACAATTCGGCTGACGCTGGCAAAAATAAACCTCATTCATTACCTTTAAGCGTCTTTTAAAATTCAGATATGGCAAAACTGGACGCAGAGTCAACTTTGCAAAGGCTCCGCAACCGCTACAGGCTGGTCGTGATGAACGATGATACGTATGAGGAGGTGGTAACATTTAAGTTATCCCGGCTCAGCGTTTACATTGGTTTGAGCACAATTTTTGTTGTTCTCGTCGGACTTACCGTGGCATTGATCGTTTTTACGCCGTTGAAATACTATATTCCCGGTTATGATGACCTGAAAGTGGGCCGTGAATACCGCCAGATGAAGTACCAGGTGGATTCAATGAACAAGGCGATGGGCAATCAGGAAAAGTACAACGAAAATATCAAGCGCATTTTAAGGGGAGATGCGCCGGCAACATTGGATACCATACAGTTGCAGGTTCCGAAGGATGAGTTGTCCGATGACTGACAGATTAATTAAAAATTAAAATGTAAAAAGTAAAAAATCTCGGAGCCGGAAATACGTTAGGGTGAGGGCGCTTTTACTTTTGATTTTTTACTTTAGGATCCAGTTTGTTCGTATTATAAATCAATATCTATGTTTAACGCAAAAAACAAAACCGAAATGCAGACCGAAAAACCAACCGGTAACGGCACCACGCTCATTGGTTCCGGTACTACGCTTAAGGGCGACATCAGCAGCAGCAGCGATCTCCGTATTGATGGCACGATCATCGGCAATATTACCAGCAGTGCGAAAGTGGTGGTAGGCGCCAACGGTGCTGTGGAAGGCGACATCAAAGGCAACCAGGCTGATATCATTGGCAAGGTAACCGGTAATGTAAAGGCAAAAGATCTGCTTCAGCTGCGCGGGGATGCGATTGTAAATGGCAACCTCTATGCAGGCAAGCTGCAGATAGAACCTTCGGCAACATTTAATGGTCAATGCCATATGGGCGGGGCTGCAGCTGAATCGATTGACCTCAGCAATGTAAGCCTGAATGGAACCGAAAAGCTCGCCCTCCAGTAAATTTAGGAACAACCATCTCTTAAAATATGCCGCCCTGGGCACCGAAATGCTGGTGTCCATTGGCGCGGGCCTTTTTTTGGGGTATAAAGCCGATCATTGGCTCCATACCTTACCATTATTCTCCATTGCATTACCTTTGCTCATCCTGATTGGATTTTTTTACAAACTGATACGGGAAACCGGTAATTCAAAAAAGAATGGATCAAAATAAGAAAGCGCCCTTTTTTCCCCTGATCATTGTATTTGTTATTATAAATGCCTTATTGATCACCGGCAAGCCCTGGCTGGCTAAAAAAGGTATAGAACAGGATGTTCTAATCATCGGTAATCTCCTGATCGCACTTGTTTCTGTGCTTTCTGTTGTGTTAACGCGGCGCAGCTTCAAATCCTCCAACCCGCATGTATTTGTCAGAGCTGTGTACAGCGGTTTCATTATCAAATTTTTTGTATTGGCGGCAGCAGCACTGGTATATATTGTGGTATCCGGCCAGAATGTGAGCCGCCCCGCGATATTCAGCTGCATGGCGCTTTATGTGATCTATAGTTTTATTGAAGTGTCCGCACTGTTGCGGCTTTTGAAGCAAAAAAAGAATGCCTAAGCAAGAAGTTCCGATCGGACAGTTACAGGATTATTTACCCCCGGGCACTTATGAACCCGTACTTACGTATCTCCGGCAGCATAAAGTGCATCTTACCGTGGCCCGTGAAAGGAAAAGCATACTTGGAGATTACCGGCATCGTACAAAAGCAGAAAATCACCGTATCAGTGTAAATGGAAATCTGAATAAATATTCGTTCCTGATCACCCTATTGCATGAACTGGCCCATCTGCTGACATTTGAACAGCACGGCAACCAGGTTTATTCTCACGGTAAGGAGTGGAAGTCGGTCTACGGATCATTGCTCGCTCAATTTCTTCAACATAAAATATTCCCCGACGATATAGAGCAGGAGCTGCTGCGCTCCCTTCGTAATCCTGCGGCGAGCACCTGTGCAGAGGATGGATTGCTGCGGGTGCTGCGCCGGTACGATGGTGATGCAGGTACATTCCGTCTCGTTGAAGAATTGCCGGCAGATGCTGTGTTCCGCACACCGGATGGACGGGTATTTCAGAAAAAAGATAAGCTGCGGAAGAGATTCCGCTGTGTGGAAATGCAAACCGGGAAAATTTATCTGTTCAGTCCGGTGTATGAGGTGGAGCCGTTGACAAAAGGATAGGAACTGACTGTTCCGGTGCGTGGGGACACGCACCGTGGCAGCTGAGATTCCGCTGTGTGGAAGTGCAAACCGGGAAGATTTATCTGTTCAGTCCGGTGTATGAGGTGGAGCCGTTGAAGGATAGGAACTGACTTTTCCGGTGCGTGGGGACACGCACCGTGGCTTTTGTCAGCTGCCCCGGTGCGTGTCCCCACGCATCGGAACACACGCACCGGAATCCGGCAATGTTACATGCTTCCATTCCTTCCGATTCCCTTAATTTTGACACAAACCCATCTAACATGAAAAAACTTGTACTCAGCTTGCTGCTCCTTGCCACATCCTTTGCAGCGCTCCAGGCGCAAACAGAAAAAGGCGACTGGATGGTCGGTGGAAATTTCCGCCTGAACACTTCAGGTAATACAGAAATAAACCTTACTCCCAATGCCGGGATCTTTTTCATCCGGAATTTTGCGGTCGGTGGGAATTTAAATTTCAATTATTCAAAAGACGGTAATGTGAAGACAACGGCATTTGGTATCGGACCGTATGTACGTTATTATTTTGGTCATGACCAGGTGCGCCCTATTCTTCATGGCAACTTCAATTTCCTTAGCTCGAAGGTTAAGTTCAATGGCAATTCAACTACCAATAACGGTACAAACTTCTTCCTGGGTGGTGGTGCGGCTATTTTCATAAGCGAGCATGTGTCGCTTGATATTCTCGGTGGATATGATCATACTGATTATAACAGCCTTGATGGAACAGGTGGCTTTGCCCTTAACATAGGGTTCCAGGTGTATTTGCATAAAAACCAGATGGACAAAGTGAGACGGAAGAAGAAGAGTGAATAGGAAGATGAGTGTTGCGGATTAGAATAAAAAGATCTTAACGACTAAGTAGGGTTGCTGGATAACTGCAGGTTTCTGGTGAAACGCTTCATAGGTTTGAAAAGGTTGAGAGGTTTCATAGGTTATGCTTCGAAAAGGTTCAGTTCATTTTTTTGTATGTACTGAAATGGGTGCAATAGTTAAAATTTGATCTGACTGACTGAATCCCTTCAACCTGTTAAATGTACGAACGCGTATCAACCACTTATTAATAACAGGAGAGTTATTCAGCAACCCCATAAGTACTTTGACTGTAACGGTTAAAGATGTGCTTAACAGTTCGGCATCCTGTCTGTAACTTAACGCCATCAGCTCCCGGCTCCATTCTCTATCCTCACAACTCGCGGCTCATCCACAAACTGCATCCCGTATGTCCACTATTTCCCAGTGGTGCATCCAGATATTTGAATCCGAATTTCTCATATACTTTCAATGCTGGTTTCAATTCCGGCATTGTTTCGAGATAAACATTTTTATAGCCGGTTTCTTTGGCGAAAGACAAACTTGTTTCAATCAGTTTTTTTCCAAGCCCCGAGCCGCGTACTTCTGGACGGAGATACATTTTGACAAGCTCGCAGGTGTCTGCTGGTAAACCTGCGGTGGGAAAGATGCCGCCGCCGCCTGATAATTCTTCACCGTTTGCAGCAACGAAATAACCCGAACCGGGTTCGCGGAATAACTCATACAATGCATCTGTAGACGCATCATAATATACAGTGCCCGGATGATTAGCGCCAAATTCTTCCAGCGCATTACGGATGATCACCGCAAGCGCAGCATTATCAGATGGCAGTATAGGACGAATTGTGATACTCATATGAAATATTGTCTTGCAAAAGTATTACAATCTGATACAGGCTGCTGAAAGGTTTTATAGGTTTGAGAAGTTTCATAGGTTAGGCAGGCGGCGTTTGTCGGATCTGTTATGATAACTGCATAATTAGTCGTCCCTCAAAAAGTCGGTTTTAAATTTTTGGGCATAAAAATCCTGAGCCCACCAATAAGTACCATAACATAAAGTGTAGTAACCAACGACCGGTTGCCTCTGTACGCCAGAGGATCATCGCTCGTTTAAAATTCATGGCGGCCGCTGCCAGGATAAGGTTCATCAGGTCTCCCAGGATACCTTTGAGATAGTTCCTGCAAAGGCGGTATTCTTT
>Ga0081606_1000105_pt1 | contig 59012 bp, 53 predicted proteins | sample EareggfetidaYelm_FD_71127 | JGI IMG/M metagenome (GOLD analysis project Ga0081606, IMG submission 71127) | Earthworm egg capsule microbial community from the University of Washington, USA - E. fetida Yelm (SPADES assembly) (version 2) | ecosystem: Host-associated > Annelida > Reproductive system...
GGGGGGGGGGGGGGGGGGGGTCTTGCCCCCGCCGTTCTGGGGAGGCTGGGACATGGTGCGGACTTATCTGCCCCGGCGCGGGGCGGCCGCGGGCAGGTCTTCCCCATGGCCCGCGAGTTGGAGCTGCTGGTTTGCCTGGATGGAGCGCTGGATGTCCGCCTCCGACAGGCCCGAGGACATGGTGAGCGTGGTGGACGTCTTCTGTCCCGTCTCCGGATCTTCCGCCGAGACGTTCACCATGCCGTCGGTGTTGATCTCGAACGTGACGTCGATCTTCACCTCGCCCCGGTAGCCCACGCGGAAGCCCGAGAACTCGAACTCACCGAGCATCTCGCACTCGTCCGCGCGGTTGCTCTCGCCCTGGTAGACGCGGATCTTCACCTTCTCCTGGCCGTCACGGCTGGTGGTGAAGCTCTTCGAGCGGTCGATGGGCACCGGGGTGTTCTTGTCGATGATCTTCTCGGTGTAGCCACCCACGGTGCCGATGCGCAGCGTCAGGGGCGTCACGTCGACGAGGAAGGTCTCGGTGGCGGAGTCCATGAGGGCGTTGGCCTGGAGCGCCGCGCCCATGGCCACCACCTGATCCGGGTTGATGCCTTCCTTGGGCTCCTTCTGGAAGTAGTGGCGCACGGAGTTGCGGATGATGGGCAGGCGCGTGGGGCCACCCACCAGGATGACCGCGTCGATGTCCGCCGCCGTCATGCGCGCGGACTGCAGGGCCTCGTCGCACACCTTGAAGGTGCGCTGCACCAAGTCCATCACCATCCGGTTGAACTGATCCTGGGTCAGCCGCGCCTCCAGGTCCAGCACCTTGCCCTGCGCGTCCTGGCAGATGCCCTCGCACAGCACGTCCGCCACGCCGGTGCTGCCCACGTCGATCTTCGCCCGCTCGGCCGCGTCCTTGAGCATCTGCAGGCAGTACTTGTTCTGCCGCAGGTCCAGGCGCGTGCGCTTGAGGAAGTCATCCGCCAGCCACGTCATGATGCGATCGTCGAAGTCGTCACCGCCCAGGTACGTGTCACCCGCGGTGGACAGCACCTCGAAGACGTCCTTGCCGATCTCCAGGATGGAGACGTCGAAGGTGCCGCCACCCAGGTCGTACACCACCACGCGCTGGTTGACGTCCCGGCCGAAGCCGTACGCGAGCGCCGCCGCGGTGGGCTCATTGAGGATGCGCAGCACCTCCAGCCCCGCGATGCGGCCCGCGTCCTTGGTCGCCTGGCGCTGGTTGTCGTTGAAGTAGGCGGGCACGGTGATGACGGCCTTCTTCACGGGACGGTCCAGGTACGTCTCCGCGATGGCCTTCATCTCCTTGAGCACCAGCGCGGAGATGTCCGGCAGGGAGTAGGTGTCCCCCCGCACGGCGATACGCACCGCGTTGTTGTCGCCCTCGACGATCTGGTACGGCATCACCGCCTGGGCCTTCTTCACCTCGTCGGAGAAGAAGTAGCGCCCGATGAGCCGCTTGGCCGAGTACACCGTCGATTCGGCGTTGGTGATGATGTTGCGCTTGGCGGCGTTGCCCACCAGCACCGAGCCGTCCTCCAGGAAGGACACGCACGAGGCGTGTGTCGTCTCATCCCACTCGTTGGGGATGACGAGCGGCTGACCGTCCTGCACCACGGACACACACGAGGTGGAGGTGCCCAGGTCGATGCCGATCGCGATCTCTTCCGACATTCCGTCTCCACTGTAGCCAGGGAGGACACCGAACCTCCGGCCCTCGCGAAAGCGCCCGGATGTTAGTCACCTCGCAGTGGGACTGTCAAACGTTCCGTATGGTTAAACCCCAGTCGTTTCAAGGGGTTGGACTTCTATAGGGGGGCGGGGGGCTGGGTTGAGGGGGCGGGGGGTCATCCTTATCTGAAGAGGGAACCGTGGTGGAGCATGGAGGTTTCCCACATGTCCGTGGCGCTGGCCGTCCTGACGTCCGACCCGAACTTGATGCGCTGCGAGCTGCATCGGCTGGAAGGACAGGTGTCCCTGCGGACGGAGGAAGGCTGGTGCAACGCCGTGGGGATTGGCGCCTACTCCCAGGATGATGTCCTGCTCGAGCGCTTTCCCCGGGACGCGGACCCGCGCCTGGAGTTGCTCGCACCGCGTCATGAGACGGAGGCCCTGCTCGTGCACGGGCGGCGCCTGCCCGTGGGCCTGTCCCTGGAGGAGAACACCCAGCCGTTCCGCTCGCGTCGCTGGTTGTTCGCGCACGCGGGGTGTCTGGAGGACTTCGCGGACATTCGCGCCGGACTGCTCGCCGAGGTGCCCGACTTCCTCAAGCGGCAGATCCGCGGTGAGACGGACAGTGAAGTGGCCTTCGCGCACTTCCTCAAGCGCTTGTGGGACACGGGCCACGCGGATGATCCCCGGCTGCCCGTGGACGTGGCGGGGCGGGTGCTCGCGGACACGGCCTGGGCCCTGGCCCTCGCCTCGGCCCGGGCGGGCGCCGTGCGCACGTCCACGGTGAATCTGCTGGCCACCAATGGCTCCCTGCTCGTGGCCACGCGCCTGGGCTCCCAGCCTCTGTACTACACGCGGTTGGAAGGGACCGAGCATTGCGAGGTGTGTGGCATCACCCCCGACACGCCGGAAATCCAGCCCGGGGTGACGGCTCATCGGCGCAGGCACACGGTCGTGGTGGCCACGCACCTGCAACGCCCAGGGGGCTGGGTGGAGCTGGCCGAGGGCACCACGCTCACGGTGGACGCGGACCTGCGCATGCGGCAACTGACGCCCTGAGCGTCACCCTCCGAAGAAGGACACCTCGAGGAAGCGCATGAAGAGGTTGGCGGCGGCGTGGAACAAGGCGGCACCCACCACGCTGCCCGTGCGCTCGCGCATCCACCCGAAGAGCAGGGCGGGGAAGAAGACCGACAGCCGCCACACCTGGAAGATGGCCAGGTGGCCCAGCGCGAAGAGCACCGCCGTCAGCCAGAAGGCGGGCCCCAGCCGCGCGCCGAACACGCGCCGGCCCTGGGGCCAGGCGTCGCGCAGCCGCGTCTGCATGTAGCCCCGGTAGAAGAACTCCTCCGGAAGGGCCACGACGAAGAGCTGATCCACCACCCACTCGCCGAAGCGCGGCGGCAGCCGGGGGGTGAAGTGCGCCACGCCTCGGAAGGGCGCGAGCAGCCGCGCCAGCTCCCCGGGCAGCAGGGGCAGCACCTCCGTCCACAGCGCGAAGACGCCGAAGAACAGGGGGAGCACCACCACGCTCACGCCCAGGAAGTAGCGCAGATCCTGGCGCCAGCTCCGGGGGCTGAGCCCATAGTCGCGGTAGTCCTCGCCCCGCCAGCGCATGGGAATGAGGGGCAGGTAGAGGAAGCCCACCGTGGCCACCAGCTTGGGGATGCCGGTACCGCCAAAGAGCAGGAAGGACACGATGATGCCCAGGAAGCCGAGCCCCCACAGGCCCAGCACCTCCTGCACGGCGGTGGGCCGCCAGGGCGTGGCCACGGCGGCGCTCATGGCGAGGCCACGCGAGGCGCGAGCCGCTGTTTCACCGCGTCCAGGGGCAGGGCCCGGCAGCCGCGCCCGTGCCGCTGCACGGCCACCGCCACCATCCGGCCGCGCGTGTCGAAGAGGGGGCTGCCCGGAGGAAGGATCAGATCCACGTCGATGAAGGGAGCGGGAGCCTCGCGGGCCTGGGCCGACATGGGCGTCTGCTTGCGGCCCGGGCCCCGCACCACGCCGATGAGCCACTGGCCCGCGGGATTTCCGGTCTCCACCTGCACCGGCACCGCGGGGTAGGTGCCCGGGGGCGCGGCCACGACGGCCACCTTCAAGGCCGCGTCGGCCAGCAGCACCGTGGCCGGTAGCACCCGGCGCTCGTATTCCACCTGGGCCCCCTCCAGGTTCACATGGCCCACGGCGGTGAGCACCTGGCCCTCTCCGCCCACGATGATGCCCGGGCCCTCGCCGCGCACGCCCTTCACCTTCACCACCGAGCGCTCGTGCAGCGCCAGGGCCCGTTGGAGATCGGCACGGGTCGGGCGCTCCGCGGCGGCGCTGGCGGAGGCCCACAAGACGAGAACGAGCGACAGGACAGGGTGCGTCAAGGCCGGGCGAGCCTAGCACCAACCTCGTCCCATGCCAGACGCCGTCGGCGTCACTCCACCCGGACCCGTGTCCAGGGCTCGTAGAGCGCCAGTCCGTTGGGGGACATCAGCCCGAGCTGGTACCAGAGCACTCCGTCCGCGATGTCCGATGCGGCGCGCCAGGAGGGCTCTTCGATGCTGAACGGACCCTCGTACTCGAGCGCACCGGCCGTCTCATCCGTCCGGAAGCGGCAGACCGCGTACCAGCCCTCGGGCACTTCGCCGTCCAGGATCGCCCGGATGCCCACCTGTCCGTCCGCCCGTTCCACCGCGCCGCGCGGGCGGGGCAGGGCGTCCAGCAGCTCGCGGTGGTGCTCCACCAGGTCGTCCAACCGGGCGAAGAAGTCGTCGAACACCTGGGACAGATCGATGCCCGCGCTCTGGAATGCGTCCTGCCAGGCCAGGGCCCCCTCGAGGTTCTCCGGCGCGTCCTTCCTCCCGAGCGCCGCGAGCACACGCGCGGGCGCACCGTCCCCATGCCTCGCCACCAGGGCCTCGAAGAAGACGCGGCCCAGGGGATACACCAGGTTCGCGTCCCGCTGCGCGGCGAGCTTGTCCGGCTCCATCAACTCCTCGCTCTTCACCTCCCGGCGGGCCCTCACCGCGGCGGCGATCACCCGATCCTCCTTCTTCGCGTCGGGCGGTTGGAAGAAGCGGTACTCCACATAACTGGCCAGTCCTTCGTTGAACATCCGGAGGGAGGCCAGCCGGGACGCCGCCTCCGGACCCACGATGCGCTGGGTGAGCACATGCGTCGTCTCGTGGCCGAGCACCGCGCGGGCCTCCTCGGGGTCGGAGAGGTGGGCGAGTTGCATTCGCAGCGTGTTCCAGAACGCGGTGCCCGCCGTGTGCCGCTCGCTGCCTCCAAGGTCCGCGCGCACGGGCTCGCCCTTCTCCACTCCCATGAAGGCGCGGACGGTCTCGAAGACGCGGTCCGCTTGCTCCAGCAGTGGCCCGGCGCGCTTGCTCAGACTGGAGGGATAGGTGAACTGATAGTGCCGCGTGTCCGCTCGCGCGGAGGTCACCTCGGGGAACTTCGCCTCGGGGGTATTTGCTTCGCCATCCTCCGTGCCCGGGTCCCATCGCATCAGGAGCGCGATGAACAGGCCCACGGTGGTGAGGGTGACCAGACCGCCCAGCCACGGGCCCTGGAGCCGCCGCTGTGCCGATGCGGCGAGTCGTTCCCCGACGCCGAGGAACTGCGCCAGTGCCAGTGCCAGCAACCCGCTGGACAGGGCGAGTTGGAGGCCCAGGGCCCTGATGGGCCAGAGCCACTGTGTGCCCTCGAATCGCGGGGCCGCGAGGCGCAAGGGGTTGAGCACGGAGAGCCAGGGCCACCGGTCCTCCATCACCGACTGGCCCAGCATCAGCAGGGCCAGCACCGTCCAACTCAGCCTCCTCAAGGGTGCCAGGGCCAGGGACAGGGCGAGGACCGAGAGCACCTGCGCCAGGCGCAGAACGGAGGCGACCCCCAGGGTCCCCAGGTGCAATCCCGGATCGAGCGAGGGGTGGGCGAGCGCCTGCTCGAAGAGGGTCCACCCAGTCATCCCGAGCGGGTACAGCAGCACGGTGCCGAGCGCGACGAGCAGCTTCACCCAGAAGAGCGTCCAGCGGGAGGTGGGCAGGGCATCCAGGAACTCCAGGGTTCGGTCATCCTGTTCGCGCACCAGCAGTCCATTGCCCAGGGCGAAGGCGAGGATGAGCGTCATGAGGGTCAGGTCTCCGTCGACCTTGAACCGGCTCATGAAGGTCGCCGCGTAGGGCGAAAATCCCAGGGGCTCGGTCCACAGCGTCGCGAGCACTTCGCACCCGAGGAAGAACAGCGCGAGCCAGCGGAACGGCCTTTGGTCCCGAAGCTCCTTGGCCAACAAGGGGCGGATCATCGGACCTCTCCGCGCCGCGCGAGCAGACGGACGGGGCAGCGCAGCGCCTCGGACTCCACCTGCACCACGAAGAGCCACCGGTCTCCGCGAGAGAGGCCCAGGGGCAGCCGGGCGCCCTCGGGAGAGACCCGCGTGTCCTGCCGGGAGAACGCGTGTGCTTCCACTTCGTTCTCGAAGGGCTCCAGCCTGGCGTAGAGCAGCGCGTACCGCGTGGGCGCGTCCGTGCCTTCTCCTCCGGAGAGACCATGCTCCAGACGGAAGCTCTCCGGAGACTCCGCCACCAGGGTGAGGGTGGGGTGGAGTCTGGCCAGATGTTCGAGCACCTCCGGGTGCGCCGCGCGGTCCGCCCGCAGCGCGTCACGCCAGAGCCGGCCCACCTCTTCCTCGGTGGATCCGCCCAGCTCGCTCAGCAGCGAGTCCAGGCGCGGCTCCCGCCAGAGTCCCAGGAAACCCGTGCTGGGAGAGAGCGCCAGGGTGCGCCGCATCAGCGATTGAAAGGCCGCGTCTCCGAGCCGTTCTCGCAGCACCTGGATACCCCGGGCCGCCATGACTCCCGCCACGCACGGGCCCAGGCGCTCCCGTGTGCTCAACCACTCCCGCTCCTCGAAGTCCTCCCGGGAGCCCACCGCGGCCCCCACGGACAGCCGTCCTGGAGCGTTCCGGTTCACCCACCACGTGGTGAACCCATCCAGCAGCCACTGGCGCCGCTCCCTTTGGACGATGCCGTCGCTGAGCTCGATGAGCACCTCTCGGAAGAGGAAGGCCTCGAAGGCGTCCACGTCGAAGTCCGGCGCCGCGAGATGGGCCCGGACGACGACCCCGTCCCTCTTCTCCAGCTTCGCGCGCTGGAACACGTCCGCGTCGAGCCCGGTGATGGGAAGGACCGCGACCGCGGGCATCCGCTCCAGCGCGAGGTAGTCCCCCAGCGTGCCCAGATTCCTCGCGAGCCGTTGCGCCAGGGCCCGGGCTCGCTCCGGAGGGAAACCCACGCCGGATGCCACCTGGAGGGCCGTGTTCCTCACCGGTGCCTGCTCCGCCTCGTTGAGGACGAAGGGCTCACGCAGCTTCTCCTCGGCCATCGCGGCGGCCACCGACGTCAGCCCGATGAGGATGCACGCGATGAAGACCTTCTCCCGGTGGCTCATCCGCTGGGACAGCAACTCCGTCAGTGTGCCATCCCGGAAGAGCACCAGCCCGAATCCCAGGAGCGTCATGGCCGAGCCGAGGGCCCAGCAGATGCCGAGGGGCCTCCAGGGAATCCGGTGGCGCTCGAAGGCGAAATCGTGGCCGAGGAGCTGGAGGGGCGCGGATTGCCTGATGTCGAACTGGCTCAGGTGGTCCGCCACGAAGAGCGCGACGAGCAGCAGGAGCAAGAGCGGGAAGCGGTAGCGGCCCAGCAATCCCGACAGGGCGAGCAGACTCCAGCCCAGCATCACCACGGTCCCCGCGCGCAGCAGGAGCAGCAGGAGGAAGGACAGGGGAATGTCCTCGCTGTTGCGCGCCCGGTACGCGAGCACGCCCAGGTGCACGACGAGCGGAAGCAGGAGCACGACGGCCCCGAGCACGAGCTTGGTGGTGAGAATGCGCGCGCGGGAGAGGGGCAGGGACTCGAGGAAGAGCTGGGTGCGTTGGCCGTATTCACCCACCACCAGGCGGTGGGCCACGAAGAACGCCCCCACGGTGGTGAGGGCGACGGTGGGAATCCTGAGCCCCTCGAAGGGACTGCCCCAGGAGAGGCGCTCCGACTCCAACCAGGGCAAGAGGATCAACACCGGGCCGAAGAGGACATTGAAGAGCAACCACGCCCCCCTGTGCTCCCGCCACTCCTTGCGCACGAGCGCGCCGCTCATGACTCGTCCGAGCGCCGCGCGTAGGCGAGGAAGATCTCCTCGAGCGACAGGGGAGTCACTGACTCGGGAAGGAAGGGATGGGTGCTCCACGCCTCCGGCTCGGCGGAGAGAACCCGGGCCATGCGCCCGTCCTCCAGTCGCTCGCGCCGCACGAGCGTCCAGCCCGCGGGCAGCGGCGCCTCCGTCGAAGTCTCCACCACCCTCCGGGTGGATTGGCGCAGCGTGTCGAGGCTGCCCTGGAAGCGCAGCCGCCCCTCGTGGAGGATGCCGATGCGGTGCGCCACTTCCTCCACCTCGCCGACGAGGTGCGAGGAGAAGAGCGCGGTCTGCCCCTCGCGCCGGACCTGGTCGCGGAGGATGTCGAGGAATTCGCGCCGCGCCACGGGATCCAACCCCGCCGTGGGCTCGTCGAGGATGAGCAGGGGAGGGCGGTGGGCCAGCGCGAGCGCCAGTCCCAGTTTCATCCGCGTTCCACCGGACAACTGCGCGGCCTTGCGCGTCTCCGGCACGTCCAGCACCCGGAGGAGCCTTCGGAACTCCGCGTCATCCCATTGGGCGAAGAAGCCGGAGACGAACCGTCCCAGCTCAAGCGCCGTCATCCACGGATAGAAGACCTGCTCCTGCGACACGTAGCCGAGGTGCCGCTTCTGGGCGGTGCCCACGCGGCGTACGCGCTCGCCCATCAACTCGATTTCGCCCCCATCCGCCCGGAGGATGCCCATCAGCATGCGCAACGTGGTCGTCTTCCCCGCGCCGTTGCGCCCCAGGAAGCCGTAGACCTCGCCGCGCCGCAGCTCGAGGTCCACTCCCTCCACGGCCTTGACCTGGTGGAAGGCACGGGTGAGCCCCTGCGTGCGGAGGATGACGTCGGACATGGCGCGGCAGTCTAATCTGATAGTCTTTTCCGCCATGAAAAGTCCGGTTCGCCAGCTCCTTCCCGTGTGCCTCCTCCTGCTCGTCGCCACCTCGCGCTGTTCCTGTCTCACCGCGACGACCTCCTCGGGTACCTGCGAGGGGCGCATGGGCGACCTGGATGTCACCGGCACGCTCGATCCCGAGAGCGAACACCACATCCTGTGGCCCTCTGGCGCCAATCCGGAACGCACGGCCCTGACCCTGAGCTGTTCCAAGGGCCTGCTCAAGGTGCGCGGCAAGATGCCTCGCATCTCCGTCTTCAAGGACTCCTACTCGCTGCCGTCGGACGCGGGCTCGCCGTGCCCTCCCTCGGGCGGTGACGGGGGCAGTCCGGACGCGGGCGCCTCGGATGGTGGCGACTCCGGTACCTGCACCCCCTCCGGAGAGACGGACTACAACACGGTCCGCGAATGGGAGATCATCTCCTCCCAGGTGGGCCCCGCGCTCGCCTCGGGTGCCGTCGCCGCCGTCCTCAAGCTCGACCAGAGCATCGATGGCACCGTGACGATGGAGTTCGTCGATGGCTCCAAGGTGACCATCCGCTTCAACGCCTACCACGAGGACAGCCTGGACGAGGGCATTCCTCCGTCCTCGGGCGGGGGAAGCTCGGACTCGGACTCCGACTGAGCCCGCCGTGACGTCCTGGCGCCAGCGGTTGTCCGAGCCGGTGGACGCGGCGTTCCTGGTGGCGCTGCGCGTGTTCCTGGGCGCGGTGCTCACGGTGGCCGTGGTCCGCTACTTCCTGCACGGGTGGATTGGCGCCTACTACGTCACGCCCCGGGTGTACTTCCCCTTCCATGGTTTCGAGTGGCTGCGGCCACTGCCCGGCTGGGGAATGTACGCGCTCTTCGCGCTGCTGGGTCTGCTCGCCCTGGGGCTGATGGTGGGGGCGTGGCCTCGGGCGTGCGCGGCGCTCTTCGGAGGACTGTTCGCCTACGTGCAGCTCCTCGATCGCTCGCACTACCTCAACCATTACTACCTGGTGTGCATCCTGTGCGGCCTGCTGGCGCTGATGCCGCTGTCCGCCGGGGCGTCCCTCTCCGCGCGCGGGCGGCCCGACCTCGTCCGGGACTCCGTGCCCGCCTGGACGTTGTACACCCTGCGCGCCCAGTTCCTCGGGGTGTACCTGTTCTCGGGGCTCGCCAAGTGGCAGCCGGACTGGCTCGTGCGCCATCAGCCCATGCACATGTGGCTGTCCACGAGCGCGGGGGCCCGGTGCCTCACGCCCCTGTTCTCCATCGACACCCTGGCGGCGTTGAGCAGCTGGGGCGGCGCCGTCATCGTGCTGTTCGCCCCGCCGTTGCTGCTGCTCAAGCCCGTCCGGCCGTATGCCTATGCGGCACTCGTGGCCTTCCATGTGCTGTCGGGGGCGCTGCTGCCCCTGGGCATCTTTCCCTGGCTCATGGTGCTGGCGCTGCTCGTCTTCTTCGAGCCGGGCTGGCCCCGGCGCTGGTGGCGCGGAATCACCCCGGGGGGCTCTTCCCCGGTGGCGTCGCCGGTCCCTCGCTGGCTACTCGCCGTGCTGGGGGCGCACTTCCTCGTGCAACTGCTCCTGCCGTTGCGGCACTGGGTGTATCCGGGCGATGTGCTGTGGAACGAGGAGGGCTTTCGTTTCAGCTGGCACCTGAAGATCCGCGAGAAGCATGGCCGGGTTCGCTTCTTCGCCACGGATCCCCGCACGGGCGCGCGGTGGGAACTGCGCCCCGAGGGCCTGCTCACCGACAAGCAGGCGGGCCGGATGCTGACCCAGCCGGATCTCCTCCTCGCCTTCGTGCACGTGCTCGCCGAGCGCACGGGCATTCCCGGCGTCGAGGTGCGCGCGGACGTCCAGGTGTCCCTCAACGGGCGCTCCTGGAGTCCCCTCGTCGATCCCCAGGTGAACCTCGCCGCCGAGCGGGACGGTTTCGCACCCAAACCGTGGATTCTCCCAAAGCCGGACTAAATGTGGCTCATGCGAATGCGTGAGCCGTACCCACAGCAATCCGAGCACGCGAATATCCAAGCCCCTCCCTCCTTCCGGCGTGCCCGGCCTCTTGGCGTGGCGGAGACGGACGGACAGGTGAAGGCGCTCGGGAAGGAATTGAGCCGCAAGGAACAGGCGCTCGCGGAGGCGCGGGCACTGGTGGCGCTGTCGAAGAACGCGAAAGGACTCATCCTGGGGGGCCGTGGACGGCTCCACCCCCTGGAGGTGCGGCGCCAGGTGTGCCGGCTCGTGGCGCAGGCCATGGAGGATGGGGCGCGGTTGTCTTCGGCGTGCCGGCTGTTGGGCCTGTCGGGGCGGACCGTGCAGCGGTGGCGCAAACCCGAACGAGCCCAGGATGGACGGCTCAAGGCGCGCCGCCGCCCCGCCAACCGGCTCAGCGATCAGGAGCGTGGGCTCGTGTTGGAATTGCTCCACGCGCCTGGCTTCGAGGGGCTCTCTCCCAGGCAAATCGTCCCGAGGCTCGCGGATCAGGGCGTCTACGTGGCCTCGGAATCCACCATGTACCGCCTGCTCCGGTCGCACAAACGCGCGGAGTGCGCCAAGGACATCCGCTCCAGGCCACGGCCGGGACACGAGCGGCGCGTGACGGCGCCCAACCAGGTCTGGAGCTGGGACATCACCTACCTGAATGGCCCGCTCCGAGGCTCCTTCCTCTATCTCTACATGATGATGGATGTTTTCAGCCGCCGCATCATGGGATGGAAGATCCATCGCGAGGAGCGCGCCGAGCACGCCGCCCGCTTCGTCCGCGCGGTGTGCGAGGAAAACAACATCAATCCGGCCGGACTGGTGTTGCACTCCGACAATGGGCGGCCCATGAAGGGAACCACGATGTTGTACACCCTCCGGCAACTGGGAATCGTGCCCTCGTTCAGCCGCCCCCAGGTCAGCAACGACAATCCCCATGCCGAGGCGCTGTTCAGCCTCTTGAAGAGACACAAGGACTATCCCTCCACGGCCTTCTCCTCACTGGAGAGCGCGTGTGCCTGGATGGCCCGGTTCGCCTCCTGGTACAACCGCGAGCATCTCCACGGAAGCCTGTGTTTCGTCTCCCCCAATGACAGGTACTTCGGACGTGACGACATGGTGCTCGCGAGGCGGCGCGCGGTCTACGAGCAGGCCCGGCTCCAATCCCCCGTCCGCTGGCCTTCGGGTCCGCGGCGTTGGTCTTCCCCGGCCCCGGTCCAGATGAAGGTCTGGCCTCCCCTGGACCCCCACGCACTTCAGACAGAGTATATAATTCCACCCAGCCCACTCCTCGTGCGCGCGTGCAATCCCACCACGGAGGGACTCTTGTTTGATCGGCTACTGGACGAAAGGGCTGTTGCCCAATAGGCGACAAGTTCCTTGACACACAGCGTCCCGTGGCAGGCGGTTGGGCTTCGTATGGAGATCCATGGCCCGCCGCGAAAGCACGTCCCGTGGTGGCAGCATTGTTGTCGCTTGGTGAGGCCCCCCTCCAGAAACCCAGGAGGTAGGGTGATACGCCGCCAGGCCGTCAATGCAGTCAGGGGTGGTAACGGCTATCCGCACGTGTCCTAGGGCCGTTCGCCTGCTTCGAACCAGCGGAGAAACGAGGAACGTCTTTGATACGCGTTGGATTGGTTGGCATCGGGGCCCAGACGAAGGAAAACATCCTCCCTTCGTTGTTGCAGATTCCCGATATTCAGATAGTCGCCGCTTGCGATATGTCACTCGAGCGCGCGGAAGAGGTGAAGAGCTACGTGCGCGACGTCCAGGTGTTCAAGGACGTCTCGACGATGATCAACTGCATGGGCCCGGACGCGCTGGTGCTGGCCTGTCCTCCCCAGGCTCATCGGGATATCTCCCTGATGGCGATCGAGCGCGGCATCCATGTCTTCGTCGAGAAGCCGCCGTGCTTCACGCTCAATGAGCTCAAGGACATGATCGATGCGGCGGCGCGCAAGCGGGTGGTGACCGCCGTGGGCCTCAACTTCCGGTTCGCCCGGCCGATCCAGCACCTGCGCAAGATCGCGGCGAGCGAGAAGTTCGGCCGGCCCGTGCATGTGCAGATCAACCACTACGCGGGCAAGCCTCGCGCGCCCATGTGGGGCCTGACCTCGACCCTTCGCTCGTTCCTGCTCGCGCAGACGATCCACTCGATCGATCTGACGACGGCGTTCGGCAAGAATGACGTGACCGATGTCCGCTCCTCCGTCCAGCACGGCTCCGACGCGATGCTGGCGCGGATCGATCTCTCGTTCGCGTCCGGGATGTCCGCTTCCATCCTGACGGGCAGCATGTTCCCCTACTTCGAGTTCGACATGAAGGTGGTCAGCGACAAGTCGAACATGATCACCCTGGACAATCTGTGGAACATCACGCTCCACGATGCCGAGATCGCGTCGCAGGTGGTGGGTGGAGACAAGCGCTGGCGCAATGCCTGGCAGCCGGGGCCGCTGGATTCGGGTTATGTCCGCAGCGGCTATTTCGGTGAGCTGACGGGATTCTTCAACGCGATCCGCACCGGCACCCGCTTCGAGGCGGATTTCGAGAGCATGATTCCCACCTTCCAGGTGATCGAGCAGGTGTGCGCGGCGGAAATCCAGCCCGGTGTCGTGGCGCCGCCGTCCCTGCGTGTCCTTGGAGAGCAGCAGAGGAGCGTGGCCAATGGCTGAGGCATCCGTGCAGAGCAAGCGAGTCATTTCCGACAAGTACCGCGCGAGCCACGCGGACGATCAGTCCACCATGGCCGCCGCCCTGGACCGGGGTCTGTCGGGAACCTCCGACACGGTCACTGACTACGAGACGGCCCTCCGCGGCTACTTCTCGAACCGCAATGCCATCGCCATTTCGTCCGGCGGTGCCGCCATCACGGTGGCGCTGGTGGCCGCGGGCGTGAAGGCGGGCGATGAGGTGGTGTTGACGCCGACCTGCCCGCTCTGCACCGTCTACCCGGTGATGGACATGGGCGCCAAGCCGGTGTTCGTGGACACCCGTCCGGATGGCTTCGGCGTGGACCTCGCGGACCTGGAACGGGTGGTGACCAAGAAGACCCGGGCCATCATCGAGATCCCGATGTGGGGCATGCCGACCCAGGTCGATGAGCTCCAGCAGGCCGCGCGCAAGGCTGGCATTCCGCTCATCCTGGATCTCGCCCACTCGCACGGCTCCACGCTGCATGGACGCTCGCTCTCCGCGTACGGAGACCTGTCCTGCTACAGCACCCACGAGCGCAAGCCGCTGGCGACGGGTGAGGGTGGTTTCATCCTCACGGACAACGATGACCTGGCCAAGCGCTGCCGGGATTACAGCCGGTTTGGCAACCTCAACGGACGCGACTTCGGCTTGAACTTCAAGCTGGGCGCGCTCGCCGCCGCGCTCGGTACCAACCGGATCAAGTACCTGGATCGGCAACTGGAGGCGCGCCGCGAGAACGCGGAGCGGTTCCTGTCCAAGCTCGAGCATCCGTCCGTGCGGGAGTTCACGCGGATCAAGGGAGGGAAGCACAACTACTACTTCCTCACCCTGCGCACGAGCTTCGCCAACAACCGCCGCTTCATCGACTACCTGGATGATCACGGCGTTCCGTCGGACATCAAGCGCTATGGCTGCCGCTGCTTGTACGACTTCCCGGCGGTGGAGCAGTTCCGCCGGCCGTGTCCCAATGGCGAGCAGTTGCTGAACAGCATGACCACCATTCCCGTCCACCCGGCGCTGTCGGGTGACGACATGGACTACATGGTAGGCCTCATCAACGCCTACCGAGAGGGGTAGGTTGGCGTGAACACCATGGATCCTCGTTTGCCCAAGCAGTGGACCGCGTCTGGTTTCGTTCTTCATCCGGAGCGCAAGGTGCTGTTGATCCACCACCGGAAGCTCGGTGTCTGGCTGTATCCGGGTGGTCATATCGAAAGCACGGAGTCACCGGATGATGCCGTGCTTCGCGAAATCAGCGAGGAAACGGGGATACAAGCGAGGATCCTGGGTCTTCTCGACACGCCCTTGGCCGACGCCGAGGCCGATGTGCATGTGCTGCACACTCCCTACCGGGTGTTGTGCGAGCGCATCAACGATCCCAAGGGCCACCACTACCACATTGATTTGATCTACCTCTGCGTGGCCCTGGAGACGAACCTCACCGCGAACAGCGAGGTCCACGCGGCCCGCTTCTTCGGGCAGGACGAGATCGCGGACCTGAAGCTGTTTCCCAACTTCCGCGTGCTGCTGGGGCGGGTGTTCGAGGACGAGGAGGTCTGGCGGGCCATGGACAGGCTGACGGGGCAGGAGGCGGCATGAGCACGCCAGGAGTCGCCTCCGCTCGCCACCGGATCGACGATGCGTTCCGGCACCGTCATCCCGACGACGAGTTGTACTTGCGGCGGGCCCTGGAGACGGGGCTGACCGGAACCGCGCCAATCGTGGAGCAGTACGAGCGGAAGATCTCGGAGCGTTATGGGATCCGCCACGTGCTGGCGGTCTCCTCCGGCTCGGCCGCGGTCGCGGTCGCCCTGGAGGGCATCGACTGGGAGGTGGGCGATGAAATCATCGTTCCACCGAGCTGCCCCATCTGCACGGTCCTGCCCATCATGGCGCGAGGACTCAAGCCGGTCTTCTGCGATGTGCGCCCGCACAACTTCGGGCTCGATCCGGAGGACCTGGCGCGGGTCGTGTCGCCACGAACACGGGGCATCATCGAAGTCCCCATGTGGGGCTATCCGTCGAGGGCGGATGAGCTGTGGTCCATTGCCCGCGCCCTGGACCTTCCGTTGATTCTCGACCTGGCCCACTGCCATGTGACGCGCCTGAACGGGAAATGGCTGGCGGAATTCGGTGACATCGCCTGTTTCAGCACCCACGAAGGGAAATTCATGTCCACCGGGGAGGGCGGCTTCGTGATGACGAACGATGCCACCCGGGACGCGAAGATGCGGGCGTACACCCGGTTCGGAAACCTCGACGGCAAACAGGTGGGTCTCAACTACAAGCTCGGCGGGTTGCAGGCGGCCGTGGGGCTGGCCCGGCTGGATGCGATCGACTGGCACCTGGAGGTCCGCGCGCGCAATCGCCAGTACCTCCTCGAGCGGATCAACAACCCGCTTGTCCGCGAGCTGCCCATCGTCGAAGGTGGCGTCACCAACGGTTATGCACTCCTCATGCAGGTGGTGCGGGGTGACGGTCGGCGTTTCGTCGAGTATCTGGACGCGCATGGGGTCCCCTCGGACGTCAAGAAGTACGACAACCAGCCCTTGTACAACTACCCCCTCCTGGCGGACCGCCAACGCGACTGTAGGAACGCCAGGGAGTTGCTGCGCTCGCTGACAACGATTCCCCTGCACCCGCAACTTTCGGCCGAGGATCTCCAGCACATCGTCGCCACGGTGAACGCCTATGACGGATAATGTCTCTGATAGATCTAAAGGCAGACATGCGGTCGTTCTCGGCGGCAGTATTGGCGGTTGTCTCGCCGCCGAGGTGCTGTCGTCGGAGTTCGAACGGGTCACCCTCATCGAAAAGGGTGACTTCGATGACGACGTGAATGATCGGCGCGGCGTCCCGCAGGAAAAGCACGTCCACCTGCTGCTGCTGCGCGGCAAGCAGGTCATGGAGGAGATCTTCCCTGGCCTGCTGGCCGAGCTGGTCCAGGCCGGTGCCGACATCGCGGACCAGGGGCATGACGTCAAATGCTTCCACTATGGTCAGTGGAAGAACCGGTTCCAGACCGGAGTGAACGCGCACTACTGCAGCCGGCAGTTGCTCGACAACATCGTCCGGCGGCGCATCCGCGCCAACCCGAGGATCACCGTCCACTCCAAGACCCGGGTGCTGGGCCTCCTGTTCCACCCGGGAGGCGCGCCCTGTGTCCGGGGCGTGTTGTTGGATGAGGCCGCTCCGGTCCGGGAGTTGGCCGCGGACCTCGTGATCGACGTCAGCGGACGAGGCTCTCGCACGGCCGAGTGGCTGGCGAAGGAAGGTCTGGGCGAGGTGAAGAAGACCCTCGTTGAGACCAAGCTCGGCTATGCCTCGCGGGTGTACCGTCGGCGGCCCGAGTTCGCCGACCGCTGGAAGGTGCTGCTCGTCCTGCCCAAGCCCCCTTTCAACCGGGCCATGGGCGTGATCAGCCCCATCGAGGGCAACCGCTGGCTGGTCACCACGGGAGGGTGGTTCGGTGAGTTTCCCAAGCCGGAGCCGGAGGAGTTCCTCCGGTTCCTGGGGACGCTGCCGGTCCCGGACATCCAGGAGATCATCCGCGAGGCCGAACCCCTCTCGGACGTGGCGGGCTTCGGTATTCCGGGCAGCATGCGGCGCCACTACGAGGACGTGCCGGTGTGGCCCAATGGGCTCCTGGTCATGGGTGATGCGCTGTGCAGCATGAACCCGCTGTACAGCCAGGGCATGACGCTGTGCGCGTTGGAGGCGGACGTGTTGAGGCGGCAACTTCCCCTCTGGAAGCAGGGTGGGGTGGGGACCAACGCCATTCAAGCGCTGCTGGTCAAGGTGATCGAGCCCGCCTGGAACATGGCCGTGTCGGAGGACATGCGTTTCCCGGAAACGCAGGGGCACCGCTCGCTCGGATTGAGGTTCCATCACTGGTACGGCTCGGGGCTCTGCGAGCTGGCCGCCTCGCATCGGTTGACGCTGCAGACCCAGGTGGGTGTCACCAACCTGGTGGTTCCTCCGAGCCAACTCTTCCGGCCCGAGATAGCGGCCCGGGTCGTCCTCAACAAGCTGCGCCCTCGTTTTGGCAAGACGGTGAGCAATCCCCATGCGTGAGGTCTGGAGTCGAATTCAACATGTCGTCTGGGATTGGAACGGGACGTTGCTCGATGATGTGGACCTGGCGGTCAACGGGGTCAATCATGTGTGCGCCCGCTTCGGTCTCCCCGCCGTCACGCGGGACGTCTACCGTGCCCGCTTTCAGTTTCCGATTTCCGAGTTCTATTCCTCGCTCGGATTCGATCTGACGCGGATTCCCTTCGGTGACATCATCCGCGAGTACCTGTCCGTCTTCGATGCGCGGGTGCGGCACTGCGCGCTGAACGATGGCGCGATGGAGTTGTTGGAGTGCTTGCGCCAGAACGGCATCGAGTCGTCCATCCTGTCCGCCTCCTACCGGCCGACCCTGGTGCAGACCCTCGAGGCGAAGGGGCTCAGCGGGTACTTCACCCATGTGTGTGGGCTGGGAGACGAGAAGGCGACGAGCAAGCTCGTGGAGGGACGCATCCTTCACGAGAAGCTGGGCTTGCCGGGCGAGCGGATCGTCTACCTGGGGGACACCACTCACGACGCGGAGATCGCCGCGGCCCTGGGGTGGAGCAGTTGCATCCTGTCTTGCGGACACCAGGACGATGGCCGCCTGGGTGCCTGCGACTCCCCGCGCGTGTCTGGAATCCCAGCGCTTTTCGAGGACCTGCCGTGGCCTCTCGCCAAGGCCGTGTCCGATCGCCGAGGTGTCCATGCTGCCCACTGAGTTGTTGCCACCGCTGATCGCCGCGTTGCTGTGCTCGACCCTGTTGTTCCGCGCGGCCGTGTTCGTCTATTACTCGGACCCGGAGCGGGTCCTGCGCATCTCCCGGCTCCGCCCTCGTCTGGAGGGCAAGCGGGAGCATCTGTACAAGCCGTTGGACGAGTGGTTCGCGCCGCTCCCGTTCGTGTGGACGTGGCTCGACATCTTCATCGGGGTATTGCTCGCGCGGCAGTTCGACCATCCCCTGGCCTGGTTCGCGTTGACCTTCTGGGTGGGTGGCCGCTTTCGCGCCCTCCAGGAGTTCGGGCACAACGCGGTGCACTACGCCCTGTGCCGCTCGCACGGTTGGCAGTGGTGGCTGTCCGATGTGTTCTACCAGTTCCCGGCGTTCAAGCGGGACATGCACAGCCGGCAGATCACCCATACCCAGGAGCATCACCGCCACCCGAATCACGAGAAGCTCGATCCCAACCGCGCACGCGTCCGTGATGGTGGCATGCGCAGTGGACTGACGCAGACGCAATTCATCCTCCGGTTGTTCTACCCGCTGTCGCCAGCGGGAATGATGGTCAGCATCAAGACGATGGTGCGCAACAGCCTGCTCAACCATCGCCGGATCACCGCGGTGGCCCGGGTGGTGACGCTGGTGGTGCTCTCCGCGCTGCTGCATGCCGCGGCGGGCTGGAAGGCGGTTGTCTGGGGCTGGCTCGTCCCCCTGGTGACCACCTACTCCCTGTTCGCCTGGGTGTCGCTCCTGACGGAGCATCGCTGGTTCAAGACACCGGGTTGGTCCGAGGATCGCCTGACGCGGGAGTTCCTGGCGGGGCGCCCCACGGACTACCGGGGCATTTCGGGATGGCTGATTCGCGTGTTCCTCTGCCCGAGCTCGGACGCCTACCACCTCGCTCACTCGCTCTATCCCGGGGTCCGTTGGAACTACCTGCCGGCGATTGATCGGGTCCTGAAGGTGGACGAGCCCCGCTACACGGAACACGCGAGCGAAGGACTGCTGCTCTCGCGCGACGGCATCCCGTCCGCGCTTTCCGAGCTGCGAGACCGCCTGGTCTCGGAGAGACAGCTCGAATCAACTCTCTACATTCAAGAGGAACGGTGATGGACAAGAGCGTGAAGGCCCCTCGTATCGGCATCATTGGCGGCAGCGGGTTGAGCAAGCTGCTCGCCTTGTCCGACGTCCGGCGGGTGAAGGTGGAGACTCCCTTTGGTGATCCCTCGGACGAGGTGATCCTGGGGTCGCTCGGCAAGGCCCAGGTCGCGTTCCTCCAGCGCCATGGGCCCGGCCACCAGATTCCCCCGGCGCAGATCAACGTGCGCGCCAACATCGCGGCGTTGAAGCACGTGGGTTGTACGCAGCTGCTCTCGCTCAGTGCGGTTGGAAGTTTGCGGGAAGACTGTCCTCCAGGGTCGTTCGTGCTGGTGGATCAATTCATCGACCGGACGATTCAGCGGGAGAAGACCTACTTCGGGCGGGGACTCGTCGGGCATGTGCCGTTTGGAGATCCGGTCTGCAAGCGGATGCGGACGGCGCTGGCGGAGGTGGCCACGAAGCTGAAGCTGACCCATGTCAATGGGGGCACCTACGTCGTGATGGAGGGACCGCAATTTTCCACGCGGGCCGAGTCCAATCTTTACAGGAGCTGGGGCGGGACGGTGATTGGAATGACCGCCATGCCCGAAGCCAAGCTGGCGCGTGAAGCGGAACTTTGCTACGCGATGGTCGCCATGCCCACGGATTATGACTGTTGGTACGACAGTCATGAGGCCGTGACGGCCAGCCTGGTCAGCGAGCGGATGGAGCGGATCGCGGTGCAGGCCAACGCGCTCGTGGAGCAGGTGTGCGCCGTGCTGTCGGCGCATCAGGAGTCTTGCCCCTGTGGTTGTGATCGCGCGCTCGACACGGCCATCATGACTCATCCTTCCTCCCGGAATCCGGAGATGATGGTACGCTTGGGCTTTGTCGTGCCCCGAATCATCCAATCCCCGGGTGGAGGCCCCAAATAGAATGAGCGGCGAGACCATGCGAGACCGCATCCGCATCCATGAAGTCAAGGTGTTGTCGGATGATTGGTATGTCTTGAAAAAGACAACCTTTGACTTCCAGCGCAAGGACGGCTCGTGGCAGAAGGTGAGCCGGGAAACCTATGATCGTGGCAATGGCGCGACCATTCTGCTCTACAACCGGCAGAAGAAGACCGTCATCCTCACGAGGCAGTTCCGGTTTCCCGCGTTCGTCAATGGCCACCCTGGGATGTTGATCGAGGCCTGCGCGGGTCTGCTGGACACCGATGACGCGGAGACGTGCATCAAGCGCGAGACCGAGGAGGAAACGGGCTTCCTGGTCAGCAACGTCAAGAAGGCGTTCGAGGCCTTCATGAGTCCGGGCTCGGTCACCGAAATCCTCCACTTCTTCGTGGGGGAGTACACGGATCGGGACAAGACAGGGGAGGGCGGCGGACTGCTATCGGATGGCGAGGACATCGAGGTTCTCGAACTGCCGCTCGAGCAGGCGCTGCGGATGATCTCGACGGGCGAGATCATGGACGGCAAGACCATCATGCTGCTGCAACACGCCAAGCTGGCGGGGTTGCTGGACTGAGAGCTGCCCCGGGGGATGCCCGTCTGGCCCGGGTCTGCTTTCGTCAGGACTTCTTCATGACAGACGTTTCGCAAAAGCAGACCGTGGTGGCGTATAGCGCCATGGAAGAATACGAGCTGGCCGAGTATGCCCAGGGCATCGAGGCGGCGAATCCGGATCTCCGGATCCGGATCGAGCGGATGTCCACCGCCGCCTTGTTCGATCGTTTGCTCTCCGAGGGTCCTGACGGGGGCTGGGACATCATCCTGGGTTGGGCGTTGACGACGATGTTGGCCCCCGAGCTGCGCGGCTGGTTCGCGCCCCTGGACTCGGAGCGGGTGCGCGGCTTGCCGGCGTCGGCGCGAGATCCCGAGTCGCGGTGGTTCTGCCCTTCCGCCTTCGTTCCCGCTTTCTGCGTAAATGAGACGCGCCTGGCCCGCAAGGGCCTCCCGGTACCGACACGCTGGGAGGAGTTGGCGGACGCTCGCTACCGGGGGGAATTGGTGCTGCCGGACCCGACCTACTCCGGAGCGGGTTTCCTCCACCTGACCGCCCTGCTGCAGATGGCGGGTGAGGCCAAGACGTGGGAGATCCTGCGCGGGGTGTCCGCGAACCGGCCGCTCATCGAGCGCTCCGCGTTCGCGCCCTGCCTCGCCGTGGCGGGGGACGAAGCCTCGATTGGTGTCACCGTGTCGATCGCCGCGGAGCGGACGGCGAGGATGGGTCTGCCCGTCAAGATGGTGATTCCGGCCGACGCCGCGGGCTCGGAGCCCGAGGGGTTCGCGATGCGTGCCGGTTCTGTCCGGAAGGACGCGGCGTCCAGGGCCCTGGAGTGGATGCTGACGCCCGAGGCTTGCGTCATCTACCGGAAATATCACAAGGTCGTGTTGGTCGGCTCGGCGGACGCCCCGCCCAGGGAGCAGGGGCTCCCGATCCAACCCATCAATGCCGCCCAGGCGGCTGCTTCACGGGCGTCCGCGTGCGAGAACTGGCGTCGCGTCTTCACGCCAGCCGCCGTTTGAGGAATGCCCATGAATGTGTCTGCCGCTCCCAGCGAGGCCGAGAGTCAGGTGAGTCTGTTCCGCCAGCACAACGTGCGGGTGGTGTTCCTTGGCCGTTTGTCGGTCCTCATGGCGGATGTCATCCAGGACGTCGCCTTGATCTGGATCGTGTGGGAGTTGACGCACTCGTCGACCGCCACCGCGTTCGCGAGCATGTCGAGCCGCACGCCGCTCTGGCTGTTCAGCCTGCCCGCGGGCTCGCACGCGGATGCCGCCCCGCCCCGGCGCACGATCATCCTCACCAACCTCATCTGTGGCGTGCTCGCGCTGATGGTGGCGGGCCTGTCGAACCTGGGTTGGATGAGTGTGCCGGTGTTGTGCCTGTTCGCCTTCGCCATCTCCACCTGCCGGACCTTCGAGGCGCCGAGCTTCTATTCGCTCGTGCGGGGTCTGGCGCAAGAGGGAGCGGACACCCAGCAGCTCAATGGGATCGCGGACACGGCCAAGCGCGCCGCCCGCCTCACCGCGCCGCTGCTCGCCAACGCGCTGCGCGGAGTGATGCCGGTCTTCAACCTCTATGCGTTGATTGGTTTGTTCTACGCGGGCATGGCCTACGCGGGGCGCCGGCTCGAGGTCCGTGACTTTCGCAGTGAGCGCAAGCAGCGCAAGGGCCTGGTCGCCGACCTCAAGGAAGCGATGGTCGTGGTCCGCCAGCAGCCCGCGCTGCAGTACATCATCGTGGCCGAGATCCTCTTCAACCTCGCCTATGGCGCCTGCTACTACGTCCTCCTGCCGCGTCTGACCCTGGACACCACGGGAGGCGGCACCGCCGGTCATGCCTCCGCGGTCACGGCGTATGGAGTCGGCGGCCTGCTGGCGGGCTTCTTCTCCACGCGCCTCAAGATGGGACAGCACGCGCTGAACTACGCGACGGTCGCCTGGATTGGGATCGGAGCCTCCTTCGGGCTGATGTACTTCGCCACGAGCCTGCCGATGGTCATTCTGCTCACGGCTCTGGCGGGCGCGTCGATGGCCATCCAGAACATCGCGTTGTGGAGCGCCATCCATGTCGCGTGTCCACCCGAGCACTCGGGGCGGGTGTACTCGATCTGGCGCCTGGGCGCGGACATGGCGCTCACCGTGAGTACGCTGGTGGCGGGTGTCGTCGCCGACGCCTTCGGTCCCTCCGTGCCGATCGGGGTCATCGGTGTCTATGTCTTCTTCGCGATCCTGATCGCCCGCCGGTTCACGGTGGGGCGGGCCGAAAAGTTGTCTCCCTCCGTATCTTGATTGGACGTTCGCCGAGGTCCCTTCCTGGGTGGCATTGACCGCCCGGGTATGGGTCTGTCTCGAGAACGAAGACCCATGCGCTCGAATGTTGGTTCCTTGTCCTCGGTGACGGCCCTTGATGGGGCGCGGATCCGGTTCTCCGCTCATGGCGGGCAGATCTGCTCCTGGGAGACCGCGGATGGCGTTGAGCGGTTGTATTTGAGCCCATTGGCCGAATCGCGCCCCTCCGCCGCGACCCGTGGCGGAATTCCCGTCATCTTTCCCCAGTTCGCGCATGAGGGGCCCCTGCCGAAGCATGGGTTCGCCAGGTCGAGTGTCTGGCGGGTGTCGAGCAGCGCGATCCTCCCCTGTGGAAGTGGTTCCGTCGAATTGCGGTTGTCGGATGATCCGCATACCCGGAGCGTCTGGCCCCATTCCTTCGAACTGGTGCTGCGCGCGCGCTTCAAGGGCTCGGAGTTGACGACGTCCGTCTCCGTCATCAACACGGGGAATCTCCCGTTCGACTTCACGTGCGCACTGCACACCTATCTGGCCGCGAGCGCGCCCCAGGCCGTCATCCATGGCTTGCAGGGGATTCGCTATCTGGACTCCGCGGACCAGCGGCGGAGGGATACCCAGCGGGAGGATCTTCTCCGGATCGACCGGGAGTTGGACCGGTTCTTTTTCGGAGTGACCACGCCCGTCGAGGTCCGGGGCGGCGATGCGTCGATCCGGGTGAGGCAGGAGTCGTTCCCCGACGTGGTTGTCTGGAATCCCTGGCGGGAACTCTCCAGAAGGCTTGCCGACCTTCCAGATGAAGGATACAGACATTTTGTTTGTATTGAATCAGCCGCCGTGGAGCGGCCTGTCTGTCTCTCGCCTGGGGAAGAGTGGTTGGCATCCCAGCACTTGAGTGTCTTTTCGTCACCCCTTGGAGCCCACCCATGATCCAGATCGCCTCTCCATTCGCCGCCCAGCAGGACTCCACGCTTCGTGAGGAGGTGGGTGCCCGTCTTCGGGACATCCCGGACTTTCCCAAGCCGGGCGTTCGCTTCAAGGACATGACGCCCGTCCTGGCGGATCCGCGTCTGTTTGGCAGGGTGGTGGACGCGATGGCGGCGCCCTTCCAGGGTCAGCGCATCTCCCGGGTGGTGGGCGTGGAGGCTCGCGGCTTCCTGCTGGGCGCGCCCATCGCCCTGAAGCTGCACGCGGGCCTGGTTCCCGCGCGCAAGCCGGGAAAGCTGCCCTGGCGCACGCGCACCGAGCGCTATTCCCTGGAGTACGGCGAGGACGGTCTGCAGATGCACGAGGACGCCGTGGGTCCGGGCGACCGGGTGCTCATCGTGGATGATCTGCTGGCCACGGGCGGTACGGCCGAGGCCGCCGCGCGCCTCGTGACTCAACTGGGTGGCGAGGTGGTGGGCTTCAGCTTCCTCATCGCGCTCGACTTCCTGCCGGGACGTGAGCGGCTGGGGCGAGACAAGGTCTGCGCCCTGCTCTCCTACTGACGGCCTCAGCCCGCGCGCTGCTCGCGCAGTGCGGAGATGAACCGCTCGGCGGGCAGGGTGTTGAGGACATCGCCCCGGCGGGCCCAGCCCCGGCGCGCGGTGGCCACGGCGTAGGCCAGGTTCTCCAGGTCCGAGGCCCGGTGCGCGTCACAGCTCACCACGAGCTTCACGCCCCGTTGGATGGCCATGCGCACGTGCTCCGTCTTGAGATCCAGGCGCTCCGGCTTGCCGTTGACCTCCACCACCACGCCGCGCTCGGCGGCCTTGTCGAGCACCGCCTCCATGCGCATGGGGTAGGGGTCGCGGCTCTGGATGAGGCGCCCGGTGGGGTGTCCGAGGATGTGCAGGTGCGGGTTGTCGAAGGCCTGGAGCAGCCGGCGCGTCATCTGCTCCTCGTCCATGCCGTGGCGCACGTGGATGGAGCCGATGACCACTTCCAACTGTTCGAGCACGCCGTCGGAGTAGTCGAGCGCGCCGCTCTCCAGGATGTCCACTTCGATTCCCTTGAGCAGCCGCAGGCCCTTCACGGTGTCGTTGACGCGGTCGATTTCATCCCACTGCCGGCGCAGGTCGTCCTCCTTGAGACCCCCGGCGTAGATGGCCGTCTGGCTGTGCTCGGTGACGGTGAGGAACTTGAGTCCCATGGCCTGGGCCGCGCGCGCCATCTCCTCGAGGGAGTTCTTCCCGTCCGACCACGTGCTGTGGGCGTGCACGGCGCCCTGGATGTCCTCCCACGCCACCAGATCCTCGGGCAGCTTGCCCGCGAGCGCCGCCTCGATCTCCCCCGTGTCCTCGCGCAGCTCGGGGGGGATGTACTGCATGTCCAGCAACCGGTAGAGCGCGGCCTCGTCGGGCACATGCAGCTTGGTGCCGTCGGCGCGGTGCACGCCCCACTCGGAGATCTTCAGGCCGCGCTCCTGGGCGAGCCCTCGCAGGCGCACGTGGTGGGCGCGCGAGCCGGTGAAGTGGTGCAGCGCGGTGGCGAAGTCCTCGTCCGGAAGCACGCGCAAGTCCACCTGCAGGTCCCTGTCGTGCAGCCGCACCGAGCACTTGCTCTCGCCCCGGCCGATGATGTGGGCCACCTCGGGGGCGCGGCAGAAGGCGTCGAACACCGCGCCGGGCTCGGCCGCCGAGGCGATGAGGTCCACGTCGCCCACGGTTTCCGCCCGCCGGCGCAGACTCCCCCCGACGCTCGCGCGCACCACACCGGGCGTGGTCCGTACGGAGGTGAGCAGCCGTTCGGCCACGGGCATCACGTCCCCGAGCAGCCGCCGGGGCGTGGTCGAGCGCCGGTACAGCTCGATGCCCGCCAGCAGGTTGGCCTCGCTCTTCTCGCCGAAGCCCGCCACATGGCGCACGCGGCCCTCGCGGCAGGCCTTCTCCAGCGCGTCCACGCTGTCCACGCCCAGCTCCCGGGCGAGCAGCACGGCCTTCTTCGGGCCCAGCTCCGGCACCCGGACGAGATCCAGCACGCCCGCGGGCAATTCGGCGCGCAGGGACTCGTAGGTGGAGAGACGGCCCGTGGACATCAGCTCGGCCACCTTGTCGGAGATGGCCTGCCCGATTCCCGGCAGTTCCTTGAGGCGGTCCTCGCGCAGCAGGGCCCCGAGGTCCTCGGAGATCCCCGAGATGCGGTCGGCGGCGATGTCGTAGGCGCGGCTGCGGAAGGGATTCTCCCCCTTCATCTGGAGGTAGAGGGAGATGTCCCGGAGAACCTGGACCACGGTGGCTTTGTCTGGCGGCTTCACGGGGGAAAGGTAATGCCCTCGGAATGGGGGTGCAGGCGAGTGGAAACGTGATGTCCTTCGCGTTCGTCCCCAGGGGCACCGGTATGGTGGTTGGATGACACTGGGACCGACACGGCGCGGGCTTTTCGGGTTCACGCTCGGTGTCCTGCGGCTCGTGCTGGGCGGGGCGCCCTCGGCCCGGGCCCAGAGCGTCTGGCCGGGAACATGGCGGGCGGGCGGGGAAACCCCCGCGCTCCGCGCAAGACCTCCCCAGCCCCCACTCCAACGGGGTACAAGGATCGCCGGGCAGTGATTCCAGACAGCCACGAGAGACGGAAGCGATGAAGATCAAGCTCGGACCAGCGGACTTCGCCGAAAAGGAGATGCGGGGCTACGAGGTGGGCAAGCGCAGCCTGTGCATCGCTCGCATCAATGGGCGCTACAAAGGACTGGATGACTCGTGCAACCACGCCGGGTGTCTGCTGTCCGGCGGCCGCATCGAGGACAACATGGTCGTCTGTCCCTGCCACGAGGTGGGCTTCGACATGGACACGGGCAAGAACGAAACCTCCCCGGGTGTGTGTGACGACCAGCCCACGATGGCGGTCTCGGTCGAGGACGGCGAGCTGTCGGTTGAGTTGTCCGAGCAGGATTTGTAGGAGGACGGGATGGCACACGAGGGACACGATCACCGCCACGGGCACCACCACCACCACCCGCATGGGCACGAGCACGGCCATGACCATGGGCACGAGCACGGCCATGACCATGGGCACGAGCACGGCCATGACCATGGGCACGAGTCGCACGCGGCCGAGGAGCACAAGGCCCATGCGCCGGTTCATGTGAGCGCGTTCGTGGTGACGTGCTCGGACAGCCGCGATGCGTCACGAGACGAGAGTGGCCGGACGTTGCGCGAGTTGCTGGAGGCCGAGGGGCACTCGGTGAGTGGCTACAAGGTCATCCCGGACGAGCCGGAGGCCATCCGCGCGACGCTCAACGAGGCGCGAGAGGTGGGCGCCCGGGCGGTCCTCTTCACCGGAGGCACGGGGATTGGCCGCCGCGACAGCACGGTGGAGACGCTGAGGAGCCTCTTCGAGAAGGAACTGCCCGGTTTCGGCGAGCTGTTCCGGATGCTGTCGTACCAGGAGATTGGTAGCCCCGCGATGATGTCCCGCGCCACGGCGGGCACCTGGCAGGGGATGATCCTCTTCTCGCTGCCGGGCTCGCCCCAGGCGGTGCGCCTGGGGTTGCACAAGCTCATCCTCCCCGAGCTGGGGCACGCGGTGCGCGAGCTGACGCGTTAGGGCCGGGCCTCGTCACGGGGCCGCTCCGAGTTGCGTTTTCGATCCCGCGCGATGCGCTCCAGCAAGCGGCGCGCGGGCATGAAGTCGGGCTTCGCGGCCAGCGCCTCCTGGAGTTGCTGCTCGGCTTCGCTGACGCGGCCCTGGAGCCACAGCACCTGTGCGAGGCTGGTACGGACCTCGGGAAGGCGCGGCTCCAGCCGGGCCGCGGTCTCACAGGCCTCGAGCGCGCGCGGCAACTGCTTCAGGTTCTTGAGCACCAGACACAGGTTGAGCCAGGCGCCGGCATCCTCCGGCTTGAGACGGACCGCCTCGCGCAGGACCGTTTCCGCCTCGGGCAGCCGTCCCGTCTGGGCGTAGGCCAGCCCCAGGTTGTTGCGCACGTCGGGGCTGCTCATCCGGGCGAGCTCCAGGTGCGGAATGGCCTCGGCGATCTGACCGCGCTTGAGCAGGGCGACGCCCAGTCCCGCCTGCACGGAGGTTTCCCCGGGAGACTTGCTCGCGGTGTCGCGCCACAGGGTGAGATCGTCGTACCAGACCCGGTTGCGCAGGGCGGTGGTCACGCCCCCGGCCACCACCACCAGGGCCAGTCCTCCGAGCAGCCACGGCCTCGCCGTGGGCCATCGGCGCTCCAGTTCCTCCAGTGCCCAGCCCACCAGCAGGACGAAGCCCACCGAGGGCAGATAGAGGTAGCGCTCGGCGAAGGCGTTGGTGCCGAGCGCGGGGATGTAGAGCTGCGGCACCATCGCGAGCAGACACCAGCTCAGGGCCACGAACGCCGTGGGCGCATGCCGCCAGAGGAGGAGCGTCGCGAGCACGATCCCCGCGAGCGCGCCCACGCCCGCGATCAACTGGGGATCCGCGGGCGACGTGATGGGCGTGAAGACATGGACGGCGTTGAACTCGAGCGGCAGCACGAGCCCGCCGAGGTACTGGGCCAGCAGGGGCAGGGTGTTGAGGATCAACCCCCATGTTCCGAGGCTCATGTGGCGGAGCGTCCGGGGTGCCCCCTCCAGCGCGGGCAGGCGAAGCGCCGCGTAGAGAGCGAGCGCCACGAGCAGGGGAGCATAACGGCCCACCCATTGACGCGGACTCCATGCCCGGCCACCGGTCACGAAGTCGTACACGAACAGCATGGCGGGCAGCAGTACCGCGGGTTCCTTGAAGAGCAGGGCGAGGAAGAGCGCGAGGCCCGCGAGGACGCCGCGTCCGGTCAGTCCAGGCCCGGACGTCATCATCCACCACGCCGCGCCCAGCACGCCCATGGTCATGGCCACGTCGTTCACGGAACTCACCCAGGCCACGGCCTCGGTGTGGATGGGGTGGATGGCGAAGAGCAGTCCCGCGGCGAGCGCGGCGAGCGGACCCGCCTGACGCCGTGCGCAGAAGAGCAACCCCACCTGGTAGACGAGTCCGGAGACGATCACATGCCCCACGAGCATCAGCAGGTGATAGCCCCAGGGCTTCGGGCCGAAGACGGCGTGGCACAGCAGGAAGGTGACGTGGACGAGAGGCCGGTAGTAGTTGCGGCTCAGGCCCAGTTCCGGGGTGATGGCCCAGAGGTCCGAACCGAAGATGTCGCCCAGGTGTTGGAAGTCCCGGATCCAGGGGTTGGACTCGATGAGCAGGACATCCACCCAGGCGAACTGATTGCCGAGGGTGTTCGCGTAGGCGAGGGCGGCGCAGGCGCAGACCAGGGCGAGCTGGAGGTGGCGCTGGCGGGGAGAGGGGGCTCCGGGCGGTGAACCAGCCACGGCGGGAGGGGTCGGCGAGGACACCGAGGCACCGTAACATGTGCCTCGCCCCCTCGCCCTCCTGGCCGCTTTCGCGTGAGGTGACCTCCGAGGGATGAGACTTCGGCGGTAGCGTGTTATCCGTTGTCACCTTCTCCTCGACCATGGCTCAGCGAAAACCAAGCTCCACCGGATTGAGCGCGCGGGACGCCGGACGCCTGTTGCCGTGCCTGACCTCCTTCATGGCCTCCACGGACAGCCGGGCGCGCATCGCGTTCGATCCCCTGGAGTTTCCGCACCGCTATCGCGACCCCCGGGACATCGAGGTGAGCGCGCTGCTGGCGGCGGCCCTGGCCTATGGCCGCGCGGACCTCTTCCGGCCCAAGGTGGACGCGCTGCTCCAGCGCATGGGCGCGTCTCCGGCCGCCTTCGTGCGGGCGCTGGACGTGGAGGAAGCGCGGGCGTTGCTCCAGGGATTCGTCTACCGCTTCAACGTGGGCACGGACGTGGCGGTGCTCCTGCTGGGCATGGGCCGCGCCTTGCGCGAACACGGGAGCCTGGAAGCGCTCTTCGTCCAGGGACTGGAGGCGAGTGGCACCTGGCACGGCGCGCTGGCGGCCTTCACCTTGGCCCTGCGGGACGTGCCCATGGCGCCCTTGAGGAAGGCGCTGGGCCCCGAGCGAGGACTGCAACACCTGTTGCCCTCGCCCCTGGGGGCGGGCGCGGCGAAGCGGCTCAACCTCTTCCTTCGGTGGATGGTGCGGGGGCCGGACGGCGTGGACCTGGGCATCTGGAAGCGGGTGCGGCCCTCGGCGCTGCTCATCCCCCTGGATACGCACATCGGCCGCATCTCCAAGCACCTGGGACTCACCCGGCGCAACGATCTGAGCTGGCGCACCGCCGAGGAGGTGACGGCCTCGCTGCGGGCGCTCGACGCGGAAGATCCCGTGCGCTTCGACTTCGCCCTGTGTCACTACGGCATGAGCGGTGTGTGTCCCACGAAGCCGGTTTTGGACAACTGCACCCGGTGCCTGTTGCTACCCGCCTGTGGCGCCGGGCAGAAGACAGTGAAGGCGGGTGGGGCGCGCTCTACCCGCTGAGTGGTTGACGGGTGGGACGCGAGCGGGGATACACGCGCCATGACGTTGGCTTCGGTCGTCGGACAGCCGCGCGCGGTCGACGCGCTCCAGGCGGCGCTTCGCAGCGGCGCGGTTCATCACGCCTACCTCTTCGCCGGCCCCTCGGGCGTGGGCAAGGAGCTCGCCGCCGTGGGGCTCGCCCAGGCGCTCACCTGCCCGGAAAAGCCCGACGAGGGGTGTGGGGTGTGCGCCAGTTGCACCCGCATCGCCAAGGGCTCCCATCCGGACGTCACCTGGCTCATGCCGGACGCCGAGCGTGTGGAGCGCGGGCTCGCGGGCCGCTCGGACTTCACCGGGACGCCCAGCCGCGACATCCGCGTGGAGCAGATCCGCGGGCTCCTGGAGCGCATCGCCCTGCGCGGGCTCGAATCCAAGCGCAAGGTGGCGATCGTGGTGGACGCGCACCAGATGAATCCCCAGGCGCAGAATGCGTTCCTCAAGACGCTCGAGGAGCCGCCCTCGGATACCACGCTCATCCTGCTCGCCGCGGCCCCGGACAAGATGCTGCCCACCATCCGCAGCCGCTGCAGCAAGGTGCACTTCAACCCGCTGCCCGTGGATTTCGTGGCCGAACGCCTCCAGAAGGAGCGCAAGCTGGACGCCGAGACGGCGTCGCTCGCGGCGGTGATGGCGGGCGGGAGCCTCGGCCGGGCCATGGCGCTGGATCTGGACGCGCTCGCGGCGCGCAAGGACGTCATCGAGGGCTTCGAGGCCCTCAAGCCCGGGGACGTGGGCGCGCTGCTGCGCTGGGCGGGCACCTTCGGCGAGTCGCGGGAGACGGCGGAGCAGGCTCTGAACATCCTCTCGCTGTGGACCCGGGACGTGGCGCTGGCGAAGGCGGGAGGCGAGCGCCTGGCCAACCGGGATCTGGTTCCGCTCGCGCGCGAGGTGGCGGCGCGGACGCACGAGGGGACGCTGCATCGCCGGCACACGCTGATGGACAAGGCGCGGGCGACGATCGTGGAGCGCAACGGCTCGCCCCGGCTGCAACTCGAGCGGATGCTCATTGAACTGTTGGAGGGGCGATGAGCGCGGACATCGAGGACGTGTTGGACGAGGCGAGGGCGGGCAAGACGGTGCACCCGCTCTACCTGCTGTGGGGCGAGGAGTACCTGGTGCGCCGGGGCGCGGACGACCTGGTGAAGGCGCTCTTGCCGGATGCGTCGGCGGGGTTGAACTTCGCGGTGCTGGACGCGGGCTCGCCGCGCGAGGTGGCGCAGGAGCTGGCCACGCTGCCGTTGTTTCCCGGGCGCAAGGTGGTGCTGGTTCGCGACCCGGAATTCCTCGCGCCGAAGAAGGGCCGAGGCAACGCGCTGGGCAAGGCGCGCGAGGCGTGGACGGCGGGCAAGCGCAAGGAGGGCGCGCGGCGGCTGCTCGCCCTGGCGGCGCGGGCGGGGTGGGGCGCGGACAAGTTGGATCCGGATGCTCCGGGGGCTCCGTCCGTGGAGGAGTGGAAGGACGAGCTGAACGTCGAGCTGGCGGAGGCGGACCTGCTCTTCCTCAAGGAAGTGGCCGCTTTCTGCCGCGAGGAGCGCATCAGCGCCCCCGAGGGCGATGCGAGTGCTCTGCTCTCGCTCTACGAGAAGGGGCTGCCCCCGGGTCACACGCTGGTGTTGGCGGCCTCGGACGTGGACGCGAAGAACCCGCTGGTGAAGCTGGCCCAGGACAAGGGCAAGCTCGTCGAGCGCAAGGTGGCCGCGCGCCACAAGGATCTGGAGATTGGTCCGCTCGCCGAGGAATTCCTCTGGCCCTTCAAGAAGAAGCTGAGCAAGGCGGCGGCGGACCAGCTCAAGGAGCGCATCGGCGGCAACGTGCGGCTGTTGCAGTCGGAGCTGGAGAAGCTGGCGACGTATGCGGACGGCCCCACCATCGAGGCGGCGGATGTGGCGCTGCTGGTGGCTCATACGCGCGAGGAGGAGTTCTTCGAGCTGTCCGAGGCCCTGCAGAACCGCAACCTGAAGGCGGCGCTGGACTACACCGTGGACGCGATGGGGCAGGGCGTGCATGGGTTGCAGTTGCTCGGCGCGGTGGCCTCCGTCGTGCGCGGCATGCTGGAGAACCACGAGCGGCTGGAGAAGTTCGCGGGAGGCTCGCTGCCGCGCTCGTACAACGACTTCAAGTCGCGCGTGTTTCCCAAGGTGGAGGAGGAAGCCAAGGCGGCCAAGGGAAAGGCGCCGCACCCCTACGCGGCCTTCCTCGCGATGCAGGGGGCGGCCCGGTACAAGCGGCGCGAGTTGCTCGACTCCCTGGTGGCTTGCGCCGAGTCGGACCTGGCCCTCAAGTCCAGCGCGAGCGGCAAGCTCGTCATCGAGCGGCTGTTGTGGACCGTCTGTGGGAACGCCTGAAGGGACGCCGCTGCCCGCCATGACGAAAGCCCTTTCGACCGCATCGCCACGTCCACGGCAACTGCTGACCCGCATCCTGGAGGAGCCCGAGCTGGTCGGTCTCATCCAGGGTCTGGAGGCCCCGGTCCTTTCCCAGCTCATCCAGCACATTGGCTTGGAGGACTCGGGAGAGCTGGTGGCGCTCGCGACGACCGAACAGCTCGAGCGCATCTTCGATGAAGACCTCTGGCGAAGCGCGAGGCCCGGCAAGGACGAGACCTTCGACGCGGAGCGCTTCGCCCTGTGGCTCCAGGTCATGCTGGAAGCCGGGGTGGAGTTCACCGCCCAGAAGCTGTCGGAGCTGGACGAGGATCTGGTCACCCTGGCCGTGTGCAAACACGTGCTCGTGGTCGACATGGACGCGCTGTCCGGGCGGATGTCGACGAACTCCCGCTCGGACGAGGACGATCTGACGGACAAGGCGCTCGAGAGCTGTCTGTCCGAGGAGTTCGCCGAGTACCAGCTCATCGCGAAGGATCCGATGAGCTGGGACGCCCTCCTTTCGGTGCTCGTCGAGCTGGACAAGAACCACCATGACTTCCTGACCCGGCTGCTCGACCGGTGCTGCTACCTGTCCACCGAGTACATCGAGGACAACGGCGGCCTGTACAACGTCCTCACCTCCGAGGAGATGTTGGAGTCGGACGTGGCCGCCGAGCGCGAGCAGCGGCGGGAGCAGGAGGGCTATGTGGCGCCTTCCTCGGCGGTCAGCTTCCTGAACCTGGCGCGCGTGACGCCCCTGGATGAACTCGCCAGCGCCCGGATCGAGGATCCGATCACCCGCTCCTACTTCCGCGCGTTCGGGTCGGCGCGCGGCCCGGGGCGTGAGGACGCGAAGCCCCTCCCCCAGGTGTCCTCGGAGAAGGCCGTGCGTTTCCTCCAGACGTTGCGCGAGGCCCAGGTGTTGCCGGAGCAAACGCCCCATCCGCTCCTCGCGGCGGGTCAGACCCCCGCGCCCGAGACCGACCTGTCGATCAAATCCGCCATTCGCGCGCTTCGGGACCGCGACGGGGTGGCGTATGGCGATCGGCTCCAGGAACTGAGCTATCTGGCCAACGTGCTGCTCTCCGGGTGTGCACTGGGAGGCCGCGGCTTCCGGCCCCTGGAAGCCGCGGATGGCGCGCTGGCCGTCTGCAACCTGGGACTCGAGCGGCTTCTGGAGGAATCCCCGGCGGCGGACGCGGAAGGGCTGTTGTTGGCGCCCCAGTCGCTGGTGCGGTTGTTCCGGGTGGGGTGGAACCTCCTGCACCATGAGGTGCTGTGCTTCTGCGCGCGGAGACTCCTGGAGGTGCTCACCCACCGAGTGGACGGCCTCCGCGATGGCCAGGAGTCGAAGGATCTCCGGCGGATGGTCGCGACGCTGAAGGCAGACCTCCACGCGGGCAAGCCCTGGCTGTCTCGCGGCCGGTTGGACTCCCTCGGAGGCACGCTCGAACGAGGGGAAATCCAGGCCCTGAAGGCCCTGCTGAGTGAGTACCCGTTCCTTCCTCGCGCCCTCGCGGGGGGTCCGAAGAAGGAGGATCGCGTCTCGCGGTTCATCACCACGGCGAAGCACCTCCACGCGATTCAGGAGTTCATGAAGCGCCTGGGTGGAGAAGCGAGGTGACGTCCTGGAAGGGCGCCTTGCAGGGCGCCACGTCGGTCGCGAGGTACTGGCCCACCCGTCCCGGCGCCAGGGCGAGGATGGCCGAGGAACGCGTCCCGTAACTGGGAGTGTGGATGCACAGGGCCTGGTAGTGCCGGATGTACTCGCGAATCTCCGGGCTCTTGTGCTCCTCGGGCAGTAGTTCCGGTCCTCGCTCCGGCAGGACGTGGTCGGACAGCAGGGCCTGGAGCACCTTCACCGTCTCGGGCCAGGGCTGGTGGGCCGCGCCCTCGGCCAGTTGCCGGGCCCGAGCGACCTTGGGCAGCGTCGTGGAGTCCAGCACGTCATTGGACAGCACATGGACGCCCGGGGGGACGTCTTCCACCTGGACGCGCTCCCGGTCGGGGCGGGCATAGGCCACTCGGAGTGTCGTGGCGTCCCCATAGAGAAGGTTGAAGGGCCGGTAGCCCCGGGCATCCAGACCCGAGAGGTAGTGCTCCACTCCTTCCCGGCTGCCTGCTTCCAGGGCACGCAGGACGACCTCCCCCCGGGACAGGGGCGAATGCATCAGGTTGGCCGCGCCCCGCTGATTCGTCAGGGCGGCGACGAAGCCGCCCGCCGTCACGCCCATCCAGGTTCCCTGACGCTCCAGGTCCCGCCCGCCCACGAAAAGGGGGGCGCGAGAGAGCACCTGGGGACCCACGGCGGGGCGGTCATAGCGCTCGTCCCGGTTGCCCGCGAGGACGAGCGGCCAATCCGGGTGGGCGTGGCGGAGGATGATCAGGGTACACATCGTGAGGGGAATCGATAACAGCTTCACGTCGGGCGCGCATGTCGGCGCCTCCCGTGCGGGTTCCCAATGACCCGCGCCTCCCGAGCGGTTAAGGTCCGCCGCCCTTCAGGAGAACCCATGGCGGAGAGAATCCTCGTCACCAGCGCGCTACCGTACGCGAACGGCCCCATCCACATCGGCCATCTCGTCGAGTACGTGCAGACCGACATCTACGTGCGCTTCCTTCGCTCCTGCGGCAAGGACGTCGTCTATTTCTGCGCCGACGACACCCACGGCACGCCCATCGAAATCAACGCCGCGAAGCAGGGGATCAAGCCCGAGGAGTTCATCGGCCGCTGGTACGACGCCCACCAGGCGGACTTCCGCGACTTCGGCGTGAGTGTCGACTACTTCCACTCCACGAACTCGCCCGAGAACAAGCACTACGCCGAGCTCATCTACGGCAAGCTCAAGGCGCACGGCGACATCGAGAAGCGGGACATCGAGCAGGCCTACTGCGAGACGGACAAGCGCTTCCTGCCGGACCGGTTCATCAAGGGCACCTGTCCCAACTGCAAGGCCCCGGACCAGTACGGAGACGCGTGTGAGAAGTGCGGCAAGGCCTACGCCCCCACGGATCTGATCGAGCCCCGGTGCGCCCTGTGTGGCACTCCGCCCGTGCGCCGCCACTCCTCGCACCTGTTCTTCAAGCTGTCGCGCCACGAGGCCTTCCTCCAGGAGACGCTGCGCCGGCCCGACTTCATCAACCCCGGCCTCGCCACCCAGCTCCAGGGCTTCTTCGAGAAGGGGCTGGCGGACTGGGACATCAGCCGCGACGGGCCGTACTTCGGCTTCACCATCCCCGGCGAGACGGACAAGTACTTCTACGTCTGGTTGGACGCGCCCATCGGCTACATCGCCACCACCGAGAAGTGGGCCCAGACGACGGGCAAGGCCAAGAGCGCCCTGGACTACTGGGCCGAGGGCAGCGACGCGCGCATCATCCACTTCATCGGCAAGGACATCGTCTACTTCCACGCGCTCTTCTGGCCCGCCGTGCTCAAGGTGGCCGGCCTCAAGCAGCCCGACGCCATCAAGACGCACGGCCACCTCACGGTGAATGGCGAGAAGATGTCCAAGAGCCGCGGCACGCTCATCCCCGCGCGCTCCTACCTGGAGCACCTCGACCCGAGCTACCTGCGCTACTTCTACGCGGCCAACCTGGGCCCGGGCGTCGAGGACCTGGACCTGAGCCTCAAGGACTTCCGCCTGCGGGTGAACGGCGAGCTGGTCAACAACATCGGCAACCTCGCCAACCGCGGCCTGTCCATGCTCGCTGGCGCCGCGCTCGACAAGCGGCTGGCTCCCGCGACGAAGGAGGGCCCGGGCCGCGCGCTGGTGGAAGCCGCGCTCGCCCGCGTGCCCGAGGTGCGCGAGGCCTTCGAGAAGCTCGAGTACCGCACCGCCATCCGCGTCATCACGGAGATCTCCCAGGCCGCCAACGGCTTCGTGCAGACCGCGGCGCCCTGGGCCAAAGTGAAGACGGACCCCGAGGCCGCGCGCGCCGACCTGAGCGACGCCGCCGAGGTGGCATACCTGCTGGGCGCGCTGCTCGCGCCCGTCATTCCCCGCGTGGCGGAGAAGCTGTTCGCCCAGCTCAACGCGCCGCCGCTCACCTTCGAGGCGCTCGCCACCGCGAGCTACCCGCTGCTCGACCGCTCGCGTCCGGTGGGCACTCCCGAGCCCCTGCTGCCCCGCCTGGAGGAGGAGCGCGTCAACGCCATCCTCGGTGGGGCCCCCGTGAGCACGGAGCCGGCCCCCGAGGCGAAGAAGGCCGCCAAGGGTGGCAAGGCCGAGAAGAAGGCCGCGGAGCCCAAGCCCGCCGAGGCGAAGGCCCCGGAGGCCGCACCGGCCGAGGCCACGCCGGGAGAAATCGAAATCGGGGACTTCGCCAAGGTGGAGCTCCGGGTGGGGCACATCCTCGCCGCCGAGCGGGTGCCCAAGGCGGACAAGCTGCTCAAGCTCACCGTGGACCTGGGGGAAGGGCAGCCGCGCACCATCTGTTCCGGCATCGCCGAGGCCTTCCAGCCCGAGCAGGTGCAGGGCCGCAAGGTGGTGGTGGTGGCCAACCTCAAGCCGCGCATGCTGCGGGGCATCGAGTCGCGCGGGATGATTCTCACCGCGGGCCCCGGGGGCAAGAACCTGTCGTTGCTGGACCCGGGGGACATGCCGCCGGGCTCCGAGGTGAAGTGAGCGTGACGGACTGGCGCGGCGAACGGGACCGGGCGCTTCTCGCCCTCGAGCGCGAGCAGAATCCGGCCCTGCGCGCCGAAGCGGCCGAATTGCTCTTTCATCTGGTGGCCGAGGACAGTGCTCGGGCGCCGGAGTTCTCGGCGGCACTCGCCCGGCTGCTCGAGGACAAGCAGGTGGCCGTGCGCCGCACGGGCGTGGGCATGGCCACCGGGGTGCTTTCCACCGAGGAGCTGCCGGGTTTCCTCGCCGCGAGACAGTCCGATCCGGAAAGCCTCGTGCGGTTGGAAGCCGCGGGACGTCTGGCGGACCTCGGCCGGGCCGACTGCCGGGGGATGCTGGCCGGTTTCCTCGAGGACCCTGTCTTCGAGGTCCGCTTCGAGGCCGCGCGCGGCATGGCCTCGCTCCAGCACCCCGCGGGCCTGGACACGTTGGTGCAGGCGCTGGAGGTGGACCTGTTGCGCTTCCGGGCGCTCGGGGCCCTCGCCGAGCTGGGGGATGCGCGCGCGTTGCCCGCCGTCCAGCGGCTGTTCCACCGGTTGCTGCTCCCCGCGTTCGATCGCACCCAGGCAGCGGGGGTGCTCGCGCGTCTGGGCGACGCGGAAGGGGCGGCCTGGCTCCTCAAACGTTCGGAGAAGCGGCGATGGAACTGGGCTCAAGACAGAGCTCTCGCCGTGGAGTTGTGTGGCGAGGTGAAGGCGCCGGGTGCTCTCGAGCGTCTGCGCGGCATCATCTCCAACCCGAAGGACAAGTGCCGGGGCGCGGCGGCGCGCGGCCTCGGACGATTGGGCGATGCGGCGGCCCTGCCGTGGCTCCTGTCCCTGCTCGATGAGCCGGGAGTGCCCGAGGACTTCCGGCTCGATGCCGCCGAGGGGCTGTGGTTGCTCGCCATTCCCGAGGGCCGGGATCGGGTTCGCGCGGCTCTGCCCGCGTTTTCCGCCGAGGCCCGTACCGAGCTCTCCGAGCTCATCCAGGAGGTGCCATGAAGCTCGTGGACTCGCACTGTCACTTCGACCGCTCCGATGCCGAGCGGGTGAACGCCGCGCTGGAGCGCGCCCGTGCCGCCGGACTGGTGCACGCCGTCATCGTGGGCCAGTTCCAGGGCCCCGGGGATTGGGGCTCGGCGCTGGAGATCGCCGCCGCGCATCCGGACTTCTTCACGCCCACGTTGGGCATCCACCCGCACGAGGCGGCCCGGGCCACGGAAGAGGACTTCGAGCACCTGGCGCGCACGTGTGCCCGTCCGGAGCTGCGGGCCGTGGGCGAGGCGGGGCTCGACTACTACTACGACCACTCACCCCGGGAGGTGCAGGCCCAGGTGTTCCGCCGGCACTGCGCGCTGGCGAAGGAGTTGGGCAAGCCGCTCGTGGTGCATGTGCGGGACGCGCATGACGACTGCGAGGCCATCCTCAAGGAGGAGGGCGTGCGCCATGGCGTCATTCATTGCTTCACGGGGGACACGGACGCGGCCCGGCGCTACCTGGACCTGGGCTTCCTGCTGTCCCTGTCGGGCGTGGTTACCTACAAGAAGACCGAGGCCTTGCAGGACGCGGTGCGTTTCGCTCCCCTGGATAGGCTGATGGTGGAGACGGACAGCCCATACCTGGCGCCCGTGCCCTACCGCGGCAAGAAGAACGAGCCCTCGTATGTCGTCGAGACGGCGAAGAAACTGGCCGAACTCAAGGGCGTGCCGGTGGAGAAGATTGCCGAGGTGACGACCGCCAACGCGGCGGCGCTGTTTGGCTTCAGCGTGCCGTGAGGCGGTGGGCCTGGACGAAGCTCTTTCTGTCCATGGGCGAACGTTTTTCTCCGGTCATGTCCATGGACGGAGGCGATGACATGCGGTAACCCGGTGCTCATGCAGTCCATCCTCGCAGTCAAAAGGCTCATGGTTTCGAGCCTTTGTTTCTTGTTGCTGTCCTGTGGTGCGACTCGCCACGCGACGCCAGGCCCCAGGGATGCTCGGGAGCTGAGCAGATACGTCCTCGTCATCGAAAGAGCGTCGGATGGGCAGATGACCCATTCATGGAAGCCCATGGATACCTTCACGGCCGAACATCCGAATCTGGTGCTGTCACGCGGCATCCAGGGCCGTATTGTTCAAGTGGCCTTCAATCGCGACTGTGACGAGGAGCGGATTGAATGTGAGGACATGTGCTTGGCGGGTCTGAATGGCCGCTCCTGGAGCCATATGAGTACCGGCTCCAAGCGGGTGCATTGCAGTCAGAAATGCAGGCAGCCCTATCTTGATTGCAGCAGGCTCAAGGAACTGGCTGAAGGCAATGCATTGGAATTCCATGCCAGTGAAGAAGCAGTTCGTTGGATCAAGCAGAACAGAGAGAAGTTGTTGGCGGGAACCGTCGTCGTCATCGCGGGCGTGGCGTTCGTCGTCGTTGTCGGGGCAAGTGGTGGGGGCGTGTTGTTGCTCGCGCCGATCGTCGTCCTCTCGTCTTCCGATGTGACTCCCGAGTTCCGCTTCTTGGCGGTGCAGCCATGAAGAATTCGATGATGCTCTCGGATGCCCAGCAAGTGATTGGAAGACTTTGGAGCGAGGATCCCCCTCAGGAGCAGAAGCGGGTTTTGCTCCTGGCCCGGGACGCCCTGGACTTCATCTCCGCCTCGGGTCAATGGTATCCCTTTCAGGATTTTCAAGAAGGCCATGGGCCTCATGACTCCTCCACGTCCCTTGAGGAGGAATCACCGGCACGAAGCGGTCTCTTGGCTCAAACGACTCATTTCTTCGAGAGCCTTCTCGGTGATCCCTCGACTGTTGATGCGCGGGCACACATCCGGACCATCGTCGATGCGCTTCGGTTCATCTCCGCGACGCGTCAGGACAAATCCCTGGAGGAGTTCATCCAACGTACCGAATCCCAAGCGCCCCCCATGGTTGTGGCGTCCTTTGAAACAAAGGAGCAGGCGGATGACTGGCTCAAAAGCCACCCGAGCCCGCCCTTGTTCGCCGAAGTCTTGATTGGTAACAGCTATCACGATGTGGTTTACGACCGGGCGACGAACTTCCGGCGCCTACCACGGAATCGCCATTTCGAGTGGTATCTCGGATGGCTCGAGCGGAACGACCCGCCTGTTGCCAGTGTCTCTTTCGCTACTCGAGATGAAGCGGAGACCTGGCTGAAGAACCAAGCTCATCCGCCTCCGCGGGCATGGGTGCTGATCGCAGGGGAGTTCTACCTCGCGGTATTCCACCCCAATGTCAATCACCGGGCCCTGTACCCGATTTCCATGGCCATAAGAGACGTACTGTAGCTGGGGTGACCACCGCCAACGCGGCGACGCTGTCTGGCTTCAGCGTGCCGTGAGGCGGTTGTCCTAGACGGTGGGGACCGAGACGGAGGGCCGGCGCACCGCGATCTGCTGGATGACGCTGTCCATGGCCTTGTCCAGGTGGGGCGGATCCAGCAGCAGCGAGTCCGGATCGTAGCGGAAGTCCGCCTGGTGGAAGCCCAGCAGTGTCTGCAGGGCCTGCTCGCCGCTCTGTCCCGCGATGGCGGCGAAGACGACCCGTCCCTGCTCCAGGTGCAGGTAGCCCTCGTGTGCGTGGTGCTTGAGGAACAGCCGTCCGGACTTCTTCTGCGCGCCCAGGGACTTGAACAGCTCCGGGGCGGGTATTTCGTCCAGGCTGCCGCGCACCACCCGCGCGGGCCCGTTGTGGAGAATCCGGTCGTCGTACAGCGTTCGCAGCGTCTGGGCCGCCTCGTCCAGTGCCATGGGCGCCAGCACCGCCGTCGCGCCTCCCATCATCAGCCGCTCGCGCGTGCCCGCGTCTGGATCTCCGAGCACCACCACGGGCAGGCCCGCGTGCTCCGCCGACGAGCGCAGCGCCTGCAAGAGACCCAGGACCTCGTCCATACCGAACTTCAATCCCACCGCCAGCACGTCACATTCCTGGTGGGCCAGCGCGTCATACGCCCCCTCCAGTTGGGACAGGGCATATGCCACCAGGCCCTGCTTCTGGGAGGCGTCCAGCAGGTCCGTGCGCGTGCTCTCCTCGGGCTCCACGATGAAGATCTGCCGGCCGTCGTTGGCGAGCCGGTGCCGCAAGAGCTCGCCGCTCTGCACCTGCGCGACGATGTCCGCCACGAGCGGATCGTACAGCGTGCCCGCGTTCTCCTTGAGGTGCTCGATCGCCTTGGCCTTGCTGAGCACCTTGCCGTGAGCGTTGGCGGGGTTCTTGGTCAACTCCAGGTAGCTGTCCACCGCCGCGAGGATGCGCGCTCCCAGCGTGATGTCGTCTCCCTTGGCGCCCTGGGGCGAGCCCGAGCCGTCATAGGCTTCGTAGAGCTGCGCGAGCATGGTGTTCACCTGCGTGGGCAGATGGACCGTCTCGAAGAGCTTGGGGGGGACCCGGGCGTAGCGCCTGGCGTCGGTCATCCACTCGGGGTTGACCGCGTTGCTGGCCAGGCAGAAGTGGCGATCCGCGGGCTTGCCCAGGTCGTGCAGGAAGCCCGCGATGGTCACCGCCGACACGTCCTTGGGCGTCATGCCCAGCCGGCGCGCCACCACGGCCGCCTGGCGCGCGAGCTGCGCCGAGTGGCCCCGGTGGTACTTGCGGTCTCGCTCCAGCATCGTCACGAGGATGTTCAACGTCTCGATGTAGTCGCTGTCCGCCACCGTGCCGCGCGAGCCCAGGAGGGCATCGCCCCGGGTTCCATTGCGCGTCTGCGTGCCCGGGCGTTGTTGCAGCCGTAGCCGGGTCTCCGTGTCCAGTTTGAGCTGGAGACTCGCCTTGGGAACCGTCCCGCCCGTGTTCTCGTAGGCGGAGGTCATGGCGTTGACGTCCGCGCGAATCTGTCCGCCGAACTCCAACGAGGCGAACGCCGTGGGGTCCCCGTAGTAGTGCTTGCGGATGGCGGCGGCGATGGAGCTGCGCAGGCCCACGTACGCGTAGACCTCCTGCAGCCCCGTCACCAGGGCGATTTCGTCCATCAGCTTCTTGTTCTGGGGCTCGGCGGCCACCACCGACAAGAGGCTGCGTTCGGGGTCGATCGCCAGCGGAAGCACGTTCTGCGCCTCCGCCAGCCGCACCGGGACCTTGTCCAGCACCGCCGTGGGGATGCGGGCCTTGGCCAGCTTCTCCGCGGAGACGAAGCGCGTCTGGAACTCGGCCGCCAGGAAGCGCAGGAGCGCCGACTCCTGCAAGAGGCCGATCTCCACCAGGCAGTCCCCCAGCCGGTGGCCGGTGATCTTCTGGTGCTCCAGCGCCTTCTGGATGGACTCGGTCGTGACGAGGCCCGCCTCGACGAGCCTCTCGCCCAGTCTCTTCGCCATGGGTCAGCCTTCCGAGTCCGCGCCCCCCTCGGGCTTGGTGGGCTCCGTCTTGGTCAGCACGCTGAAGGGCTTGAAGGTCAGCTCCTTGGGCACGTTCACCGCGTCGCGGGGCTCGCGCGGCGGACGGGGCTCGCGCGGCTCCTTCGCCTCACGGGCCTCCCCCCGGGGCTCGCGGGGCGGCTTCGGCTCGCGCGGCGGACGCGGCTCACGCGGCTTGTCCTGGCGCTCGGCCCGCTCGGGGCGCTCGGGGCGCTCGGGGCGCTCCGTCGCCTGCGAGGACTCGCCCGCGGACTTCTCCGGACGCTCGCGGGGCGGCTTCTTGTCCTTGTTCTTGCGGCGGCCTCCGCCCTCCACGGGCGCGCGGCCGCGCGAGGTGGGCGCCGGGCCCTTCCAGAGCGAGCGGTTGTAGAGCTTGAGGTTTTCCGTCCAGCGCTCGTGGGGATCGCGCTGCATGGCGTCCACCCAGGAGGCGATGCGCGCGTCCAGGGAGGAGAGCGTCTGGACGATCTGCGCCTCGAGCGTCGCGGGCTGCCGGGCGATGCCCCCCTCGGGCGAGGTGTTCTGCGCGATGACGAGGTGGGTGAGGTGCTGCTCGAGCAGGGGCGGGAAGTTCGGGATGCCGAGCGCCTTCTCGCGAATCTTCTGCGCCGTCATCACCAGGTGGCCCACGAGCCGGCCCTCGTCGGAGGGCTCGCCGCCCTTGTCCTGCGAGGACTCGCCCACGCGCATCACGTCATGCAGCAGGGCGCCCGCCAGCAGCAGATCGCGATCCGCCATGGGGTAGTGGTCCGCCACCCGGAGCGTCAGCCGCAGCACGGACAACAGGTGCTCGGCCAGTCCTCCCCGGTAGGCGTGGTGCACGCCCTTCACGGCGTGCGCGTTCGGCAGGGCCGCGGAGATCTGCGGATCGTCCAGGAAGGCCAGCAGCAGCGCCTTGACGTTCGGGTCGCTCACGCGCTCGGAGACGAGCTCGCGGATCTGCCCCACGGCGCGTGCGCCTCCGGGGCCTTCTCCCGCCGAGCGGGGCGTGGCGGGCTCCTCGCGCTTGGGGGCGGGGGTCTCCTCGGACTTGCCCTCGGGTTTGGAGGGAGCCGGCTCCTCCTTGGCGGCGGGCGCGGGGGGCTCGAATTCCTTGGGATCGAGCGGTTCGGGATCCAGCTTCTCGAGCGCCTCGATGACCACCTGCGTCTTGCCGTGGAAGGCAATGGCGTGGCCCTTGACGAGCACGTAGTCGCCGGCGGCGAACGCGGGCTCGAGCGCCTCGACCTTGTCGAAGACGCGGGCGTCGATCTCGCCGCTCTTGTCGGTGAGCACGAGGGAGAGAAACATCTTGCCGCTGCGCGCCGTGACACGGCTCTTCTGCGAGACGCGGAAGACGGTGTGGACCTGGTCTTTCTCTCGCAGGTCCTTCGCGTACACCTTGCGCACCGTTTCCACGGAGGAGGCGTCGGAGGAAGTGGGGGTCGGGTCAGCCTGATGGTCGGTCGTCATCTCGGCGCGGCACACTACCATCACCCAGGCGGTTAGGATGCCTTCATGACCTTTCTTCCCGCGCTGTCCCTGCTCGTCCTGCTGTCGGGCGCCAATGAAGCCGCCTGGAAACAGGTGGCCCGTGACGATGGCATCTCCGTGCTGGCCCGGACCCCCGAGGGGGGTGACGTCGCCGAGGTGAAGGCCACCACCCTGGTGGATGCCCCCGCCGCGGACGTCTGGCGGGTCATTCGTGACTACGTGAACTACAAGAAGACGATGCCCTACACCGACGAGAGCCGCGTGCTGGCCACGGAGGAGGAGGGCAAGGTCATCACCTTCTACTGCCTGGTGAACGCCCCGTTGGTGGACAAGCGCGACTTCATCATCCGCATCCTCGACGAGTCGGATTGGAAGGACGGCAAGGGCTTCATGAAGGCGACCTGGACGGCGACGACCCAGGGAGCCCCCGCCGAGCGCGAGGGGGTGGTGCGGGTGAAGCTCAACAAGGGCTATTGGCTGCTGGAGCCGCGCGAGGAGGGCAAGAAGACCTTCGTCACCTACTACCTCTATACGAATCCGGGCGGCTCGCTGCCCTCGTGGGTGGCGGACAAGGCCAACAAGTCCTCGGTGCCGGACGTGCTCCGGGCCGTGCGCAAGTACGCGACGGCCCGGTAGCGGCGCGCGTCAGCTCGCCTCGAGCACGAGGCCCGACAGGTAGTCGGTGCCGGAGGAGCCCACGAGGGTGGGATGGTCCGGGGGCAGGCCGAAGCGCGCCATGCGGAAGCTGCGGCGCTCCTCCTGCTCACAGGCCTCGGCCACCAGGTCGTCGAAGGAGCCCACGGGCAGGGGCGGCTGGTAACCGATGACGAGGAGGGTTCCGCCGTGACGGGTGGCCTTGAGTCCCAGGCGCACCTGTTCGACGAAGCCCTTCGGCGAGGAGACCTCCGGCGTGTCCAGGAGCACCAGGTCGAAGGTGTCCTGCATGCCGTGGAGCACGTCGAGTGCCTCGCCGCGCTCCACCTGGACGCGGCCCATCAGCCCGTTGGCCTCGGCGTTCTCCCGGGCCAGGTCCGCCGTGTCCGCGTCGCTGTCGAAGGCGAGGATGGACCGGGCGCCGTGGCGTCCCGCGTGCACGAAGAGGCCGCCCACGTGGCAGCTCGGGTCCAGCACCCGCGCGTTCGGCGAGAGCCGGGTGATGAAGCGGCGCAGCTCGCGTTGATCATACGGGTAGCCCACGCCCGAGCCGTAGGTGAGGTCCACGGTGAAGCGCGCGCCCAGCTCCAGCACGCGGGTCCACCGGGGGGGATTGCCGTGGAGCACATGTGGCCGCTGCGCGGGCAGGCCCAGTTGGCGGCGCCGGGACGTGTCATTGCGCAGCAGCACGGACTCCGCGCCGCTCACCTCGACCAGGGCGCGGGAGATCTCCTGCAGCCGTGCGTCCATGGCGCGCGTGAGCGTCTGGACGACCAGGTGCGTGCCGTAGCGGTCCACGATGAGCCCGGGTAGCGCGTCCCCATCGTCGTTGATGATGCGGCAGAAGCGCGGGTCATCCACCATGCGCGCTCGGCGCTCGAAGGCGTGGCGCACGTGGCGGGGAATGAGCCCCTCGGCGGGTTCCTGGGCGGTCCCCAGCTGGCGCACCGCGTAGGACGCCTCGAGGTCCACGTCCGCGAGCCCCAGCAACTGTCCCTCCTCGTCGCGCAATTGCACAGCTTCTCCGAGGGAGGGCGTCCCCTCGATGGAGACGATGTCCTCCCGACGGACCCAAGACGCTCCGTGCTTGAGTTTGCGTGCCGCTTCTCGGGACAGATAGGTATTGACCAAGGTTGTCCTCTCCCTGCGCGGGTATGGGTCGCGCGGCCGGATGTTCCGCTTTCCAGGGAACATCCGTTGGTTGGAGAACAATCTCCCCGGGAGGCTGGCGGTGCCTCGTGGGAGGGAGGGCAGGGGAGTGGACGAGCCCTAGCGGGAGCCGCCTGGCCGCTTGAAGGCCTTGTAGGTGACGCGGGTGAGGAGGGCGCTCGTCGCCAGCGCCAGGACGATGCCCAGGCCTCGCCGGGTCCAGGACTCGCTCATGATGAGCATGAGTGCCCAGATGCCCATCAACACGGAGCCGACGACGGCGAAGAGCTGGGCGCGGGCCATCCGTCCCTTGTCCAGGGGCCGGGCCCGTGCGAGCAGGGGAATGGTCGACGCCTTGCGCCAGAGCGTCTGCCCCTCCTCGCGCACCTCGTCATCGGGGCCCACCAGCCCCTGGATGTAGGCCACCTCGACATCCCTGAACGAGAGGTAGTCCAGCTCTCCGTCCGGCGTTCGTACGCGATAGCGCATCCAGCCCCCTCCAAGGCCCGGGTTCAGGCCAACTCGTTGGCAATCTGCTCAGCCACCCGCAGTCCATCAATGGCCGAGGAAACGATGCCGCCAGCGTAGCCGCACCCCTCGCCCGCCGGGTAGAGCCCTCGCATGGAGACGGACTGCATGTCCTCGCCGCGGGTGATGCGCACCGGAGAGCTCGTGCGGCTCTCGATGCCGATGAGCTTGCCCTCGTCGCTCACGAAGCCGCGCATCTTGCGGTCGAACATCTTGAGCGCCTGTTTGATGGACTGGGTGAGCCGCTCCGGGAAGAGCCGGTTGAGGTCCGTGTGGACCAGGCCCGGCCGGTAGCTCGTGCCCCCGGGGTCCTTCTTCACGCGGCCCGCCAGGTAATCCGGGATGGTCTGCGCGGGCGCGAAGAACTTCCCCTCGCCCAGCTCGTACGCCTTGCCTTCCCAGTGGCGCTGGAACTCCAGGCCCGCGAGCGGTCCCCGGAAGCCCTCGCGCTCGAAGTCCTCCACGGACACCGTCACGACGATGCCCGCGTTGGCGTACTTCGCGTTGCGGCGCGAGTTGCTCATGCCGTTGGTGCACTGCAGCCCGTCCTGCGTCGGCGTGGGCACCACGATGCCGCCCGGGCACATGCAGAACGAGTAGATGCCGCGCACCTCGCCGTCCACCTCCAGGTTCTCCGCGAGCTTGTAGTCGGCCGGGGGCAGCTTGGGATTCTTCGCCGCGCTGCCGTACTGGATGGAGTTGATGAGCCCCTGGGGATGCTCCGCCCGGAAGCCGAGCGCGAAGGGCTTGGGCTCGATGACCACCTGGCCGTCCGCGGCGAAGCGCTCGTAGAGCTCGCGCGCCGAGTTGCCCGGGGCGAGCACCACCCGGTCGCTCTCCAGGGTGCGCCCGTCGGCGAGCCGCACGCCGGACACCCGGCCGTCGCGGTAGAGCACTTCCTCCACCCTGTGCTCGAAGAGCACCTGGCTGCCCCCGGCGATGAGCTCGTCGCGCAGCTTCGCCACCGCGCCCGGCAGCAGGTCCGAGCCGATGTGCGGCTTGCCCTCGATGAGGATGTGGTCCGGCGCGCCGCAGCGGGCGAACGTCTCGATGACCTTGCGCACCATGGGGTGGTTGATGCGCGTGGAGAGCTTGCCGTCCGTGTAGGCGCCGGCGCCGCCCTCTCCGAAGTTCATGTTGCTCTCCGGATCGAGCGTGCCGTCGCGCATGAGCTTCGCCACGTCCTTGCGCCGCGCCACCACCTCGCGGCCCCGCTCGATGAGGATGGTGCGCACGCCGCGCTCCATCAGACCCAGCGCGCAGAAGAGGCCCGCGGGCCCCGTGCCGATGATGAGGGGCAGGCGCTCGGGCTCCTTCACGCGCGGCAGGGGCTCGGGCACCGGGGGCGTCTCGCCCACGTCCGGCGGCAGCTTCTTCGGCGTGCGGCCGGCGGCGAGCTCCACCTCGAGCGTATAGATGTAGCGCGGGCTGCCCTTCTTGCGCGCGTCCAACACCGCTCGCACGACGCGCACCGAGGCCAGGTCCCCTCGCGTCACGCCCAGCTTCTCCGCCGCGCGCTGGCCCAGCAGCTCCTCCGGCTCGTCCAACCACAACCCGATGTTGTTCACCCGATAAGCCATGTGCTGCTCGTCTCCTGGGACACTGAGGCGGAAAAAAGCGCGTATGTGCGCCGCCCGGGCCCCCGAATGCAAGCCATCGAAGACGCGGGGGCGTTCCGGGGTGCGAACGGGGCGATACACCCCTGTGCGTGCTGAATCCCGAAAGCGGGGTGGGGGTGCGAATGACACTTCGCAGCAAGAGGGGGGCTCAAACGCCCTTGGAATAGGCTAACCGCCCGGAATGTATAAGGAATTCGGCGGCTAGCCAACTTCTGGCACGCGGGTTGAAGAAGCTCTCCCCAGTGGTTACGCCGTCCCACCCCCTCTGGAGGATACGACCATGAGCACGAACAAGCAGAACACCCGTCTCCTCGCCCAGAACTTCTTCAACCAGCTGCGCGAGAGTGGCTACACCCCCTTGCAAGTCGTCGGCATGGCCACTGAGCTGCTGGATCTCGTGACGGAGGACATCAAGGTCCACGCCAATGTCGCCCAGGCGACGGCCGAGGGCATGAAGGACTTCCGGCAGGAAGCCTGAGTTCCTACACTCCTTGCCGTCCCTAGCGGGTAGCCGGGTTCCGGGCGGGTCCTGGGCCTCGAGCACCCCTAGGCGGCACGCGAAACCGGCCCCGCGCCGGTTTTCTTGTTTCTACCCCTCCAGGGCTCCGGTGGGCTGGGGTGTGGCGCGCTCCAGGCGCCGCTGGCGGGCGGCGGACCCGGCGATGACGAGCACGCCCCCATTCATCGCGGTGAAGACGGAGCTGACGGTGTAGGTGGCGAGCACACCGAGCAGCAGGGCGCCGCCGGAGAAGGCGAGCCGATCCACCCAGGCGGAGCGCGGTTGGGGCAGCACCAGCACCAGCACGCACAGGGCGAGCGGCAGTCCGAGCGCCACCTGCCGGGCGATTTGAGGCCCGCTGCTGGAGACGGTCTCCCAGTTGTGCACGAGGATGGCGGCGAAGATGACGACGGTGCCGATGGCGAGCACCAGCACGCCCGCGGCGGCGGCGTCCTTGGTGAGCCGGGCCTTCTCGTCGAAATGCCGGGTGGCTAGGTCCACCAGGTGCTCGAGCGCGCTGTTGAGGATCTCCGCGAAGAAGATGAGCAGGACGCAGAAGATGAGCGTCACCTTCTCCGCCAGTCCGAGGGGAATGCCGCTGCCCACCAGGCCCACGAGGAGCGCGGAGACGAGGTGCAGGCGCATGTTGCGCTGGTGGACGGCGGTGTGGATGAGTCCGTTCCACGCGTGGCGGAAGGAGGCGAGCATTCCGGCGCCGCCCTGCGAGGCATAGGCGGGCGGCCGAGGCTTCTCGGAAGGCGGCGGAGAGGAGGGGACGGGGGAACTCATCGGGGTGACACGTTAGCGGGAGAGCGGGCGGGCACCCACGATTCGATTGGCGGCGCTCGCGACGGAAGCCTAACGTCCCGCCCCCCATGGCCCATTCTCCTTCTCTTCGTGCCACCGCTTGGGCGCTGGCTTCGCTGCTGTGCTGGCCCCTCGCCGCCCGAGCCCAGGAGGATGAGTCCTCCGCCGCCCACGCCTGCGGGTTGGAGCCTCCGGACGCCGTCTATGTGCCACTGCCCGGCCCCCGGCCCCGGGAAACGCCGTGGCGGGCGTCCGAGCCCCCGCTGGTGCGCCGCGAGTACCGGGCCCAGGGGGTCGCTCCGCTCTCGGGTCAGCCGCAGACGCGCATCCGCGCCGGAGCGCTGACGGGGAAGACCATCTATCTGAGCCCCGGGCACGGCTTCTACCGCAGCTCGCCCTTGGGGCGCTGGGCCACCCAGCGAGGCAACACGAACGGGGTGGTCGAGGACCTCGTCTCCCTCGAGACGCTCGATCAGTACCTGATGCCCATGCTGATGGGAGCGGGTGCCACGGTGATTCCCGTCCGCGAGCCGGATCTCAACCCGCGCGGAGCCCTGCTCGACAATGGAGGGGCTGGTTATTCGGAGACGGGGCCCGCGGAGCTCTTCTCCACCGTCAGCCCGGGGTGGGGTGTGCCGCCAACGCCCATGGGCAACGCGGTGGAGCCCTTCAAGCTGGGGGATGCCCGGCTCATGACGGCCGGCCCCCTCGCCACGGCCTCCGCCACCTGGGCGCCGCAAGTGCCCGCGGACGGCGCCTACCATGTCTACGTCTCCTATGGCGCGGACCCGAGCCGGGTCACCGATGCGCACTACGTGGTGCGGCACGCGGGCGGCGAGAGCCACTTCCGCGTGAACCAGCGCCGCCATGGAGGCACCTGGATCCTGCTCGGGCGTTTCTTCTTCAAGGCAGGGGCGTCCTCGGCGACGGCCTCGGTGGTGGCGTACAACGATTCGGCCGAGTCGGGCACCGTCTCCCTGGACGCCGTGCGCCTGGGTGGAGGCACGGGGGACGTGGGAGACGCGGCCCTCGGAGCGCTGCCTCGGCCCCGCGCCGAGGAGTGCGCGCGCTACCACACCCAGTTCAGCGGCGCGCCGCCCGAGGTGTTCGCGCCCTCGGGTATCAACGCGCTGTCCAACGAGCGCAACGACGACGTGTCCGCCCGCCCGCGCTTCGCGGCCTGGCTGCACGAGGAGGGTGAGGACGCCGTGTACGTGGCCTGGCACACCAATGCCTCCAGCAATGGCAGTGTCCGGGGCACGGAGGCCTACGTCTATGGTCCCAATCCCGTGGACGGCACCTACAACTTCACGGGCGTCGAGGGCAGCCAGCGGCTGGCGCAGAGCCTCCTCGATGAGCTCAAGACGGATCTCCAGCGGGAGGTGGAGCCCGCCTGGCGGGTGCGCAACCTGCGCTCGGCCAACCTGGGCGAGGTGAACCCGAGGCACAACCCGGAGATCCCCTCGGTGTTGATGGAGGTGGCCTACCACGACAACGCCCAGGACGCCGCGTGGCTCAAGGAGCCGGCCTTCCGGCGCATCGCCGCGCGCGCCTTCCTCCACGGCATCATCAAGTACTTCGCCGCGGAGGACGGGGTGCCCGTGCACCTGCCGCCCGAGGCGCCCACCGCCGTGGTGGCGCGCCATGTCGGTGGAGGCCAGGTCGAGGTGAAGTGGGTGGAGCCCCTGGACCCCAAGGGCCGGGTGCCCGCGGTGGATGTCGCCACGGGCTATCGCCTCTACCAGAGCGAGGACGGCCTCGCCTGGGACGAGGGGACGGACACCCTCGTCCCCTCGCTGACGCTCTCCCTGGCGGAGGGAACGACGCGCTACTTCCGGGTGGCGGCGCTCAATCCCGGCGGAGAGTCCTTCCCCTCGGACGTGGTGGGCGTGCGTGTCCCGGATGCGGGCGGGGTGCCCGCGGTGCTCGTGGTCAACGCCTTCCGCCGTCTGGACGCGACGATGGGGCTCACCGAGGAGCTCTCGGCGTACGACCTGGGCTCGCCCTCGCGTGTGTTCCTGGAGGCCATGAACGACGGCACGGCGCTGCGCCGTCACGGTGACGCGGTGGCGCGCAACGCGGTGGCCTTCGATGGAGCGACCAGCGAGGCGATCGCGGCGGGGCTCCTCACCCCGGTGGGCTACCGGGTGCTGGATTGGTTCTCCGGCCGGGGTCAGGTCCAGGGGCCGGGCCCCACCGCGGCCGAACGGGAGATGATGCGCTCCTTCGTCCTCGGGGGCGGGCACCTGCTGCTGTCGGGCAGTCAGATCGTCTCCTCGCTGGCGGCGGAGAATCCAGGGGACGTCTCCTTCCTGACCGGCATCCTCGGGGCCCTGCCTCGCTGTGGCGTGTCCGGGCTTCGGGTAAGTGGGCTCGGAGAGGGTCTGCTTCCGGGACTCGCGGGCTCGCTGCTCGACGACGGCCGTCGGGGCTCCTCCTCGGTGGGGGCGACGGACGTGCTCCTTCCCCTGGCGGGAGCGACGCCCGTGCTGGGTTATTCCGGAACGAACTCCGTGGCCGGGGTGCTCTCCTCGCCGGGCGGACAGGTGCTCTTCCTGGGCGTGCCCTTCGAGGGCATCGTCACCCCCGAGCGCCGCGCCTATCTGATGGGCGCCTTCCTGGCCCGGGCGGAGATTCTGGCCACGCCTCCCACGCCGCCCTCTGGGGAAGAGGCGCTGCCGCCGGACGTGGACACGAGCGGCCTGGGCTCAACGGCGGAGGCCTACCCCTGCTCCTTGGAGAACCTACCGAGTACCTATGGAAGCGAGGAGTCGGGCTGCGGCTGCGGAGCGGGGGGGGGAACCGCGCCCCTGGCTGGGCTGTTGCTGTTGCGGCTTGTTCAGCGGCGGCGGATGCGCCATTCGGCTCGTACGGAGCGTTGACTCGCGTGCGGCACATGCCTACGGTCCGCCCGCCTTTTCACCCCACGATCATCCACCCCCCTCTCCCAGGAGATTGAGACATGGCCACCAAGATTGCCATCAACGGTTTCGGTCGTATCGGCCGCTGCGTGCTGCGCGCGGCGCTGAGCCGCAAGGAAGACCTCGAGTTCGTCGCCATCAACGACCTCGACTCGCCCGCCTCGCTCGCGCACCTCTTCAAGTACGACTCCGTGCACGGCACCTGGCAGGGCACCGTGAAGTCCACGGACAAGAGCATCATCATCGACGGCAAGGAGATCGCCGTCACCGCGCAGCGTGATCCCTCCGCCCTGCCCTGGAAGAGCCTGGGCGCGGACATCGTGCTCGAGTGCACGGGCCTCTTCACCGAGCGTGAGGGCGCCGCCAAGCACCACGCCGCGGGCGCCAAGAAGGTCGTCATCTCCGCGCCGGCCAAGAACCCGGACCTGACGATCGCCTACGGCATCAACCACGAGCAGTACGATCCGTCCAAGCACCACATCCTCTCCAACGCCTCGTGCACCACCAACTGCCTGGCGCCGGTGGCCAAGGTGCTCAGCGAGACCTTCGGCATCGAGCACGGCTTGATGACCACCATCCACAGCTACACCAACGACCAGCGCATCCTGGACCTGGCGCACAAGGATCTGCGCCGCGCCCGCGCCGCCGCCCTGTCGATGATTCCCTCCTCCACCGGCGCCGCGAAGGCCATCGGTGAGGTGCTGCCCGCGCTCAAGGGCAAGCTCAACGGCATGTCGGTGCGCGTGCCCACGCCCAACGTGTCCCTGGTGGACCTGTCCGTGGTGCTCAGCAAGAAGGCCAGCGTCGAGGCCATCAACGAGGCCTTCAAGAAGGCCTCCGAGGGCGCGCTCAAGGGCATCCTGCTCTACAACGACGAGCAGACCGTGTCCGTGGACTACAACGGCAACCCGCACTCCTCCATCTTCGACTCCACCAACACCATGATGGTGGGCGACAACATGGCCAAGGTCATGGCCTGGTACGACAACGAGTGGGGCTTCTCCAACCGCATGGTGGACGTGGCCAAGTTCCTCGTCTCCAAGGGCCTGTAATCCCCGTGGCTCACGGGCGATCCGAGAGGGAAGACCGATGACGATCCGCTACATCGACGACATGCAGCTCACCGGCAAGCGCGTCTTCATCCGGGTGGACTTCAACGTTCCCCTGGAAGGCAGGCGCATCACCGACGACACCCGCATCCGCGAGGCGCTGCCCACCATCCAGAAGGCGCTGGAGCTGGGCGGGAAGGTGATCCTGGCCTCCCACCTCGGACGCCCCAAGGGCCCCGAGCCCAAGCTGTCCCTGGAGCCGGCGGCCTCGCGCCTGTCCGAGCTGCTCGGCGGCAAGCACGAGGTCATCCTCGCGGATGACTGCGTGGGCGACGGCGTGCGCAAGCTGGTGAAGGATCAGAAGGAAGGGCAGGTGCTGATGCTGGAGAACCTGCGCTTCCACAAGGAGGAGGAGGCCAACGACGAGGCCTTCGCGCGCGAGCTGGCCTCCTTCGCCGACGTCTACATCAACGACGCCTTCGGCACCGCGCACCGCGCCCACGCCTCCACCGCGGGCATGGTCCCCTATGTGAAGGAGAAGGGCGCCGGCCTGCTCATGCGCAAGGAGCTGGAGTACCTGGGCGGGGCCATGAAGAACCCGGCCAAGCCCTTCGTGGCCATCCTGGGTGGTTCCAAGGTGAGCGACAAGATCAAGGTCATCGAGAGCCTGCTGCCCAAGGTGGACGCGCTGCTGGTGGGTGGCGCCATGGCGTACACCTTCCTCAAGGCGCAGGGCCTCGAGGTGGGCAAGAGCCGCGTCGAGGAGGACAAGCTCCCCATGGCGCAGCGCCTGATGGAGGCCGCCCAGCGGCTCAAGACGTCGATCGTGCTGCCCATCGATCACATCTGCAGCACGGAGCTGGGCGACAAGGGCCCCCTTCGCGAGATCCCCGATCGGGCCATCCCCGCGGACCTGCTGGGTCTGGACATCGGTCCGAAGACGCGCACGATGTACGCCGAGCACATCCGCAACGCCAAGACGGTGGTGTGGAACGGCCCCATGGGCATGTTCGAGGTGCCGCGCTACGCGGCGGGCACGCGCGCGGTGGCCGAGGCCATGGTGGCCAACAAGGGCGCGGTGACGATCGTGGGCGGTGGAGACAGCGCCGCGGCCGTCAACGACATGGGCCTGGGCACCAGGCTCAGCCACGTGTCCACCGGCGGCGGAGCCTCGCTGGAGTTCCTCGAGGGCCGTGAGCTGCCGGGCGTGAAGGCGCTCGAGACCAAGTAGTTCCCCACCCGTAGTTCCCCTCCCGGGGGAGGCAAGATTTCCATGGCGGCACAGGCGCGGCGCAAGCTCATCGCTGGCAACTGGAAGATGAACAAGACGGTCTCCGAGGGGCTCGCGCTGGTGCGGGAGCTCAAGGGACTGGTCGCCTCCCTCCCGGGAGAGCGGGTGGAGGTGGCCGTGGCGCCGACCTTCGTCTCGCTCCACGCGGTGGCGAAGGAGTTGGAGGGCTCGTCCGTGAAGCTGGCCGGCCAGAACTGCCACTGGGAAGCCAGCGGCGCGTTCACCGGGGAGGTTTCCGCGGGGATGCTCAAGGACGTGGGGTGTACCTACGTCATCCTGGGCCACTCCGAGCGCCGGCAGTTCTTCGGTGAGACGGACGAGACGGTGAACAAGCGCGCCCGGGCGGTGCTGGGCGCGGGGCTCATCCCCATCCTGTGCGTGGGCGAGACGCTGGCCGAGCGCGAGGCGGGCCGCACCCTGGAAGTGGTGGAGCGCCAGGTGACGGGTGGGCTCAAGGGCTTCCAGGCGGCCGAGGTGGCCACCTTCGTGCTGGCCTACGAGCCGGTGTGGGCGATTGGCACGGGCCGCACGGCCACGAGCGCCCAGGCGCAGGAGGTGCACAAGTCCCTGCGCGCCCACCTGGCGAAGCTATATGACGGGGAGACGGCGGAGCGGGTGCTCATCCAGTACGGCGGGAGCGTGAAGCCGGACAACGCGGCGGAGCTGCTCGGCCAGCCGGATGTGGACGGGGCCCTGGTGGGGGGCGCGAGCCTGAAGGCGGGGGATTTCGCGGCCATCATCAAGGGTGGGGCGGGAGCGTAGGAACATTGTCAGCGTCCGCACCGTTCGGTTAGGCTGCGCGACCTTTGATTTCAGGACCGGAAAGAAGAGCGAAAGCATGTTGACCTTCGTGACGATCGTGCACGTCCTGCTGTGCGTGTTCATGATCTTCGTCATCCTGTTGCAGCCTGGGAAGGACGCGGGCATGGGCTCGGCGCTGGGCGGCGGAGCCGCGACGAGCGCCTTCGGCGGCCGCGGTGCGACGACGTTCCTCACCAAGGTGACGGGCGTCTGCGCGGCGCTGTTCTTCGTCACCTCGCTGGGCCTGTCCTTCGTGGGCATGCGCGGCTCGGTGGCGGCGGGTGCGGTGGCGAAGCCGGCGGCCACGGCTCCGGCGCCTGCCCCGGGTCCGTCCAGCACGGGCGCGCCTCCGGCGGGTGAGATTCCCGCGGCCAATCCGCAGGACGCGGCGGCCCCCACGGGCGCTGCTCCGGCGACGGGTGCTCCGGGCTCGGTGGAGCAGCCGCGTCCGGCCGAGACGCCGGCCCCGGCTCCCGCGCAGTAGGCGGGCGAGCGGTCCCCCGGCCCCAGAAAACGAGGGACGGGTCCGCTAAAGTTTGTTGCCGTCGGCGCGGTTCGTGGTACTAGAGGCGCCGTCGCAACGCGGTTCGCGGTTGGCAGCAAGCCCAGGTGGTGGAACTGGTAGACACACCATCTTGAGGGGGTGGCGCCGAAAGGTGTGCGGGTTCGAATCCCGCCCTGGGCACTCCGAAAGAGCCTCCAAGTCCTTGAGACTTGGGGGCTTTTTCATTTTCCGGGTTACGCCTCCTGTCTATGTGCCGCCAATGTGCCGTTGGGGCGCACGTCGAGGGCTCGCACCGCGTCCTTCTTCACGTCCGGGCTCAGGTGGGCGTAGCGCATGGTCATCTCGATGGTGGCGTGCCCCATCAGTTCCTGGATGGCCTTGAGCGGCACCCCACGCATGGCGAGGTGGCTCGCGAAGGTGTGGCGCAGCGTGTGCCACCCGATGGGCCGGATGCCCGCCCGCTCCGCGTTCCGGAGGATGGCCTCCGCGCAGGTGTGCTGGGGATTGCGGATGAAGCCGCCGTCCCGCTGGGGGAACACCCATGGCGAGTCGATGCGCCGGGGGTAGTCCCGTAGGGCCTTCAGCGCCCGCTCGTTGAGCGGCACCTCTCGCTCGCGCCCGCTCTTTGGAGTGCCGAGGTGCCCCCGGAAGACGTTGCGCTTCACCAGCAGTCGCCCGGAGGCCAAGTCCACGCAGTCCCAGGAGAGCGCGGCCAGCTCGCCGATGCGCAGGCCCGTGTTGAGGGCGAGGGAGATCATCGCCTTCCACCGGCCGGGCTCCGCGTGCGCCTCCAGCAGCTCGGCCTCCTCGAAGGAGAGGAAATCGATCTCGGGCTTGGGCGCCTTGAGCCATTCCACCTTGGGTACCGTGTCGAGCTCGCCGAACTCCTGGGCGAGGGCCAGGAGCTTGCGCAGCACGGTCAGGAGGTTGTTGACGCTCTTCTTGGAGAGCCCCTCCTTCACTTTCTGGGCCTTGAATGCCTCGAGCCTGGCCGTGTCGATCTGGTCCAGCTTCAACCGTCCGAACGCGGGGACCAGGTGCTTGCGGAGGATGTCGGCCTTGGTCTTCGCGGTGGAGACCTTGTTGTTCGTTTGCGCGTGATCGAGGAACCGCTCCTGGAACTGCTCCAGGGTGGGGACCTCCTTCTTCTCCTTTCCGAAGGTGCCGTAAAGGAGTGCTTGGCGGAGTTCCCGTTCGTACTGCTCGGCGCCCCGGCGGGTATTCACCGGGGACGCCTTGCGCACGCGTTCCACGCGCCCGTCCGGGTGCTGGAACATCACATCGACCCACCACGCCTCCTGCACCTTGCCCTCCTTCGACTTCCACTTCCGCAGCCTGACGCTCATCGCTTCTCTCCGAGCGCAGGACCGCCGTTACCCTGGACCCAACTTATCAGGGCAGCTTTGCTGATGCGGATGACCCTACCTAGGCGGATGACACCCGGGACGCTGCCCAAGCGGACGGCCTCGTAGAAGGTCTTCCGATTCACCCGCAGGAAGGCTGCGGCCTCCTCGACGGTGAGCACTTCCGGGAGGGAGGCGGGGGCTCCCGCTCCATCATTTTGTTGGGACACGACGTCACGCGCGCTGGCACAAGCGCGTCCAACGACGAAGTGCCGGTCCGCTCATGCTACGGCGTTGCGCCGCGAGGACCGACGTGGCTTCAGGAGGGCACCCTGCAACGGCAGGCGTGTGGCTCCCCCGGTCAATCTCAACTGCCATGTGCCGAGGTCAGCCCGGTGGCTTTCCTCGCGCTGGTGAGTTCGCGGGTCCGGCCGTGCCGCCGGAGTACCGCAGCCCACCTTGGTGGGCCCTCGGTTGACGGCCTGCCCGCGTTTCACGGGAGGCACGTCGTTCCTGGGATTAACCAGGTCATGATGGGAATGCCAGCCAAAAAGAGGGGCCGTCAACGGACGGCGCCCTCCACCTCCTCGGACCACCTACCACTCGGAATGCGCCCCGCCGTCGTAGCGGCTGCTGCCGTACGAGTTTCGGCTGTTCGCGCTGGCGTCGTTCAACTCCGCGACGACGACCGCCAACACCGCAGCGAGGATGCGCCGGGCCACCCGGGACTGGATGAGCCTGCGCAGGACTGTTCGCAATGCCAGAGCCATGGGCTCTCTCCTCCCGCCTGCCGGCCGGCTAGCTTCAGGTTGTTGTACGTCTGGCGGGAGGGGAGAAGCGGTCCGAGGAAGACCGTGGTTCTCATTTCATGGGCTTGGGGGTGTTGGCTCTTCGCGCTTCGCCTCGGCCTCGGCTTTCGCCAGAAGGCGACGAAGGTGAATTATGCGCTGTGCCGCCGTCCACGGGCGAAGGCGAACATCGGGATCGCCGAGTTCGTTCTCGGGGACACTGTTGTGGGGGGCCAGCAATTCGATCGGGTCCGCTTCACAGAGCATGGCTCGCCGCAGGTGGGTGCTGCGGGTGATCACAAGTGTGAGCACGGCACCGATGGCGATTGGGGCCTGTGCCGCCGCCTCATCGGAGGGCAGCGACTTCATGGCGAGGAGCTCGGCAATGTTGGCCGCTGCGGTCAGCGCGTCCTCGAGCATGGACAGCTCGGCGGAGAGGGACACCAGCTGCGTGCCCTCGCCGTTAGGGGGCGGCGGGGGTTGCGCACAGTCGATGACGGTGAGTTCGGTCATGGGTTGGTCCTCTGCCTCCGGCAGGTGGTGCACGGAGGACAGCAAGAGCGCGCGTGTGGCAGCGCGACAGCGGGGACGATGGTGAGCGGGATGACGGTAAGAGGCTGCTCGCTCCGGGTGGCGCACCATCGCGTCGCGGAGCTATGTGCCTCTGACCCTTATACCGCCGCTGCTCGCTCCTCTTCGGGGCGCAAGCCCCCTTAGCACTACTGCATCAGAGGTGAGCAGGCAGTGAAGGAGCCATCTGCCAGCTCACTTGGTTTCAGGTAACCGTTCACCGACTCAGGCTGCGGCCGAGAGTTGGACCGAGGCATGAAGGGGCAACAA
>Ga0081606_1000106_pt1 | contig 58565 bp, 47 predicted proteins | sample EareggfetidaYelm_FD_71127 | JGI IMG/M metagenome (GOLD analysis project Ga0081606, IMG submission 71127) | Earthworm egg capsule microbial community from the University of Washington, USA - E. fetida Yelm (SPADES assembly) (version 2) | ecosystem: Host-associated > Annelida > Reproductive system...
TGCGCCGGAAGGTGCGCGACATGTGCGCCGAGTCGGTGAATCCCGCGGCGTGCGCGGCCTCACCCAGGGGCATGCCCGACACGATGCCCGCGGCGGCGCGCTGGAGCCGCAGCCAGGCGAGATAGGGCCGCAGGGGCAACCCGATGGATTCCGTGAAGGCGTGCATCAAGCGCCCGGGGGACAAGCCCACCTGCGCGGCGAGCGCGGGAAGCGAGGCGTCTCCCTCGGGGGGCAGGTCGCGCAGCAGCCGGAGGACCTTCCGCACCCGGGGGTGGATGGAGCGGGGAGCGGAAGACGTCCCCGCGCCCAGCACCTCCGCCACCAACCGGGTCCACGTCACTCCCTCCGAGCCCATGAGGCGCGCGGGTTCGGCCTCCCGGGCGAGGACATCCCGCTCCGAGTCGGAGATCGGCCGGACGGCCCCCGTGAAGAGAGCCCCGAGTGCCGCGCCCACCTCGCTCTCCGGGTCGAGGAAGACCAGCAGCACGTCGCGGCCCTCCGCGTCGAGCGCATGAGGCACATCGGGGGCGGTCAGCACACCCGCCACGCTTTCCCAGGGCCCCGTCCCAGCCCGCACGCGCACCGGGCCATCCAGACCCAGCACCAGGTGCATGGCGTGATGGGTATGGCCTGAACTGCTCGCTCCCGGGCCTCGCGCGGCCAGCAGCGGAGGCCAGAGCGGCAAGGCACCATCGAGCGGACGAGGAGGAGCGGAGGGCACGCGCACGCCCTCATGCTACCCGAGACCCACGGCGCCTTTGGCGACGTGTCATGATGAACCCATGAGCACCATGACCAGTGTCCGCCACATCGCGGCCCCCACGGAGCGGGTGTTCTCCACGGTGGCGGACATCGCGAACTTCTCGAAGGCGGTGCCGCACATCGTCCGAGTGGACTTCCTGAGCGAGCAGCGGGTGGGAGTTGGGACGCGCTTCCGCGAGACGCGGCTGATGAATGGGAGGGAGGCCTCCACCGAACTCGAGGTGACCGAGTACATCGAGGGCGAGCGCATCCGGCTCGTGTCGGATTCCCAGGGGACCGTGTGGGACTCGGTCTTCACGGTCGTGCCCCGCGCGGAGGGATGTGAGCTGACCCTGGTCATGGACGCGCGCCCCTACAAGCTCCTCGCGAAGCTCACGACGCCGCTGCTCAAGGGCTTCATCGCCAAGGCCCTCGAGAAGGACATGGACGCGGTGAAGGCCTGGTGCGAAGCGAGGCGGGCCTGAGCACCAGGCGAGGCGCGGCGGAGTCAGCCGGTGCCGGAGGGGAGCGTGATGGTCCTCACATTAGTGTGATTCGGACTGGTGGGAGGTCGCGCGCCATTTCTTCCCGTTGAACAGGTAGACCCACGTGGCATTGCCCTCGCCCCAATCGACGAGTCCCTGCCGCGCCGTCTTGGGCACTCCATAACGGCCGGGTTTGGACCTTGGACCGTAGAGCTGGAGGCAGCTCACCTCGCGCGGCAGCGCCCCCACCTCCCTCACATGCCCGCCACGCGTGAAGATCACCCGCACGGGCACGGACTGGTTGCACGAATAGTCCTTGCCCGGGAACGCGTAATCCGGCTGACCGTCCTGGTCGAAGTCCCCCTTGACGCATGGCCATCCGCTCGTCTTCAGGACGTTCAGATCCACGCCAATCCATCTTCATCATTTGTCGCTCCTGATCGGCAGGGTGGGTGACCCCACGTGCCGTCTATCACCGTCGAACGGAGATCGCGGCTTCCGGCCTCGGATTGTGTGTCCCCGACGGGATTCGAAACCGTGGTAGGGATGCCGCCGTGTCGAACGGCAACGGCAATGGACAGGGAAGCAGGGCAGAGGACACCCAACGCGCGCTGAGCACCGTGCGCCGGCAGCTCGCGGCGGTCTCCGGCCGCAAGCGCATGGAAGTCCTCCTGGAGTCGAGCCACGCCCGGGCACTGGTGCGCTCGCTGCCCGCGGAAGACCTCTACTTCACCCTCATGGAGGTGGGGCTGGAGGACGCGGCGGACCTCGTGCAGCTCGTCTCGCCCGATCAGTTCCGCACCTTCGTGGACCTGGGCGCGTGGAAGCGCGACGAGCTGAACAAGCACGCGGCGCTCGCCTGGCTGCGCGCCGCGCGGGGCGAGTCGGGCGAGGAGTTCCTCCAGAAGCTGCGCAAGGCGGACGCCGAGGTGCTGCAGTTGCTCGTGCGCGAGTTCACCGTCCTCCACGACCTGGAGGAGAACCCGGACGTGCACGTGGAGGGCGTGTCCATGGAGACGCCCGAGGGCCGTTATCTGGTGGAGTTCAAGGGCGTGGAGGGGGTGGAACTGGCCACCATGCGCGCGCTCCTCACGGATCTCATCGCGGACAATCCCTTCGAGGCCATCCGCTTCCTGGAGGCCACGCGCTGGGACGTGCCAGGGGAATTGGAGGAGGCGGCCTACCGCTTCCGCACCGCGCGATTGCAGGACCTCGGCTTCCCGGCGCTGGAGGACGCGGTGCGGCTCTTCAGCCGGGTGGAGACCGGACCCGCGCCCTCGCCCGAGGTGAGCGCGGCGCTCGTGGCCCAGCGCGAGCAGCCGGACTACCTGGAAGCGGCCTTCAGCGCCCTGGATGAGCGCGAGCGCGAGAACCTGGAGGTTGAGCTGCGCCACCTGGCCAACGCCACACTGGTGGCCGAGGTGGAGGAGCCCGGCGACATGGACGCCATCCGCCGCGTGGGCGAGATGGCCCGGGACTACCTGCTGCTCGGGCTCGAGCACCTGACGGGAGGCAACCCCTCTCGCGCGCCCCAGGTGGTGCGCGACACGCAGATGCAGCGCATCTTCCAGGTGGGCTTCTCCCTGACGCTCTCGCTCAAGTTCCGCGCGGACCGGCTGATGAAGACGCCGCTCGCGCAGGTGGACGGCACGCCGCTGCTCTTCCCCGAGGAGGCCGTGGCCGTGGAGGCCCTGCGCCGCAAGCGCCCCCGGCGCACGTTGAAGGTGCCCGGGGCGGAGCCGGTGCCCTTCCGCTCGCGCCGGGAGCTGGCCTCCAGTGAGGACGTCCTCTCCCGGGCCGAGGCGCAGGTGGCGCTCCTGGGCGCGTTGCTCGGCGGCACTCCCGAGGCGGCGCGCGAGGTGCTCGCCCGCTTCCCCGAGGAGCCGCGCCTGCTGGGCATGGATCGCTTCTTCGCCGCCACCGTGGCCCAGGCCCTGTTGGAGGGCCGCGTGGATCCCCGGCCGCTGCCCAGGGCGCGTCGCGCGGAGTTGGGAACCCGACTCTTCGAGGGCACCCCCGAGGCCCCGCGCCTCCAGCCGGATGTGGCTACTCGCGCACTGGCGGTGCTGGAGCCCGCGGTTCCCGAGTCCGCCCGGGAGGAGCTGCGCCGCCGGGTGAACAGTACGCTCGCCCGATTGTTGGAGGAGGTGGGCTCCGCTTTTCTCCAGGAGGGCACGCTGGACGCCATCGCCTCCATTCTTCTGCCCATGGAGGGAACGGAACGGTAATTCTTCCCGATCTCCGGCCCTCCAGCCCGGGGCGAGCGAGCCAACGTGTTGGATCCACGGGAGTTTGCCCTCCCGGCCCGCTGGCACATCACCTGCTAACGCCCTGGGGATGGCCCCGTCCGCGCATGCGGTGACGGGCGGTGGGAGGAGGGTCCGGATGGAGTTGGGCGATAAAGCGGAACGCCGGGACGTGGTGGCGTTCTACGCGCTGACCACCTTCGCGGCGCTGATGTACATGCTGCCCCAGGTGTGGTTCCCCGTGCTGGCTCCCCTGCGGCTGGCGCTGCTGACCTCGGGATTGGCCGCGGGGTTCATGGCGTTGCGGCGGGTGGGACGCGCCGAACCGCTGTACTTCGATGGGATGCGAGGTGGCGCGCTCCTGTGCTTCTCGGCGCTGGCGATGGCGTCGGTGGCCTGGTCGGTGAACCCCGAGGTGTCCCGTTTCACGGCCATCGAGCTCTTCAAGCTCACGGCCATCTACCTGACGCTGATCAACATCATCACCACGCCCAAGCGGCTGGCGGCGGTGTGTGGCGCGGTGGTGCTTGGCTCCATCGTGACGTCCTACGGCGTCATCAACTCGCACTTCACCGGCACGCCCGAGACGCTCGTCGAGGGCTACCGCGCGCACTGGGCGGAGGTTTACGCGGACCCGAACCGCTCGGCCATGAACCTGGCCATCATCGTGCCGCTGGCGGTCGCCTTCGTGGCGCGCAAGGAGACGGGCTGGCTGTGGCGCTCGGTGTGCCTCTTGGCCATCGTCATGGCGGCGGTGGCCATCGTCTTCACCTACTCGCGTGGAGGCTTCATCGGCCTGTCGGTGGCCATGGCGGTGTGGGCCCTGCGCGAGAAGAAGAGGATGCGCTCGGTCTTCCTGGGCATCGCGCTGGCGCTGGGCTTCGTCATCTTCGCGCCCAAGACGTTCTGGGAGCGCAACGAGACGGTGACGACGTTCCACCAGGACGCCTCGGCCATGGGCCGCGTCTATGCCTGGCAGGTGACGTCGCGCATCAGCCTGGACAGGCCGCTGCTTGGCGTGGGCGCGGGTTCGTTCCGCTTCGCCTGGCCGCTGTACGCGCCGCCCGAGGCCACGCGTGCCTACGTGGCGCACAACATCTTCCTGGACGTCATCGGGGAGCTGGGCTGGGTGGGTCTGCTCTTCTTCCTGGTGTTCGCCGGCAGCGCCACGGGAGGTGCCTTCGCGGCCTCGAGCGACTCGCGCATGGGGTGGATCGCCCGGGGTCTCGCGGCCTCCATGACGGGCTACCTCATCTGTGACTTGTTCTCCGGCTACATCCTCTCCGCGCACCTGTACGTCCTCTTCGGACTCGCGGCGAGCGCCCAGCGCATCGCCCAGGGCTTCGAGGCCCGGGTGACGGAGGACGCGCGGGAGGAGAAGCGGCAGCAGTTGCTGGCGAGCGGCGGCTGGGAGGGCGGCAACCATGCGACGTGAGGACGCGCGGATGGCGGAGGCGCCCCTTCGCATGGTGCAGTTCACCAAGTCCTTCTACTTCGGCGGCACCGAGGTGCAGGTGGTGGAGCTGCTGCGCGGCCTGCCGTCGAGCTACCGCGTGCAGGTGTGCGTGCTGGACGCGGTGGGGCCGCTCATGGAGCCCATCCGCGAGATGGGCATCACCCCGGAGGAGTTTTCGCTCAAGGGCTCGCTCGCCAGTCCCAACACGCTCACGCAGGTGCTGCGCATGGCGCGCTGGCTCAAGCGGGAGCGGGTGGAACTCGTCCACGTGCATGACTTCTACGCGACGGTGCTGGCGGTGCCCGCGGCGAAGCTGGCCGGGACCAAGGTCATCGTCGGGCGGTTGGATTTGGCGCACTGGCATGGCAAGGCGCGGCGCAAGTTGCTCCAGGGCCTCACCCGCATGGCGGACCACGTGGTGGGCAACGCCGAGGCCATCCGCCGGATGTTGATTCAGGAGGAGGGCATCGCGGCGGAGAAGATCTCCGTCATCCCCAATGGCCTGGACGTGGCGCGCTTCAACCAGCGCGTGCGCGAGGGGTTGAAGGCTCCGCTGCCGGACACGCGGGGAGCGCCCGTGGTGGTTCACGTGGCGAACATGAACCACCCGGTGAAGCGGCAGGAGGACTTGCTGCACGCGCTGGCGACGGTGCGCCGCGCCGGCCCCGCGCTGCATGCCTTCCTCGTGGGCGATGGGCCGAGGCGGCCGGAGCTGGAGACGCTCGTGGGCTCGCTGGGCATCGCGGACCGGGTGCACTTCCTCAAACACCGGGCGGACGTGCCGGCCATCTACGCCCGGGCGGACTTCGGCGTGCTGTGCTCCAGCGCGGAGGGCCTGTCCAACGCGGTGATGGAGGGCATGGCGGCGGGACTGCCCATGGTGGTGACGGATGTGGGCGGCAACCCGGAGCTGGTGGCGGATGGCGAGCGCGGTCTGGTGGTGCCCCCGCTGCGTCCCGAGGCCTTGAGCCAGGCATTCCTCACGTTGCTCGGAGACCGGGAACTCGGCCGGCGCATGGGCGCCCAGGCGCGCGCCTTCGTGGCGCGCGAGTTGTCGCTCACGCGCATGGTGCGCCAGCATGACGAGCTGTACCGCCGCGTGGCGCGAGGCGGGTGAAATCGTTGTCGCGAAGGCTCGTAGGGAAGGAAGACACCTGCTTCCTCCACGAGGACTTCGCACATGATCTCCACCCTGCTCCTGGTTCTGGCCGCCGCTCCCGCTTCGCACACGTGGAGCGGAGAGACGAATGGCACTCCCGAGGTGACCATCTCCAACGTCAAGGGCTCCATCCAGGTGGAAGGGGTGGAGGGCAAGACGGTATCGGTGGAGGCCCGAGGCGAGGACGGGGCGGACGTGAAGAACTCGCTCCGGTTCGCGCAGGACGGGGACGACGAAGTGGACATCCAGGTGTGCTGTGGCCCGTGCACCGATACCCAGAAGTCGTCCCTCTCTTCCTGTAGCAACCCGCCGTCCGTGCACCTCGTGGTGAAGGTGCCCCGGGGCTCGGAGCTGGACGTGAGCGCCGTGAAGGCGCCGATCAAGGTCTCCGGCGTGACGGGCAAGCAGGAGCTGGCCGCCGTGGACGGAGACATCTCGGTGCGCGGCTCTCGCGGCAAGCTGGAGGTGAGCACGGTGAACGGGCAGGTGGACCTGTTGCCCGACGCGCTCGCGCACACCGAGGTGAGTACCGTGGCTGGAAACGTGAAGCTCAAGCTGCCGCGTGGCGCGGGCGCCCGGGTGGAGTACGCCTCGGTCGGAGGCAAGTTCAACGGGCGGGGAGTGACCCTGGGCTCCGCCGAACAGCGCTACGGAAATGGTGAAAACCAGGTGGAGGTGAGCACCGTGAGCGGCGCGCTCGACATCCAATCCGATGAGGTTTCGAAGTAGGCCGCGCGGGCGCCCTGTTTTTTCAACGATGGTCCGCGCCGATGGCCTCGCGGACCGAGCCGAAGCCATCCCGCGCGAGCAGCGGCCCCAGGCCCTCGAGCAGGCGGCGCACCATGCCGGGCCCCTCGTAGATGAAGCCCGTGTACACCTGCACCACCGAGGCGCCCGCGCGCAGCTTCTCGTACACGTCCGCGGCGGTGAAGACGCCGCCCACGCCGATGATGGGAAGCGCGCCGCCGCTGCGTGCGTAGGCCCGGCGGATGACGGCGTTGGCCGCCTCGCGCACGGGCACTCCGGACAGGCCGCCGGCTTCCTTCGCCACCGGGTGCTCGAAGGGGCGGGCGATGGTGGTGTTGGTGGCGATGAGGCCGGCGAGCCCGCAGGCGCGTGCCACATCCACCACCTCGTCCACGGCCTCGGGCGTGAGGTCCGGGGCGATCTTGAGGAACAGGGGCTTGCCCGGCGCCACCTGGGCGAGCCGCGCCTGTACCGCCTGGAGCAGCGCGGTGAGGTGCTCGGGCTGCTGGAGCTGGCGCAGGCCGGGGGTGTTGGGGGAGCTCGCGTTGACCACCACGTAGTCGCCCAGGGGCGCGAGCGTATCCACGCACGACACGTAGTCGTCCACCGCGCGCTCCAGGGGCGTGTCCTTGTTCTTGCCGATGTTCACTCCCACGGGAGCGGCGTGCCAGGTGCGGGCCCGGAGGTGCGCGGCGGCGGGTGTGGCTCCGTGGTTGTTGAAGCCCATGCGGTTGATGAGGGCCTGGTGCTCCGGGATGCGGAAGAGGCGGGGCCGCGGGTTGCCCGGCTGGGGCCGGGGGGTGAGGGTGCCCACCTCCACCGCCGCGAAGCCCAGCGCGAGCAGTCCGTCCACGGCCTCGGCCTCCTTGTCGAGCCCCGCGGCGAGCGCCACCGGGTGGGCGAACGAGAGCCCCGCCACCTTCACGGAGGTGTCGTAGGTGGCCGCCGCGAGCGTCCGGGCGCGCAGGCTCCGGCAGAGCCCTCCGAGGTGCCCGAGCCAGCGCAGGGCGAGCATTCCCAGCCGGTGGGCACGCTCGGCGGACAGGAGGAAGAGCAGGGCTCGGGCGAGGCGGTACATGGGGCTCACGCGGGGATGAAGGAGGCCTGACGCGCCCAGGCGAGCGTTTGATCCACCTGCGCCGAGGTGAGCAGGCCGTTCTTCTCCACCAGTGCCACCTCGCGCAGCATGTCCGTTTCCAACAGGTAGGTGCCGTCGGTGTTGAGGGTGAACTTCACGCCCCGATCCCAGAAGGTGGCCATGATGTGCTTGAGCTCGTCCAGTCCCTCCACCGCGCGCGTGTGCAGGTTGGAGGTGGGGCACAGCTCCAGCACCACGCCGCGCTCGCGCAAGAGCTTCATGGCGGACTCGTCGTAGGCGGCGCGGATGCCGTGGCCGATGCGGTGGGGCTTGAGTTTCTCCACCACGGCGATGACGCCCTCGGCGCCGGTGCCGCGCGTCTCGCCGGTGTGCACGGTGCACTTGAGGCCCGCATGACGCGCGCGGGCGAACAGCTCCTCGTACTGCGTCACTATCGCGGGCTCCAGCTCCAGCGCGTTGGTCTCCGTGCCCGCCAGGTCGATGCCGTACACGCCGCGGTTGCGGTACTTGATGGCCTTGTCCACCAGGATGCTGTTGAGCCGGTGATCGAACTCGCGCGCGAGGCAGAAGATGAGGCCCGCCTTCACGTTGTACTCGAGCATGGCCCGGTCCATGCCGCGCAGCGCCGCGTGGATGATGTGGTCCAGATCCAGCTCGGAGTTGAGGTTGCGCTTCATGGGGTTGAAGCGCAGCTCCATCTGGGTGACGCGGCTGCCGCGGTACTCCTTGCCGATGATCTCGTACACGCAGCGCTCGACGGCCAGGGGCGAGCTCTGGAGCTTCTCCGTCCAGGTGTGGAGGATCTTCAAGTAGTCCTCGAGGCTGCCCACCTTGCCCGGCCGGGAGGTGATGAGCTCGACGAACTCGAAGTAGTCCTTCACCGGGAGCTTGAAGCCCTGCTGGTGCGCGAGGGACCAGAGGACATGGGGAGCCACGGAGCTGCCCATGTGGATGTGGAGGTCGATCAGATCACGTGCCATGGCGGCATGTATGCACGGAGCCGCCCGGGCGTCCAGCTACCGGCGCAGCAGGACGTAGACCGCTCCGGCTCCGCCGTCCTGGGGCCGTGCGGTGGCGAACGCCAACACCGTCTTGCCGATCCGCTTCTGGCCGAGCCACACCCGCAGACTCTCCTTGAGCACGGGGAGCTGATCCTTGGAGTGAAGCCCCCGGCCGTGGATGATGCGCACACAGCGCTTGCTGGCGCGGCGGCTGTCGGAGAGGAACCGGTCCACGGCCTCCTTGGCCTCGAGCTGCGTCATGCCGTGCAGGTCCAGGCTGCCCTGGAGGGAGAAGTCGCCGCGGCGCAGCGAGCGCATCAGCCGTCCGTCGACGCCCGGGGCCGCGCCCTCGATGAACTCGTCCGTGCCGGAGATGTCGAACTCGCCCTGGCCCGCCACGAGCTCCGCCAGCTCGGCGAGCGCCTCGGCGTTCTCGTCGATGATCTCCGGCAGGCGGGGGTTGGGCGCGGGCGCCTCGCCCCGGTGGGTGACCTGCTCCACTCCGTCCATGGCGGACAGGAAGAGGGAGGCCTCGTCTTCCTCGGGGGCGCGCTTGGACTTCGCCGGCTTGGGGGGCGGGGGAGGCGCCTGGGGTTTCTTGGGCGGCTCGGCCTGCTTCTTCTTGAGGTCCGTGAGAGCGGATTTGAAGGGGTTGTTGAACCCCTCGTTCTTCTTCTTCGGGGTGCCGCGGTCGCTCATGATGGGAAGTCTAATGCGTCAGGCGGAGCCGGGGTTCAAGGGGACTTGCTTCCCGGCGCGCCCGGAGCCAACCTTAAAGGAAAGGCGGGAAGGACCGCCCTGAAAGGTCAGACCTGGGGGGTATACCCCTTCGCATGGAAACGGAAGCGGGCGTCGGGGAACATGGGGATGGAATGAAACGCACACCGGCCACCTACGCGGACCTGGAGGCGCTGCCCTCCAGCGTCGTGGGCGAGTTGATCGCGGGAGTGCTCTACGCGAGCCCCCGGCCCGCGTCGCCGCACGCGGTCGCGGCGTCATGCCTGGGGGGCGAGTTGATGGGGCCTTTCCATCGGGGGCGAGGAGGTCCCGGGGGTTGGGTCATCCTCGACGAGCCCGAACTCCATTATGAGGACGACGTGCTCGTGCCGGATATGGCGGGGTGGCGCCGCGAGCGGATGCCCCGCGTCCCTCATGTCGTGGGCTTCACGCTCGCGCCGGACTGGGTGTGCGAGGTGCTCTCGCCGTCCACGCGGACGCTGGACCGGACGGTGAAGCTGCCCGTGTATGCCCGAGAGGGCGTGCGGCACGTCTGGCTCCTGGACCCGGTGGCGCGTCTCCTGGAGGTGTTCCGGTTGGAGGGGATGCACTATTCCCTCCGGGAAACGCACTCGGGCGCGGGCCCCGTGCACGTGGAGCCCTTCGAGGCGCTCGCGCTCGATCTGGCCTATCTCTGGAACGAGGTTTCGGACGCCCGGGAGTGAGTCAGCCGCCGCGCAGGCCGCGGATCTTGTCGTAGGCCTCGCGGATCTCCTGGAAGCGGCGCGAAGCCTGCTCGACGGCTCCAGGGCCCAGCTGGGCGACCCGGTCGGGGTGGTGGATGGCGGCGAGCTGGCGGAAGGCGCGTTTCACGTCCGCGTCGCTCGCGTCCGGGGTGAGGCCCAGCCGGGTGTAGTGCACCTCGCCATCTCCGAAGTGGCGCGCGGTGACGGAGCGCAGCTGCTCGTCCGTCAGCCCGAGCCCCTGGGCCACCCGGCGCAGCGTCTCCTGTTCGGCGCGGTGCAACTGTCCGTCCACGAGCGCCAGCCCGTAGAGCGCATCCAACAGCAGCAGCCGGGAGGGCACGGACAGCTCGTCGCGGCACGCGGCGGCGGAATCCGCGAGCGAGGGCGGACGGGCGAGGTGTTCCTTGAGGTAGCGGCGCACCAGGTCGAGCGCCTCGGGGCCATAGCGCAGCCGCTCGGCGAAGTACTCGCGCACCACGCGCACCTCGTCGCGCACGAGCTCCCCATCCGCCCGGGCCACCTCGATGAAGAGGGCGCACAGGTGGCGGGCGAAGTGCTGCTGGGCCGCGGTGTCCTGGGACACGCGGGTGGGTTGGGGCGCCTCCTTGGTGGGGCCCGGCAGCACGTTCAGTTCGTCGACCTGGTGGCCCACGAGCACGCCCGCGACGATGAGCAGGACGATGGGCAGGGGCCCGCCAATCAGCAGACCGACGGCCAGCCCGAGCATCGCCCCGAGAACTTTTCCTGGTGCCACCAAACGCTTCACTCCCTTGGGGGTGGACAGTTTCGCATAGAGTCCGGCGCGCTATGGGCCAGTTGATCGACGGAAAAGCGGTGGCGGCGCGGGTACGGGCCGAGGTGAAGGCGGACGTGGAACGCCTCAAGACCGAGCGCGGCCTGGTGCCGGGGCTGACGGTGGTCCGGGTGGGAGAGGATCCCGCCTCGAAGATCTACGTCACCGGCAAGAAGAAGGCGGCCGAGGAGGTGGGCTTCCACTCCTGGGAGGAGCATCCGGACGCGAGCATCACCGAGGAGGAGCTGCTGTCGGTGGTGGAGAAGCTGAACGAGGATCCGGCGGTGCACGGCATCCTGGTGCAGCTCCCCCTGCCCAAGCACATCAACGCCGAGCGCATCATCTCGGCGGTGCGGCCGGAGAAGGACGCGGACGGCTTCCACCCGCTCAACGCGGGCAACCTGTCGCTCGGCAAGCCCGGACCCCGGCCGTGTACGCCCCATGGCGTCATGCGGCTGCTCCGCGAGGTGGGGTGCAACCCGGCCGGCAAGAAAGCCGTGGTGGTGGGGCGCAGCAACATCGTGGGCAAGCCCATGGCGCTGTTGCTCCTGGAGGCGAACGCCACCGTCACCATCTGCCACAGCAAGACCCCGGATCTGGCGGCCGAGGTGGCCCAGGCGGACATCGTCGTGGCGGCGGTGGGCGTGGCGGAGATCATCAAGGGGGCGTGGATCAAACCCGGCGCGGTGGTCATCGACGTGGGGATGAACCGGATGCCGGATGGCAAGCTCAAGGGGGACGTGGAGTTCGCGGCCGCCCTGGAGCGCGCCTCGTTCATCACCCCGGTGCCTGGAGGCGTGGGGCCCATGACGATCGCCATGCTGATGCGCAACACGCTCGAGGCGGCGAAGGGGAGGGCCTGAGCCATGCCGACCTGGCGCGACCGGCTCGAAGGGGGTCTCCACGGCCTGCTCATCGGGGACGCGCTGGGAGTGCCCTACGAATTCCGCCCGCCCGAGCGGATTCCCGAGCGCGTGCTGATCGAGTTCGAGCCGCCTCCTGGCTACTCCCGGGCGCACGCCCACGTTCCGCCTGGGACGTGGTCGGATGACGGGGCCCATGCGTTGTGCCTGCTGTCCTCGCTGCAAGCCCGGAAGTTCGTGGACCTGGAGGACCTCGGCCGGCGGCTCTTGAGCTGGTACGAGCGGGGCTTCCTGGCGGTGGACTCCAAGGTGTTCGACGTGGGCATCCAGACCACGAAGGCCCTGGCGAACGTGCGCGCCGGAGTGCCCGCCCTGAAGGCCGGCCCGAGCGGCGATCGGGACAATGGCAACGGCTCGCTGATGCGGGTGTTGCCCCTGGTGCTCTGGCACCGGGGGGATGATCAGGCCCTGGCTCGAGATGCCATGCTCCAGTCCCGGGTGACGCACGGGCACATGAGGGCCCAGGTGTGCTGTGCCCTCTACTGCCTCTGGGCGCGCCGGACCCTGGAGGGTTCATCCACGGCCTGGACGGACGCGCTCGCCACCTTCCGGGTGCTGTACCCCGAGGGGATGGAGCAGCGCGAGGAGCTGGAGCGGGAGGTGCGGCCGGAATCACCGGAGGCGGGGCAGGGGAGCGGGTACGTGGTGGACTGCCTGCTCTCGGCGCGCGACTGCGTGGCGGCGGGCACCTCCTATGAAGACGTGGTGAAGGCGGCGATCGCGCTCGGGCACGACACGGACACCACGGCGGCGGTGGCGGGCGGCATCGCGGGGCTCCAATACGGAATCGATGGCATCCCCGAGCGGTGGCGGCGGGCCCTGCGGGGCCAGGAGTTGCTGACCCCGCTGGTGAAGGAACTGCTCTCCCTCCAGAAGTCCTAAGCCAAGCGAAGTCATTCCGTTCAGGGGTGGCTAGCGCCAAGGCCCGATTTCTTGGCCTCAGCGGTTGTTCCCCCCTGACCGAACCTGGTTTGGGTGGCCTAGAAGAAGAGAGTCACGGTGGCCTGGGCGTTGAACGGCGCGCCCGGGGTGAAGTGGATGTCCTCACACCCCTCGAAGGCGCCGGGGTCGCCCGCGGGCCGGGTGCCGGTGGGGCAGCTCTCCGGGCCCGTCTCGCCAGGCAGCCGCGAGACGTTGGCGAACTGGGCCTCGCGCCACTGGGTGTTGAGCAGGTTCTGCACGCCCACGTTCACCTCGTAGAAGGAGCCCCGGTAGCCCAGGGTCGCGTCCACGCGGGTGAAGCCCTCGGCGGTGAGCTCCCGGTCTTCGGTGGCGGGACGATCGCCCAGGTGCAGCACGCCCAGCCGTCCGTAGATGCCGCTCGGGTGCCGCGCGGACACGCCGCCGGAGAGGATGAGCGTGGGGGCGAGCGCCACCGCGTCCCCGTTGCCCGCGTTGCCCACGTAGGTGGCCCGCGTGAAGGTGGCGTCCGCGTCCGCGAAGAGCCACGGGAGGATGCGCAGCCGCGCCTCGGCCTCCAGTCCCTGACGGCGGGTCGGGCCGCGAGCCTCGGTGGTGCCCTCGTCACCGACCCAGACGAGCTCGCTGTCCAGGTCGAGCCGGAACACCGAGCCCGCCAGATCCAGCCGATCGAACAGCCGGGTGCGCGCGCCCACCTCGTAGCCCCGGCCCCGCGTCAGCGGCGTCACCGGATCCGGCTGGAGCACCACGCCGCGCGCGTCGTTGGAGTGGAAGCCGTCGCCGAAGTTGGCGTACAGCTCGGTGGTGGACAGGGGCGAGAACACGAGGCTCGCCTTGGGTGACACCCGCGTGGCCTGCCGCGTCCCCGAACTCTGGGTGTCCGGCGAGCCCAGGTCCTCCAGGCGATCATCCACGTAGAAGCCGAAGGAGTCCGCGCGCACGCCGAGCACCGCGCGCAGCCAGGGCGTGAAGGTGATGTCCTCCTGGGCGTACACGCCGATGCTGGCTTCCTTCACGCTCGCGTCCACGACGCTCTCCAGCCGCTTGCGCGCCTTGTCGTAGCGCAGGCCGTTGTCGATGCTGTCGCTGCGCAACTGCGAGCCGAACGTGGTGTCGAAGGTGATGCCGCCCGCCTGGCGCCGGAAGCGGTAGCTGGCGTTGAAGCCGAGCACCGAGCGCCGGTCATCCTGCTCGATCATGTCCCCGTTCACCGGATCCCGGCTGTAGAAGGTGAAGTTCGAGTAGAGGTTGAGCCGGTACTGGAGCGCGTAGGCCAGGACGTTCACCTCGCCGCCGTCCGCGGTGAGCGTGCGCAAGGTGGCGTAGGCGCTGTGGCGCTGCGAATTGCCGCCCTCGTTCGGATCGATCGTGCCGAAGCGATCCAACCGGCCCGCGAGCACCTCCCGAAGGGGAACCTGCCCGCTCGCCGTCCAGCCGCTCGCGTACGAGGTGAGCGCCACGGACAGGGTGGAGTTCGGGGCGATCTCGCGCGTGACCTTGGTGAAGAGGCTGTAGCGCTGCAGGCGCTCGGGATTGAGGAAGGGGCCGTTGGTGCCGTACACCTGCGCGGCCACCACGGGATCCCACCCCTCCACGTCCGGAGAGGCGATGAACAGTCCGCGCCAGGTGTTGAACGAGCCGCCGCCGAGCGTCACCTGGCTCGTCTCGAAGTGGCGGCGGGTGACGAGATTCACCGCGCCCGCGGTGGCGAAGTCTCCGTCCTGGGCGAAGTACGGGCCCTTGCGCACCTCCACGCGCTCGATGAGCTCGGGGATGACCCAATTGAGGTCCGCGTAGCCTTGTCCGTGCGCGTGGCTCACCATGTTGACGGGGATGCCGTCCACCATGAGGGACACGTCCGTGCCGTGGTCCGCGTCGAAGCCGCGCAGGAAGTACTGGTTGGCCTTGCCGCCGCCCGCGTGCTGGACGACGTAGAAGCCGGGAACGACCTGGAGGATGTCCGCCGGGCGAGGGTGCGGCCGCAAGAGGAAGTCCTGGTCGCGCACGGTGGAGGAGGAGGCCGCCGTGAAGGGCCGCTTCGCCGCTACCGTCGTCTCCATGCGCGAGGGCTGCTCGGGCGTGGAGACCGTGACTGGCTCGGAAGGCGAGAGGACGGGGGGGGCGGGGGCGTCGGAGGGGGATTGCGCGCGCGCGGGGGACGCGGACGCGAGGGTGGTGATCACGGCCAGGGAGGCCGCGTGAGGAGACAACATGGAAGGAACTACCTCGATGCGAGGAAAGGGAAACGAAGGGAAACGAACCGGTGTGGGAACGCCGGTGTCGCCCTACGGGGCCTGGGGCATCGCGGTGGGACGGGGGGGCCTGCCCTGCCGGGGACGCTCCCTCCCGGAGGGGGGCGTGGGCAGTGAGACCCAGAAGACCTGGGGGACGGGCAAGGCATGCGAGGGAAGCGCCCAGGCCTGGAGGTGCTCGACACTGCCAGCACCGTGCGAATGGCCGGTGGGCGTGCCCTCGTCGTGCGAGTGGGGGGCGCGTTCGTCGTGGGGCGGGCCAACGGGGGGCGGCGGTGGCAGGGGCGCCCGCGTCCGGGGAGCGTGAGAGACCCAGGGGACGGCGGCGGGCCGGGAGGAGGCGGACCGGACGTGCCCATGCCCATAGACGGCGTGGAGGACCGGCGCGAACGCCAGGCCGTACACGGCCACCCACAGGCCGAGCCAGGCCAGATCGCGACGGTCCTCCCTCCTCAACACAACCGGGTGCTCCTCATCCGGGACCTGGCGGGCCCGGGACGGCTCAGGTGGCGCGCATGAAGTCGCGGATGAACTGGCTGACTTCCTTGGGCTTCTCGAGCACCACCCAGTGCGTGGCGTCCGGCAGCCGGTGGAAGGTGATCTGGGGCGCGTACTTCTCGAGGCCCTGCTGTCCGTCCTTCAACAGGTAGGTGTCCTGCTCCCCGTGGATGAAGAGCACGGGCTTGTTCACCACGTAGTGCTCGGGCTTCACCCCCTCCATCAGGTTGCTGCCGCCCGGATTGCCCTGACTGTCCGGCGGACCGATCTTCGCGGCCCGGTAGTAGTTGAGCCCGCCGGTGATACAGCCCGGCTGCTTCCAGGCGCTGATCCACTCGGCCATGTCCTCGTCGGACAGGATGGCGCCATGGGCCCGGGAGTCGTTGAGCACGGCCTGCTTGGGCCAGGCGTAGTCGTCGCCGGTGATCTGCGCCTCGGCCTGCGACGAGCGGAAGACGTGCATGTACTGGGCGGCCAGTTGCTGGCGGGGGTTCTCGCGCAGCTCCCGGTCGAACAGGAAGGGGTGGGTGATGTTGATGGTGGTGAAGCGGGTCACCATCTCCGGGTGGCGCAGCACGAAGCTCCAGCCCACCAGCGCGCCCCAGTCCTGGGACACGATGTTCGTCTGCGGAAGCTTCAAGTGCTCCAGCAGGGCGCGCAGATCCTCCACGAGGTGCTTGATGTGGTAGGCCTCGACCTCCTTGGGCTTGGAGGTCAGGTTGTAGCCGCGCATGTCCGGGGCGATGACGAAGTAGTCCTTGCCCAGGTCCTGCATGAGCTTCTTCCAGGCGCCCCAGTACTCGGGAAAGCCGTGGATGAAGAGGATGGGCTCTCCCGCGCCATGCGTCACGTAATGCATGCGGATGCCGTTGATGTCCGCGTAGTGATGCTCCATGGACCACTCTCCTCGTGGGATGAATGCAGGGCGGACAATAGGCCGCCCGGGTCCCCGAGAGAAAGAGCGTCGTGGGCTCAGGGGCGTGGGCCCTGGCCGGGCGTGTCAGGTGAAGTGCTTGCGCACCGAGGCATCATTGAGCACGGTCAGCAGCCATGCCCCCACGGGGACGCCCATGCAGCACCCGGGGGTGAAGGGGATCATCGCCGTCAGGCAGCCCATGATCACGAACCCCTTCCTCCTCAGGTTGAGGGCATTCACCGCGCCCCAGATGGTCAGCCCCCGGGCGAGGACCGCGCCCACGGCCGCGAAGGAGTACGAACTCAGATCCGCCAGACGGGGGCGGTTGGCGGGATCGACTCCCGGGGGGAGGGGGAAGATTTGAAGATCCAGACCCACGGCCACCAGCATGCCGGCCACGAAGATCAGATCCACGATGCCCAGGCACAGCAGCAGGAACGCAGCGGGGCGCACCCGGCGCAGCGCGGGCATGCGCGGATCGTTCAGGGCCACCTTGAGCCCGGGTCCACTCATGTCCGGGCCCTCAAGGCGCTCACGATCATCCGAGTGGCCGGTGACTTGTTGAGTGTGTAGAAGTGGATACCTGGCACGCCGCGCGAGAGCAGCTCCATGCACTGCACCGTGGCATGGGCCACGCCCAGCTGGGCCAGGGCCTCGGGTTGATCCTTCAGTCGTTCGAGCTGAAGCGTCAGGCGCATGGGCAGCGTCGCGCCGCACATGCGGGTGAAGCGCTGAATCTGCTCGTAATTGGTGATGGGCATGATTCCCGGGACGATGGGCACGTTGATGCCAGCGCGGCGTGCCCGCTCCACGAAGTCGAAGTAGAAGGCGTTGTCGAAGAAGAGCTGGGTGATGACGAAGTCCAGGCCCGCGTCCACCTTGGCCTTCAAGTGGCGCAGATCCTCGTCGCGCGAGCCCGTCTCCACGTGGCCCTCCGGATAGCACGCTCCACCCAGGCTGAAATTGAAATCCTCTTCCCGGATGAACCGCACCAGCTCGGCGGCATGACGCAAGCCCCCGTCCGTGGGCTCGGCCAGCGGCGCGTCCTGGGGCACGTCACCGCGGAGCGCCAGCACGTTGTCGATCCTCGCCTCCTGCAACCGGCGCAGCAGGTCGCGCAGCTCGTCGCGCGTGTGGCCCAGGCACGTGAGGTGCGCCATCGTCTCGATGCCCGTGTCGCGCTTGATGCGCGTGACGAGATCCACCGTCCTGTCGCGCGTGCTCCCGCCCGCTCCGTAGGTGACGGACACGAAACCGGGCTCGAGCGGTGCCAGCTCCTCGAGGGTCTGGATCAGGTTGGCGGTGCCCGCGTCGGTCTTGGGGGGAAAGAACTCGAATGAGAAGCAGGGGTTGGACGGGTTCAAACGATTCCGGATCTTCATGTCGCCAACAGTCTAGAACGTCCCCGGAGACTTCCCGAGAACCTTGATTGCGAGAGGTGCGCGGCTATAGTCCGCGCCGTTTCGCCCCCCCCTCCAGGAGATAAGAACATGGCCCGGTGTACGCCGCTCAATGCCGCCCATCGAGGGCTGGGTGCCCGGATGGTGGATTTCGCCGGCTGGGACATGCCGGTGCAGTACACCTCCGTCATTGGCGAACACGAGGCCGTGCGCACCGCCGTGGGCTTGTTCGACGTGTCGCACATGGGGGAGATCGAGTTCTCCGGCCCGGGTGCCCTCGAGGCGGCCAACAAGCTCATCACCAATGACCTCGCCCGGTGCGCGGATGGGCAGGCCCTCTATGCCGGGCTGCTCAACGACGAGGGGGGCTTCGTGGACGACGTGGTGGCCTACCGCTTCTCGCCCGAGCGCATCCTCATCGTCGTCAACGCGTCCAACAAGGACAAGGACTTCGCCTGGATGCTCTCGCGCGCCGAGGGCGTCAAGCCCGTGGACCGCAGCGATGACTACGCGCAGATCGCCGTCCAGGGACCCAAGGCCGTGGCGCTCGTCCAGCGGCTCACCCCGGTGGACCTGACCCCGGTGAGCACCTACCGCTTCACCGAGGGCTCCGTCGCCGGCGTCCCCTGCATCATCTCGCGTACGGGCTACACGGGCGAGGACGGCTTCGAGCTGTACTGCGCCCCGGGCGACGCGGAGAAGCTGTGGAACGCCCTCCTGCAAGAGGGCGAGCGGGACGGCGTGAAGCCCTGCGGCCTGGGCGCCCGCGACAGCCTGCGCACGGAGATGAAGTACGCCCTCTATGGCAACGACATCGACGAGACGCACACCGCCCTGGAGGCGGGACTCGGGTGGATCTGCAAGCTGGACAAGGCGGGTGGCTTCATCGGCCGCGACGCCCTGGTGAAGCAGAAGGCCGAGGGCGTGAAGCGCAAGCTCGTGGGCTTTCAGGTGACGGGCTCGGGTATCGCCCGGCACGGCTACCCCCTGCTCAAGGATGGCCAGCGCGTGGGCGAGGTGACGAGCGGCACCCAGGGCCCCTCGGTGAAGAAGCCCATTGGTTTTGGCTACGTGCCCGTGGAACTGGCCGCCGAGGGGGCGACGTTCGACGTGGAGATCCGTGGCCGTGCGGTCCCCGCCGTGGTGGTGAAGACCCCTTTCTGGAAGAAATGAGGAGCTGAGAACATGGCTGACAACATCCCCGAGAACCTCAAGTACACGAAGGAGCACGAGTGGGCCCGCCCGGAGGGCAAGGTCCTGGTCGTGGGCATCACCGAGCATGCCCAGCGGCAACTGGGCGATGTGGTCTACGTGGAACTGCCCAAGGTGGGAGCTGTCCTCGACGCCGAGAGCCCATTCGGCACCGTCGAGTCAGTCAAGGCCGTCTCGGAGCTCTTCATGCCCCTCTCGGGCACGGTGGTGAAGGTCAACGAGGAGCTGACGGCCTCCCCCGAACTCGTCAACGAGGACCCGTATGGAGATGGCTGGCTCATCCAGATCGAGCCCTCGGACAGCAAGCAGGTGGCCAGCCTGCTGGATGCCGCCGCCTACACCAAGTACTTGAAGGAAGCTGAGTAGGGCGCGCTGGATTCCAGGTTGAAACCGAAGGGTTTCGTTGTTCTTCACCGCCTCGGCGTTTCATCCGCACCGCGAGTGCTCGATACCTATGTCCTTGAACTGGAAATACCAAGAGTCGTTCGCTGACCGGCACATCGGTCCGGACTCGAAGGAAGTGCAGGGGATGCTCAAGACCCTGGGCCTGGGCTCGCTCGACGAGCTCATCGACCAGACGGTCCCTCCCGCCATCCGCTCGAAGGAGCCCCTGAAGATGACGGGCGCCTGGAGCGAGTACGACGCGCTCTCCGCGCTGGAGTCCATCGCGTCGAAGAACCAGCTCTTCCGCTCGTTCATCGGCATGGGCTACCACGACACCCAGACGCCGCTCGTCATCCTGCGCAACATCCTGCAGAACCCGGGCTGGTACACCCAGTACACGCCCTACCAGGCGGAGATCGCCCAGGGGCGGCTGGAGGCGCTGCTCAACTTCCAGACCATGGTGATGGACCTCACGGGCATGGAGGTGGCCAATGCCTCCCTGCTCGACGAGGGCACCGCCGCGGCCGAGGCCATGGCGCTCGCGCTCGCCCTGTACAAGGGCGAGGACGGCACGGGCGCCTTCTTCGTGTCCGACACGTGCCACCCGCAGACGCTGGACGTGGTGCGCACCCGCGCCAGTCCGCTGGGCGTGGACGTGGTGGTGGGGGATCACCGGACGGTGGACCTGGGCGCGAAGAAGTTCTTCGGCGGGATCGTGCAGTACCCGGCCACCGATGGTCTCGTGCACGACTACCGCGCCTTTGGCGAGAAGCTGCACGCGGCCGGTGGGCTCTTCATCGTCGCCACGGATCTGCTGGCGCTCACGCTGCTCACCCCGCCGGGCGAGTTCGGCGCGGACGTGGCGGTGGGCAGTGCCCAGCGCTTCGGCGTGCCCATGGGCTACGGCGGCCCGCACGCCGCCTTCTTCGCCACCAAGAATGCCCACACCCGCGTGATGCCGGGCCGCATCATCGGCGTGTCCGAGGACGCCCAGGGCCAGCGCGCCCTGCGCATGGCGCTGCAGACGCGCGAGCAGCACATCCGCCGCGAGAAGGCCACGAGCAACATCTGCACCGCGCAGGTGCTGCTGGCCATCATGGCGGGCATGTACGCCGTGTACCACGGCCCCAAGGGACTCAAGGCCATCGCCGAGCGCGTGCACGGGCTCACGGTGTTGCTCTCGCGCGGGCTGGCGAAGCTCGGCTACGGCGCCGTCCAGGAGCACGTCTTCGACACGCTGCGCGTGGAGACCACGTCGCCCAACGTGCGCGTCATCCTCTCGGCCGCCGAGGCCAAGGGGATGAACTTCCGCCGCATCGACGAGCGGAGCATCGGCTTGAGCCTGGACGAGGCCACGCGTCCCTCGGACGTGGAGGCCATCCTGTCCGTGTTCGCGGGCGTCAAGGCGGCCGGCGCCACGCCGGATCTGGAGGTGTTGGGCAAGGAGCTCCAGAGCCCGCTGCCCGCGAGCCTCCAGCGCACGAGCGCGTACCTCACGCACCCCGTCTTCAACAGCTACCACTCCGAGACGGAGATGCTGCGCTACATCCGCCGGCTCGAGTCGCGCGATCTGTCGCTCACGCACTCGATGATTCCGCTCGGCTCGTGCACCATGAAGCTCAACGCCACGGCGGAGATGGTGCCGGTGACGTGGCCGCAGTTCGGCAAGCTGCACCCGTTCGCCCCCCGCTCCCAGGCCGCGGGCTACCAGCTCCTGTTCGAGCAACTGGAGCGGATGCTGGCGGCCGTGACGGGCTTCGCGGGCGTGTCCCTCCAGCCCAACGCGGGCAGCCAGGGCGAGCTCGCGGGCCTGCTCGTGGTGCGCGCCTACCAGCAGAACATGGGCCAGGGCCACCGCGACGTGTGCCTCATTCCCTCCTCGGCGCACGGCACCAACCCGGCCTCGGCGGTGATGGCGGGCTACAAGGTCGTCGTCGTCAAGTGCGACGAGAACGGCAACATCGACGTGCCCGACCTGCGCGCCAAGGCCGAGGAGCACCAGGTGAACCTCGCCGCCCTCATGGTGACCTACCCGTCCACGCACGGCGTGTTCGAGGAGGACATCAAGGAGATCTGCGCCATCGTCCACGAGCGCGGTGGCCAGGTGTACATGGACGGGGCGAACCTCAACGCCCAGGTGGGGCTGACGAAGCCCGCGGAGATTGGCGCGGACGTCTGCCACATCAACCTGCACAAGACGTTCTGCATCCCGCACGGCGGTGGCGGCCCCGGCATGGGCCCCATCTGCGTGGCGAGCCACCTGACGCGCTTCCTGCCGGGCCACCCCGTCATCGCCACGGGCGGCAACGAGAGCATTGGCGCCATCTCCGCGGCGCCCTGGGGCAGCGCGAGCATCCTCGTCATCTCGTGGATGTACATCGCGATGATGGGCGGGGAGGGGCTCACCCGGGCCACGCGCACGGCCATCCTCAACGCCAACTACATCGCCGAGCGGTTGCAGCCGCACTACCCGGTGCTCTACCGGGGCAGGCGCGGCCGCGTGGCGCACGAGTGCATCGTGGACCTGCGCCCCTTGAAGAAGACGTCGGGTGTCGAGGTGGAGGACGTGGCCAAGCGGCTCATGGACTACGGCTTCCACGCGCCCACGGTGTCCTTCCCGGTGGCGGGAACGCTGATGATCGAGCCCACGGAGAGCGAGTCCCAGGCGGAGCTCGATCGGCTGTGCGACGCGCTCATCGCCATCCGCGGGGAGATCCGCGAGATCGAGGAGGGCCAGGCGCCCCGGGACAACAACGTGCTCAAGAACGCGCCGCACACGGCGCGAGTCATCACCGCGCCGGAGTGGAACCATCCCTACTCGCGTGAGAAGGCGGCCTTCCCGGCGCCCTGGGTGAAGGACTCCAAGTTCTGGCCGTCCGTGGGACGCCTCAACAACGTCCTGGGGGATCGCAAGCTCGTGTGCTCGTGCCCGCCCATCGAGGACTACCTGCCGCCCGAGCCCTCCAAGGCGGCGTAGTCGCCTTCCGCTCGAGATGGACCCACGGCCCTCTCCCCGCCTCCGGGGGGAGGGCCGTTTCGCGTGCTAGAACGGGGCCCCATGTCCACCAAGCCTCCCCCGTATGATCCCGCGACGCTCGAGCCCAAGTGGCAGGCCCACTGGGAAAAAGAGCGGACGTTCGAAGCACGGCGGCATCCCGGCCGCCCCAAGGCGTACGTGCTCGATATGTTCCCCTATCCCTCCGGCTCGGGCCTTCACGTGGGCCACCCCGAGGGGTACACCGCCACGGACATCACCTGCCGCTACTTGCGCATGCGCGGCGTGGACGTGCTCCACCCCATGGGCTGGGACGCCTTCGGTCTTCCCGCTGAACAGCACGCCATCGCGACGGGCACGCACCCCGCCCAGACCACCGCGAAGAACATCGCCACCTTCAAGCGGCAGCTCAAGTCGCTCGGCTTCTCCTACGACTGGTCCCGGGAACTCTCCACCACGGACGAGGCCTACGTCCGCTGGACGCAGTGGATCTTCCTCAAGCTGTTCGAGCGCGGACTCGCCTATCAGGCCGAGCTGCCGGTGAACTGGTGCCCGGCACTCGGCACCGTGCTCGCCAATGAAGAGGTCATCGACGGCAAGAGCGAGCGCGGCAGCCACCCGGTGGTGCGCCTGCCGCTGCGCCAGTGGACGCTGAAGATCACCGCCTACGCGGATCAGCTCGTGAAGGGGCTCGAGGGCCTGGACTGGCCCGAGACGAAGGAAAAGCAGGTCCACTGGATTGGCCGCAGCGAGGGCGCCGAGGTGGACTTCGCCCTCGAGGGCCGTGACGAGAAGCTGCGCATCTTCACCACGCGGCCGGACACGCTGTTCGGCGCGACGTACATGGTCATCGCCCCCGAGCACCCACTGCTCGAGTCCCTTACCACCCCGGAGCGGCGCGCGAAGGTGCTCGCCTACCGCGACTCGGTGGTGAGCAAGAGCGACCTGGATCGCACCGGACTCGCGCGCACGAAGACGGGCGAGTTCACCGGCGCTCACGCGGTCCATCCGTTGACGGGGAAGACAATCCCCATCTGGGTGGCGGACTTCGTGCTCGGCTCCTACGGAACGGGCGCCATCATGAGCGTGCCGGCACATGATCAGCGTGACTTCGAGTTCGCCCGCACGTTCGGACTGCCCGTGGTGGAGGTGGTGTCCCCAGACGGCCAGTTGCATGACACCGCCACGTGGACCGAGGCCTTCACCCAGGATGGCCTCGCGGTCCGCTCGGACTTCCTCGACGGCAAGTCCACGGCGGATGCCAAGGCCGCCATGCTCTCGCGCCTGGAGCGCGACGCCCTGGGCGAGCGCCGGGTGCAGTACCGCCTGCGTGATTGGGTGTTCTCCCGTCAGCGCTACTGGGGCGAGCCCATTCCCATCTACTTCCCGGTGGACCTGGCGCCGGGGAGCACGGATCCGCGCAAGGATCCGCACACGGTGCGCTTCGACCGGCCCATTGCCGTGGACGAGAAGGATCTGCCCCTGCGCCTGCCGGACCTGGAGGACTTCCGCCCGTCGGACGATCCAGCGGGTCCGCTCTCGCGTGCCCTGGATTGGCGCTTCTTCCAGAAGGACGGCCAGTGGTTCGCGCGGGAGACCAACACCATGCCGCAGTGGGCCGGCTCCTGTTGGTACTACCTGCGCTTCCTCGATCCGAAGAACACCGAGGCTCCGTTCTCCCAGCAGGCCTATGACGCGTGGATGCCGGTGGACCTGTACGTGGGCGGCGCCGAGCACGCGGTGCTGCACCTGCTCTACGCCCGCTTCTGGCACAAGGTGCTCTTCGACTGCGGCGTGGTGTCCCACCCCGAGCCGTTCCAGAAGCTCGTCCACCAGGGGATGATCCTCGGGGAGGACGGCGGGAAGATGGCCAAGTCCCGTGGCAACGTGGTCAACCCGGACGACGTCGTCGCGGAGCACGGCGCGGATGCCCTGCGCGTCTACGAGATGTTCATGGGTCCGCTCGAGGCGGTGAAGCCCTGGCAGACCCGAGGCGTCATCGGCGTGCGGCGCTTCCTCGATCGTGCCTGGAGCACCCTGGCCTACGCGAAGGAGCAGGCGGGGGAGGGCAGCGGGCCGCTCGATGACGAGACGCTGCGCCTGTTGCACAAGACGGTGAAGAAGGTGGGCGAGGACATCGAGGCGCTGCGCTTCAACACGGCGGTGAGCGCCCTGATGATCCTCTCCAACCGCCTGGCGGAAATCCCCCACGTGCCCCTGGACGCGGCGCGGACGTTCACGCTCCTCCTCGCCCCCTTCGCGCCACACCTGGCCGAGGAACTATGGGAGCGGCTGGGCGGTGAGAAGAGCCTGGCCCACGAGCCCTGGCCGACGTTCGATCCCGTCCTCACGGTGGACGACGAGGTCGAGATGGGTGTGCAGGTCAATGGCAAGCTACGCAGCCGCGTGAAGTTGCGCCGGGATGCCTCGGAAGCGGACGTGCGCGCGGCCATCGCGAATGATTCGGCCGTGCTCAGCCATACCCAGGGAAAGACAGAGAAGAAGTTCGTCTATATCCCGGGCCGCATCATCAATCTGGTCGTGGCCTGACCTCGAGTCGGTGAGCGGGATGCGGACGTCGGGAGGGTTCGATGTGCATCCCGCTCCCGCGATGAGCTTGGCGTGGGGGGCGGGCTATTGTTGACTGGTTAACAGAGCAAGGCGGTCTTGAATTTACGGACAGTCATGGTCGCTATAGCCACGGGTGCGCTGCATCCCTGATTCAGACAAAACCTAACCGAAGGGGTTGTTCATGAAGAGCGCTCGGCTTTCCATGTTTGGTGTCATGTCTTGCATTGCAATGCTGGCCACCGCTGGCTGTGGACCTTCCCAGGACGAGAAGGCGCCGACAGCCGAAATGGAGATCGGAACAGCGGAAAGTGCGGCCACCATCAACCCGTGTGGAACCGGTTGTCCGAGTGGCTACTACCCGGTTCAGGTGAGCAGCAACCCCTGGTGTGGCTCGTCGTACGGCAACGTCTCCACCACCTGCAATTCCATTTCCGGCTCGTCCATCAACCCGTGTGGAACCGGTTGTCCGAGCGGCTACTACCCGGTGCAGGTGAGCAGCAACCCCTGGTGTGGCTCGTCGTACGGCAACGTCTCCACCACCTGCAATTCCATCTCTGGCTCGTCCATCAACCCGTGTGGAAGAGGTTGTCCGAGTGGCTACTCCCCGGTGCAGGTGAACAGCAACCCCTGGTGTGGCTCGTCGTACGGCAACGTCTCCACCACCTGCGTGCAGTAGCCGTCCCAGGGATGGCGGGCCGCGCGGAACCACTGTCCGCGCGGCCTGTTGTCCGAGACGAGGCGGGCGTCAGAGCCGCTGGCGCTGGCCCGTGCGAGCCGCTTCGCGGATGGCCTCGATCATCCGATGGCGTGCCACGGCGTCGTCGAAGCTCGGGACGGAGGTGGGGTCCTCGGCGAACTGAGCGTAGGCCTGGGCCACGTTGAAGGCGCTTCCCTCGGGAGCCCCGGGGGCCGCGAAGTAACGCTCGGGGATGGTGAGCGGACCGAACTTCTCCTTCCCGTTTCCTCCCGAGAGCGTGGGCGCTGTCATCTGCAGATGGCCACTGCCTCCGGTGAGGACGAGGTCTCCCTCGGTGCCGTTGATTTCCCACAGCAGGTTCGTGCCGCGCGACACGCCGCCCCGGTAATGGATGGAGGCGACCGCTCCGCTGGTGAGCACCCCGGAGACGGCGACTTGATCCGGCGCGGTCTGGGGGCGTGTCTCGTTCGTTCCCGCCAGCCGCACCACCGGGCGGCGGGTGGCCAGCGTCGCGCTCACCTCCCGGAACTCACCCAGGGTCCAGCAGAGCGCGTCGACCGTGTGTCCGAAGGGAATGGTGAGGAGGGTGGCGCCATTGCGCTCGTCGAGCAGGTAGGTGTTGAAGCCGTCGATGGTGTCTCCCCATGCGCCTCCCGTCGCCACGAGGCTCGTGGACAACACCTCGCCCACGAAGCCGCTGGCGATGAGGTCGCGGACATACCGCACGGCCGGGGCGGCGCGGGCCTGGAGACCCACGATCGCCCGGACGCCGCGCGCACGGGCGAGCGCCGCCAGCTCCTCGGCTTCGGCGAGTCCGTTGCCGAGCGGCCACTCACAGTAGACGTCCTTGCCCGCTTGGAGCGCCGCCGTCACCAGCTCGCGATGCGTGGGCACCTTGACGGAGACGACGACCAGATCGACCTCTGGCCGCGCCGCGAGCTCGGCGGCGTTGTCGAACGCCAGGGGGACGCCGAACTGACGCGAGGCGGCCTCCGCGGACTCCCGCCGGCTGGTGCTCAACGCTCGGAGTTCGTAGGTGGGAAGGGCGCGCAGCGCGGGGATGTGCGCGGACGCCGCCCATCCGCGATCCGGACTCGCGCCAATGATGCCAACACCGATTCGTCCTGTTTTCGCCATGGTCCTCCGCCTTTCGGTCGGGTGAGAAGCCAGTGAATAAGCGGGGACGGAGATTCGCGCTTGGCGCATCCGCCGGAAGCGTGGAGCATGGCTTCCTGGCCGCGTGATCCGGGTCCAGGAGGCGAATCCGATGCGTCGTTGGTCCCTCGTGCTGCTCGCCGTCCTCGCGTCGTGCGTGGCCGCCTGTGAGAAGAAGACCCCTCCCGTGGCCAGTCCGGAGCGGGCGCTCGACGTCGAGAACACGCCTCCCGAGGTGCAGGAGGTGTTGCTCGGAGAGGTGGGCAGCCTCACCGGCGCCCAGGCGGCCTTTGGCATCTCCAGCCGCAATGGATTCGACATGGCCCTCCAGGAAATCAACGCCGCGGGGGGCGTGAAGGGCAAGAAGCTCGTGGTGCGCGTTTATGACAGCCAGGGGCGGCCCGAGGACGCGGCCCAGGCGGCCACCCGGCTCATCACCCGGGACAAGGTGGTGCTCATCCTCGGCGAGGTGTCCTCGTCCAATTCCATGGCCATGGCGGAAAAGGCCCAGGCGGCGGGTGTGCCCATGATCAGTCACGCCGCCACCAACCCCGCCGTCACGCGAAAGGGCGACTACATCTTCCGCATCTGTTTCATCGATCCCTTCCAGGGATTCGTGATGGCGAAGTTCGCCCGAGAGGATCTGAAGCTGGGGCAGGTGGCCATCCTCCAGGACAACAAGAGTGATTACTCCCTGGGGCTCGGGGAGGTGTTCACGCGCGACTTCACGCGCCTGGGAGGAAGGATCGTCGCCACGGAGAGCTATTCGCAGGGCGATACGGATTTCCGTGCGCAGCTCACCGCCATCAAACAGACGCGGCCCCAGGCCGTCTACATCCCCGGGTATTACAGCGACGTGGGCATCATCGCCCGGCAGGCGCGCGAGCTGGGTTTGACGGTCCCCTTGCTGGGCAGTGACGGGTGGGACGCGGAGACGCTGTTCGAGCTGGCCGGTTCCGCCCTGGAGGGCAGCTACTTCACCAGCCCCTACGCCCTGGACAGCCCGGAAGCGCGGATGCGCGAGTTCGTCGCGGCCTATCAGAAGCTCTATGGAATCATGCCGGACACATCCTCGGTGCTCGCCTACGAGGCGGCGAAGGTGGCGGCCGCCGCGCTCGAGCGGGCCTTGGATTGGAGTGGACCGTCCCTGCGGGACGCCATCGCGAAGACCCGGGACTTTCCCGGCGTCGCGGGGCCCATCACCTTGGACGCGAACCGCGATGCCGTGAAGCCCGCCGTGGTCCTCAAGATTCACGACGGCAAGGCCGGGTTCGTCACCACCGTCCAGCCGTAGCGGGGCGATGGTTCAGGCGGAGGAGGGGAGGGCGCGCGCCGGCTCGACGTGCACCACCACGTCCACGACCTCGGGGAACGCCGCCTGGAGCTTCGCCTCCACCGCGTCGGCCAGGTCATGCGCGCGCGCGGTGGACATCCGGGGTTCCACCTCGATCTTCAGGTCCACGTACACCGTGCCCTCCATGCCCCGGCTGCGCACGTCGCGGCACGAGAGCACGCCGGGCACCTGGAGGGTCAGGGCGGTCACCTTCTGGGTATCCAGCCGCGCCGTGTCCGAGAGGATGCCCACCGCCTGCTTGACGATGTCCCACGCCACCCGGGCCACGAAGGCCATCACCGCCAGCGTGATCAATCCGTCCGCCTTCGGGTAGCCCAGCGCCACCAGCCCCAGCGAGGCGAGCACCGCCAGCGTGACGCCCACGTCCGACAGCGTGTGGCGCGCGTCCGCGAGCAACAGCGGGCTCTGGAGCTTCTCGCCCATGCGGTGCTCCACGCGGGTGACGAGCAGGTTGATGGCCAGCGTCACCCCCATCACCCCCGCCATGAGGGGCGTCACCGTGGGGTGGCGGTCGTGCACCAGCGAATCGAACGCCATGCGCCCCAGCTCCAGCATGGAGATGCCGATCAACGCGCCAATGCCCAGCGAGGCCAGGGCCTCGAACTTGCCGTGGCCATAGGGGTGGTCCTCATCCGCGGGGCGGGCGGCCACCGACATGGCCACCAGCGCCAGCACGTTGGAGCCCCCATCGATGAAGGAGTGCACCCCGTCCGCGGTCACCGCGGCCGAGGCGCTCATCAATCCGAGGAGGAGCTTGAGTACGGCCACGGCCCAGTTGGCCACGAGGATGACGGCGAGAACGGTGCGCACCTTCCGGTTGCGCTCGAGCAGGGAGGCGTCCACGCGGCGCACCCTAGTGCCGACGTGCGCCGGGGGCGAGGGGTTCAGTTGGGCTGACGGAAGAGCCTCATCCGGGGGCCGCCCCCCATGTCCATGAAGAAGCCGAAGGAGAAGCGCACCTTGGCGTCGTCCTCCAACAAGCCCGCGGGCGGGTTGGGGAAGGGCTGTGCCCGCTTGAAGGACTCGACGGCCTCCAGGTCCAGGAAGTCCAGGCCGGAGCTCTTCTCGATGCTGATGTCCGCCACCTTGCCGTGCTCGTCCAGGGTGACCTGCACCATGGTGTAGCGATCCCGGCCTGCGTAGATGCCGCCCGTGGGATCCCTCCGCATCAGCGCCGTGTTCGGGTTCCACTGCGTGCCCACGCTCTGCTTCACCCGGTTGAAGAAGCTGGCGAACTTCCACTCGCGGGTATTGAGGTAGGTGCCGTCCCCCTCCGCCACGTTCTTGAGATGATCATTGGGCGCCCCGCCGATGATCTGATCCATCACCGCCTGCGAGGGCATCAGCTTCGCCATGCCGGGACTGCCCACGCGGCCCTCGGAGCCCTCGTCCCCGTCACCCGCGCCCTGCTGGACGCGCAGCCGCTTGCCATTGCCAACGACTTCGTCGCTCTCGTCGCGGTTGTCGACCTCGATGCCCGGGCCCGGCGCCCGGGGATCCTGCTTGAGGGCGATCTCCTGCTTGCGCCGCGCATCGGGCAGCTCGAAGGCGGACTTCTTGCCGCCCTCGGCCAGGGGCCGGTCATCCGCTCCCCGGCCGTTGTTGCCGGACATGTGCGCGGCCTGCTCCTCGCTCACCCCGGAGCCCTGGCGCGAGCGCTGTGCCGTCGTCTGGGGCATGGCGTTCTTGTAGAAGGGCGTCTGCTCGCGCGCGCGCGTCTCCTTCTCCACCTTGTTGTCGTGCTCGGCGAGGTACTTCGCGTCCGGGGCCTGTTTCTGGTTGCCCGGGGCCACGTCCACCACCTGCCCGTCCGGGCGCTTCTCGGGCTTCTTCTCCTCCTTCTTCTTGGGAGGCGGCGTGGACGACGCGGTGGGGGAATGGGGCACCGGGCCGCGGTTCTTCGCCCACTCCTGGTCGCTCAGGGGCCGGAGGGCCACGGCGCTTGGCGGCTTGGGGGGCTTGGGGTCAGGCGGCAGGTTGAGCTGGATGAACGCCATCAGCGCCAGCAGGCCCACGAAGGCCGCCTGGAGCAGCAAGGCGATGAGCACGGCAAGCAGGTAGCGGGCGGGGTCGGACCACCTCTTCCTGCGCCGGGACGTCTGCTCTGGATTCGGTGGACCCATCGACACGCGCGTGGATGATAACCCCTGGGCTCGCCCGGTACTCCCGAACTGTCATCGAGAAGACGCCGGAGCGTTCAGTAGATGGACGCGACCTCGGCTCCGTTGAAGTAGAAACGAAGGATGTCCTGGTAGCGCTGTCCGGCCTCGGCCCGGCCGATGGCGCCCGTCTGGCACATGCCCACCCCGTGCCCCCATCCGCCGCCCCGGAAGCGCCAGCCGGTCAGGTGCCCCTCGGCGTCCTGCTCCTCCTCGACCAGGGCCATGGCGCTGTTGAGCATGCCGAAGAGGCGGCGGATGTTCAGCTCGCCCCGCACCTGGGTGACGCCCCGCTCGCCCGCCACCGTGAGCGTCCGGGCCCGGCCCGACACGCCCCGCTCCCCGAGGCTCAGCGCCCGCACGGGGCCCACGTTCAGGTGCGCCGTGAGGCCGTTCACCTGGTCCACGCTGAAGCGCTTCTCCCAGCGGTACTTGCTCGGCTGCGCGAAGCTGGACAGGCGGCACATGGTGGGCAGCTCCGCGCGCAGGTACTCGGCGAGGGTGTTGGGTGTTGGCAGTCCCTGCGGCGAGCCCAGCACGTCCGGCCGGCCCCTGAGGTTGGGGTTGGGCGGGCCGCCCCAGACGACGTCATTGTCCTCCGTGTGGCCGCCGCACACCGCGCTGTACACCGAGTCGACCAGCCGCCCTTCCTGGGAGAAGAGGCCCTCGCCCCGGGTGGCTTCCACCGCCGCCGTCGTGCTGGCGGCCTCGCCCGTGCGGCCCCGGTACACCGCGCAGTGCTGCTCGGAGCACAGCAGGAAGGGGTCCGCCAGGTGCTTGATGCCCACCTTCGCCAGCACCTCGCCGCGCGCCGTCACCGCCTGGGCCTTGAGCGCCTCCGGGTGCGCCCGGGCGTAGATTTCCGAGGGCACCAGCCCCTTGAGCAGATCCTCCAGCCGCACGGCGTTGACCACCGCGAGCGTGCCATGCCGGTCCACCGCGAGCTGGAGCGTGCCCCGGAAGGAGCGATCCTCGAAGCCGTGGTTGTCGTAGCCGACGTCGTGCTCCACCTGGCGCACCTCGAAGCCAGCGTCGTCCAGCGTCTCCACGGACACCGTGTCCTGGGCGAGCCCCGCCACCGCGCCGCTTTGATCCTTCACCTCGAGGATGGCGTGGGAGGGGGTGCGCACCTCCTCGAAGAGGGTGGTCCGCACTCCGAACTGGCTCAGGAGCGCCGCCTGGCGCGCGGGTGCGTCGCGGGGCGTCAGCTCCTCGTCCAGCAGCAGCAGGTAGCGCCGGTTGTCGATGACCTTGCCGGCGATGCCGTAGAGCACGCCCAGTACGTGCACGCGCACCGCGACGCCCCGGGCCTTCCATTGCGCCTGGGCGTCCGCGAGGCCCGCCTTGTCCACGAAGGGAATCTCCGCCAGTTGCACGCGCGAGGACAGTTCGGCGGGCGTGCCTTCCGTCACCCGCACCGTCCAGAGCGAGCCCGCGGGGGCCTCGAGCACCTTGTCCGCCTCTCCGCCGAAGCGCAGCCGCATCCGGCCCCGGGGCACGAAGCGCACCTCGGAGCGGCCCTGCATCAGCCCGATGGGCACGCGCGGCTCGCCGCCCCGGAAGTCCAGGCGCTTGCGGGTGTCCGGCGCGGGAAGCTCCTCGGCGAACAACTCAGGCGCGGGGGCGGGCGGAGCGGGCGCCACGGGAGTGGCCACTGGGGGGGGCGCGACGGCCGGGGCCGGAGGGGCCGCACGCGGCGCGGCGCACGTGGTGAGGAACAGCGCGAGGAGGGCGGTGACGGCTTGGCTCAAGGGCCCTCCAAGCTACCCGTGGACCGCCCCGTCCGCCATTCCCGGGTGGTGCCTCGGACCGCTCGCCGCGGCCCGGGGTCCTGGTTGACGCGGGCGCTCCAACAGCCTTGCTTCTACTAGGCGGCCTTCATGTCCGGCGGCGTCCAGTTGGCGAAGAAGCGCTTCTTGAAGTTCGCGCAGTAGCGCACCAGGTTCGTCTGGCTCAGCGTGTACTGCTTGAGATCCGTGTCCACGGGGTTGGCGATGATGCTCACCAGGAAGGAGTAGAGCCCCGCGTCGAAGGAGGACGGCTTGTCGCTCAGCAGGTAGGCCTTCTCGCCCATGATCGTCGAGATCGCGCAGATGTCCGCGATGGCCAGGGCCTGCACCTCTTCCGAGCTGTGACGGCCCGTTCCCTGATCGTGGAGGATGCGCAGCATGCCCTGACGCAGCGTGGCCACGGGGATGTCGCCGCCCACCACCCAGGGAACCATCGTCTCGGCCACGGGCCGGTAGGCGAGCCAGCCCGCCTCGTCCACCCAGCGCATGTAGACGATGTACCAGTAGGTGCTCTCCTCGAGCATGCGCCGCACGGTGTGGCCCACCGCTACCTGCTCCGGCTTCAGATCCTTGTCGAGCGGATCCCCATGCTTCTTCTTGAGGTGCTCGATGATGAACTGCGAATCACCCATCCGCAGCCCGTCCGTCTCGACGTAGGGCACCTTGCCCTTGGGCGCGTTGCGCAGGTCCGCCAGCTTCACCTCGTAGGGCAACCCCGTCATCCGCAGATACGCCTCCAGCTTGAAGCAGAAAGGGCTGAGGTTCGGGGTGCCCCAGGCCACGGGGGTTTGGTAGACGGTGATCATGGGGGTCGTTTCATCCAATCGTGGGCTGCATGGGCTGCACGTTAGAGCCAGATGATTCTAACGGCTGAACGCGCACCTGGAGTGCGGAGAATGCGGCATTTCCGCTGACTCCATCGATGACTTGATCATCGGTGAGGTCATTGATGCTTACACCGGCGTGGGCGCCCGCCACCTGGAGTTGGACCCCCGGGCGAGCGTGCCCGTAGCCATGGGGGAGGCTCACCACGCCGGGCATGACTTCGTCCGTCACGTTCACGGGGGCGAGCACCTCGCCGACCCGGGACGTGACGCGCGCTTCGTCTCCCTCGCGCAGGCCCAGCCGTTGGGCATCCTCGGGGTGCACCATGAGCGTGCAGCGGGGCTTGCCACTCACCAGCTTGGGCACGTTGTGCATCCAGGAGTTGTTGTCGCGCACGTGGCGCCGGCCGATGAGCTGGAACTCGCCGTCGGCGCGCGCCGCCGGGTCCGCCGGGGGGAAGGTGGAGCGCAGGCGCTGGAGGTCTTCCACCAGCGGCTCGGGGGCGAGCTGGATGCGGCGCTCGCGCGTGGCCAGCCGTCCGGGCAGGCACGGCTCGAGCGGTCCCAGGTCCACGCCATGCGGTTGGGCCTTGAGGCTCGCCATGCTCAGCCCCTGGCGGAAGGGGCGCAGTCTCATTCCATAGGGGCCCGCGCGCAGCCCCAGGTCCAACAGGCGCTCGGGGCCGAGTGCCTTCAAGGCCCGGTAGGACAGCTCCCCACGTGCCAGCGGCTCGCCGCGCAGGGTGTCCAGGCGGTGCTTGAGCTCCAGGAAGATTTCCCAATCGTGGAGCGAGTCGGCGGGCGGCGTGAAGAGCGGGGGCGAGTACTTGACGGTGTTGCGCACCGCGAACGTGTTGAAGATGAGATCGAAGTGGCCGCGCTCCAGTTGGGTGACGGGCGGCAGGATGATGTGCGCGTGGCGGGTCGTCTCGTTGATGTACGGGTCGATGCTCACCATGAAGTCGAGCGAGGCGAAGGCCTCATCGAGCCGCCGGCCGTTGGGCGTGGACACCACCGGATTGCCCGCGGAGGTGACCAGGGCGCGGATGCGGCCCTCGCCCTCGGTGAGGATCTCCTCGCCGAGCACGGACACGGGCAGCTCCCCGGAGAACTCCGGCAGCCCCCGGACCCGGCTCTTCCACCGGCCCATGCTCCCGCGGCTGGAGCGCATGGCCTTGGGGCCCCCCACCAGATCGAAGGCGGGCCGTGTGAACATGGCGCCCCCCTCGCGGTCGAAGTTGCCCGTCACCACGTTGAGGACGTTGATCAGCCACTGGCACATGCCCCCGAAGGCCTGCGTGGACACGCCCACGCGGCCGTAGCAGACGGCGGAGGGCGCGGCGGCCAGCTCCCGGGCGATCCGCCGGGTGGTGTCCGCGGGGATGCCCGTGTGGGAGGCGGCGTGCTCGGGGGTGAACTCGCGGGACAGTTCGCGCACGTGCGCCAGGCCGTCGGTGAAGTCCGCGAGCCGGCCCGGGCGCGCGCCCACCTCGTGGAGGATGACGTGCAGGAGCGACCACAGCCAGAGCGCGTCGGTGCTGGGACGGATGAAGAGGTGCTCGTCCGCGATGCGCGCGGTCTCCGTCTTGCGCGGATCCACCACCACGACCTTGCCGCCGCGCTGCTGGATCGCCTTGAGCCGCCCGCGGACGCCCGGCGCCGTCATCAGGCTGCCGTTGGAGGCCAGGGGGTTGGCTCCGAGGATGAGCATGAAGTGCGTGCGGTCGATGTCCGGAATGGGAATCAGCAGTTGATGTCCGAGCATCAGGAACGAGGCGAGGTGGTGCGGGAGCTGGTCCACCGACGTCGCCGAGAACTTGTTGCGCGTGCGCAGCGCCTTCAGGAAGAAGGGCAGGAGCAGCATCGCGCCGTGGTTGTGCACGGTGGGATTGCCCGAGTACACGCCCACCGCGTCCTTGCCATGGGCCTTCTGCACCGCGTGCAGCCGGTTCGCGGTCTCGTCGAGCGCGTCCTTCCAGGACATGCGCTCCCAGCCCGAGGCGGTGCGGCGCACGGGGTGGCGCAGCCGGTCCGGATCCTCGTGTAGATCCTGGAGCGCGACGGCCTTGGGACAGATGTGGCCCTGGCTGAACGGATCCTCGTCATCGCCGCGGATGGAGAGCACCTTGTCCCCGGCCGTCTCGATGCGCAGACCGCACATGGCCTCGCACAGGTTGCATGTACGGAAGTGAAGCTGCGTGGCTTGGGACGGGCTCATCGGACTCCCCCAGTGGATGATCGCGCCTTACGGCGGGCCGCGAACGCCAGGAGCGACAAGAGGCCCATCCAGCCCGAGGCCCCCATGCTCGCCGGAGCGGCGGAGCAGCCGCTCTTGGCCTTCTCGACATGCACGGTGAACGTGCACTGGGCGATGTTGCCCGAAGCGTCGGTCGCTGTCACCTCCACGGAGGTGTCACCCGGCTGGAACTCGCTGCCGCTCGCCGGAGAGAACGTGATGGCCGGCTCCGGAGTGACCCGGTCCGTGACGGCCGGCGTGGGCAGCGTCACCTTCACCGGGCCCTCGGGGACGACCACCGTCTGAGGGCACGTGAGCAGCGGCGGCAGGGTGTCGTTCACCCGGACGGAGAAGCGGCACTCGCTCACGTTGCCCGAGGTGTCCTCGGCGAGGACCCGCACGGAGGTCTCGCCGACGGGGAAGGTGTCCCCCGAACTGGGGATGGTCCGCACGGTGACGGAGGAGATGTTGTCCACCACGTTCGTCACCAGGAAGTCCGCTGGAGCGCCCTCGGGGCCCGTCGCCTCGAGCTCGATGGCGGCCGGGCACTTGAGCGTGGGCGCCACCGAGTCCCGGATGATGACGTGGAAGGTGCAGCGCGAGACGTTGCCCGCTTCGTCCCTCGCCGTGACCTCGACGGGCGTCTTTCCGAGCGGGTAGCGCTCTCCGGAGGTGTGGTCATACGTGAGGACCGGGGTGGACACGGGGTCCGAGGCTTCCGCGGGCGGCCACGTGGCGATGGCGCCGCTCGCGTCCTCGGCCTCGACGAGCTGGTCCGCCGGACACGTCAGCGTGGAGGCCGTCGTGTCGCGCACGCTCACGGTGAAGGTGCACTGGTTGCTGTTGCCGAGATCGTCGGTGGCCGTCACCGTCACCGTCGTGTCGCCCTGGGGCAAGAGGGTGCCGGAGCGGGGGTGGGCGTCGACATGCGGCTGGTGGGTGACCGCGTCCTTGGCCCAGGGCAGGGGGAAGGAGACGATCGCACCCGCGGCGCTCGTGGCCTCCACCGTGGCGTGGGTGGGGCAGAAGACCTCGGGAGGCGTCGTGTCCTGGACCGTGACGTTGAAGGTACACGAGGCCACCAGACCCGCGGAGTCGCGCGCGGTGGCCGTCACCTGGGTGGTGCCAAAGAGGAAGAGGCCTCCCGATTCGTGGCTGTAGGAGACGGCGGGCGGCAGGGTGGGGTCATCATCCGTGGCCTCCGCGGGCTCGAAGGCGACCGCCGCGCCCAGGGCCTGCTGCGCCTCGACGGTCTGGTCGGCGGGACAGGTGATGCCGGGCGGCACGCTGTTGACGAGCCTCGCGCGGGGCATCGTCCACGGCTCCTGGCCATGCCGCCCGTCGCTCGCGCTGAAGATGATCGAATCCCCATAGGAGGTGAAACCCGAGGGCTCCGAGCCGAGTCGCCACGGGGCGATGTCGTGCAGCAGGAAGGTGCCCGCCTCGGTGCCATCCGAGCGCCACAGCTCGGTGCCATGCACGCCATCGTTGGCGGCGAAGAGCACCAACTGCTCGGCGGGGAGCGCGAACAAGGCCTCGGCGAGCACTCCGCCTCGGGGGCCGGGGAGGATGTCCTTGACCCGCGTGGTGCCCGCCTCGGTGCCATCCGTCTTCCACAGCTCGGCGCCCGTGGTGCCATCGCTGGCGGTGAAATAGAGCGTGTCGCCGAGCGCCGTGAGGGCCAGCGGCGTGGCGCTGCCGGCTCCCGGGAAGATGTCCTTGACCCGCGTGGTGCCCGCCTCGGTGCCGTCCGTCTTCCACAGCTCGACGCCGGAGGTGCCGTCGGTCGCGGTGAAGTAGAAGCTGTCGCCGAGCCGCGCGAAGTGCTCGGGTCCGGAGTCCTGGTTCCCGGGCGCGATGTCCTTCACCAGGGAATAGCTCGTGCCGTCCGTCTTCCACAGCTCGTAGCCCGTGCCGTCCGCGCCGGCCACGAAGTAGAGGGTGTCATCCAGGACGCCCATGATGCTCACGACGGAGGAGCGGTTCTCGACGTTGCGGATGTCCGTCACCTGGACGGTGCCCGCCTCGGTGCCATCGGTCTTCCACAGCGCGCGTCCGCCCGAGGTGTCCTGCACCAGGAAGTAGAGCGCTTCGCCCAGGGGCGTGAAGTGCAGGGGGGTGGAACTGCCCCCTCCGGGAACGAGGTCCTTCACGAGCACGGTGCCGGTGTCGGTGCCGTCGGTCTTCCACAGCTCGACGCCGTGCTCCGCGTCCTGGCCCGCGAAGAAGACGGCACCTCCGAACGCTGCGAGCTCGATGGGGTTGGGGTAGTCGTAGAGCGAGAGCGAGACGCGGGCGGTCACCTGGGTGGTGGTCGCGGGCGTGCCCCCCGTCTTCCAGAGCTGGTAGCCGGTCGACACCTTCGGGAGCGCCGCGAAGTAGAGGGCGTCCCCGAGCGGGGTGAGGGACGTGAGGCCCTGGGACGAGGAGAACTGGAGTTCGATCCTCGGGACGATGTCCTTGAGGGCCACGGTGGTGGCCGCGGTCCCCTGGGTGCGCCACAAGCGCGCCGCCGCGTAGGGCTCGAAGGAGGTGAAGTACAGGTCCCCGTTCCAGTTGACGAAGGGCACGGGGCTGGAGCCCCGGGTGGGCGGTGGCGTCAGGTCCGTCCCGACGGGCCGCGTGGTGGTCACGGTTCCCCGGGTCTGCCACAGCGTGGGGACGGCGGGATCGGGATCGAGCCCGGTGCCCGGCGCGATCGCCGTGAAATAGACGGTGTCGCCCCAGATGGTGAAGGAGCCCGGTACGGGCGCCGTGCTGCTGTCGGGCAGGAAGTTGTTGCCGATGGCCCTGGTGCCCGCGACCGTGCCGTCGCTCGTCCACACCTCGATGCCGTAGTTGATGGGGACGGTCTGCGAGCCGGTGAAGTAGAGCGTGTTGCCGTGCTCCTTCATGGACAGGGGGCCCTTGCCGCCCAGCGCCTTGAAGTCCACGAGCTTCTGCGTCCCCGCCGCCGTGCCATCTGTCACGTGGAGCGAGGTCTCGACGCGGGTCGCGTCCTTCATCCGGAAGAAGAGCCGCGAGGCGGTGGCCACGAGCGAATCAGGCGTCTCCACGGTGTTGTTGCCCGGGGCGAGCTCCAGCACCATCTGGGTGCCCGCCGCCGTGCCATCGCTCTTCCATAGCTCCCGCCCCGTCGTGCCGTCGGTGGCGACGAAGTACACGGCGTTGCCCATCACCGTGAGCTGGAGGGGATCCGAGGACGGCGCGCCGGGGAGGATGTCCTTGACGCGCACGGTGCCTTCCTCGGTGCCGTCGGTCTTCCACAGCTCGTTGCCCCCGGTGCCATTGTCACCCGCGAAGTAGATGACCCGGCCCGAGCGGACCAGCTCACGCGAGGTCGCCGACGAGGACACGGTCACGTTCTGGCCGAGCCGCACCGTGCCCCCGGGCGTGCCGTTGGTGCGCCAGAGTTGCCGCGTCCCCCCGTTGCCCGTGGCCGTGAAGTAGAGCTGGCCGTCCATCTCGATGAAAGAGCGGGGGTTGCCGTCTCCCGCGCCCAGATAGAGATCCACCAGGCGCACGGTGCCTGCCGCGGTCCCGTCGGTGCGCCACAGCTCGTTGCCCTTGTCGCCGTCATCGGCGCTGAAGAAGATCCACCCCTTGTACTCGGTGAAGTTCGCGGGGCGGGAGCTGGCCGGACCCGGCTGGATGTCCTTGACCATCACCGTCCCGGTGGTGGTGCCATCCGTGCGCCACAGCTCCAGGCCCTGCTGGCCATTCGTGGCGGAGAACCAGGTGAGCCCCCGTGAATAGAAGAGCTGGGAGGGCTCGGCGCTCGTGTTGCCGGGTGAGATGTCCGCCAGCAGCGCGGGCCCCACGGGCGTGAGCCGCCACAACTCCCGGCCGGTACTTCCGTCATCGGCGGAGAACAGGAGCGTCGTGCCCGCCGCCGTCAGGGAAGCGGGGCGGGGGGCGAGGGCGTTGTCGGCCGACGTGCCCACATCCACCATCTGGGAGGCGGGGCCCTCACCCAGCGCCCGGCGGGTCGCTTTCAAGGGGGCGGGGACAGGGGCGTCATGGATCGGCTCCGCGCAGGCGGCACCCAGGACCAGGACGCACAGGGGCAGCAGGCCCGTGTTCGCTTTGACCATGCGGCATTCAACCATATCCGCCTCACGATCTCCTCGGATGAGGGAGGCGCCACGGTTATAAGACGCCCGCGTCGTTCCCCCCTGGCCCCTCTCCCAGAGATTCCATGCTCACCCTGCGTGGCGCCCCCGCCCTCTCCGAGTTCCGTCTGGCCAAGCTGCTCGCTCGCTGCCGGGAGCTGGAGCCTTCCGTGGCCTCCGTGTACGCGGAGTTCGTCCACTTCCTCGATGTTCCGGAGTCGCTCTCCGAGTCCGATCGGGCCTTGGTGGACTCGTTGCTGGAGTACGGTCCGCGCCTCGCCCGCCAGGCGACCCGGGGCAGCTTGCTGCTCGTCATTCCCCGTCCCGGGACGCTTTCCCCCTGGTCCTCCAAGGCCACCGACATCTTCCAGAACTGCGGCTTGAAGGGTGTGCGGCGCATCGAGCGTGGCACCGCCTATTGGGTCGCCGACGCGGCGGGCCAACCCCTCCGTCCCGAGCGGTCCGCCGTCCTCCAGCCACTCCTTCACGATCGGATGACCCAGTCCGTGGTGACGCGCGAGGAGGACGCGGCCATCCTCTTCACCGGACACACGGCGAAGTCGTTCACCACCGTGGATGTGCTGAGTGGGGGCCGCGCCGCGCTCGTCGACGCCAACCGGGCGCTGGGACTGGCCCTGGCCGACGATGAGATCGACTACCTGGTGGAGCGCTTCACCCAGCTCCAGCGTCACCCCACCGACGTGGAGTTGATGATGTTCGCCCAGGCGAACAGCGAGCACTGCCGGCACAAGATCTTCAACGCCTCGTGGACGGTGGATGGGGTGGACCAGGAGCGCTCGCTCTTCCAGTCCATCAAGAACACCTACGCGGCACACCCCGAGGGCGTGCTGTCGGCGTACAAGGACAACGCGGCCGTGATGGAGGGCTTCGAGGTGGAGCGCTTCTTTCCGGATCCGGCCAGCGGCGAGTACCGCTTCCACCGCGAGCCCACGCACATCCTGATGAAGGTGGAGACGCACAACCATCCCACGGCGATCTCTCCTCATCCCGGTGCTTCCACGGGGGCGGGCGGGGAGATCCGGGACGAGGGGGCCACCGGCCGGGGCGCGAAGCCCAAGGCGGGCCTGACCGGCTTCTCCGTGTCGAACCTGCGCATCCCCGGCCACGAGCAGCCGTGGGAAACCCCTTACGGCAAGCCCGAGCGCATCGTGTCCGCGCTCGACATCATGCTCGAGGGCCCCCTGGGCGGCGCCGCCTTCAACAACGAGTTCGGCCGGCCCAACCTGTGCGGCTATTTTCGCAGCTTCGAGCTCCAGGTGCCCACGCCCGACGGGGTCGAGGTGCGGGGCTACCACAAGCCCATCATGCTCGCGGGAGGCCTGGGCAACATCCGGGCGAGTCATGTGCGCAAGGGCACGTTGCAGCCGGGGGATCGGATCGTCGTGCTGGGTGGCCCGGCGATGCTCATCGGCCTCGGGGGTGGGGCGGCGTCGTCGATGACGCAGGGCTCGAGCGCGGCGGATCTCGATTTCGCCTCGGTGCAGCGCGACAACCCGGAGATGGAGCGGCGCTGCCAGGAAGTCATCGATCAGTGCTGGGCGCAGGGCGAGGACAATCCCATCCGCTCCATCCACGACGTGGGCGCGGGCGGCCTGTCCAACGCGGTGCCGGAGCTCATCCACGACAACGACCTGGGCGGACGCTTCGAGCTGCGCGAGGTGCCCAACGCCGAGCCGGGCATGGCGCCGGTGGAGATCTGGTGCAACGAGGCCCAGGAGCGCTACGTGTTGGCGATCGCGCCCGATGACGTGGTGCGTTTCGCGGCGCTGTGCGAGCGCGAGCGCGCGCCCTTCGCGGTACTGGGGGAGGCCACGGCCGAGCAGGTGTTGAAGGTGAGCGATCAGCGCTTCGACAACGCCCCCATCGACATTCCCATGGACGTGCTGTTCGGCAAGGCGCCGCGCATGCACCGGGACGTGAAGTCGCGTCCGCTCGTGCACGCGGAGTTGAAGCTGGAGGCGCCGGTGGGGGAGCTGCTCGCGCGGGTGCTCGGGCACCCGACGGTGGCGGACAAGGGCTTCCTCATCACGATTGGGGACCGGTCGGTGTCGGGCCTGACGGCGAGGGATCAGATGGTGGGCCCGTGGCAGGTGCCGGTGGCGGACTGCGCGGTGACGCTGTCGGCGCACGCGGGCTACACGGGCGAGGCCATGTCCGTGGGCGAGCGCACGCCCGTGGCGCTCATCGACGCGGCGGCCTCTGCGCGCATGGCGGTGGGCGAGGCGCTCACGAACATCGCCTCGGCGCGCATCGGGAAGCTCGGAGACGTGAAGCTGTCGGCCAACTGGATGGCCGCCGCGGGCAGCCCGGGCGAGGACGCCAATCTCTATGCCGCGGTGAAGGCGGTGGGCATGGAGCTGTGCCCGGCGCTGGGCCTCACCATCCCGGTGGGCAAGGACTCCATGTCCATGCGCACGGTGTGGCAGGCGCAGGGCGAGCGCAAGGCGGTGACGTCGCCCCTGTCGCTCATCATCTCGGCGTTCGCCCCGGTGCTCGACGTGCGCCGCTCGCTCACGCCCCAACCGCGCGAGCCGGACGCGGACACGCGGCTGCTGTTCGTGGACCTGGCGGGGGGCAAGCAGCGGCTGGGTGGCTCGGTCCTGGCCCAGGTGTACTCGCAGGTGGGACCCCGGTGCCCGGACGTGGAGCGCCCCGAGGTCCTTCGAGGCTTCTTCGCCGCGATGCAGGCGCTCAACGAGGCGGGTCTGGTGCTGGCCTACCATGACCGCTCCGACGGTGGGTTGATCACCTCCCTGGTGGAGATGGCCTTCGCGGGGCACTGTGGCGTCGAGGTGGACGTGGGTCCGCTGGGCCCGGACGCCATCGCGGCGCTGTTCAACGAGGAGCTGGGCGCGGTCCTCCAGGTGAGGGCCGGAGACCTGTCCCGGGTGAACGAGGTGCTGGCGGCGCATGGGTTGGGCGCGCACGCGCACGAGCTCGGGAGGCCCCGCCCGGCGCTGAAGGTCCGGGTGAATCAGGGCGGCCGGGTCCTCCTGGATGAGGACGTGATGGCGCTGCGCGCGGGGTGGTCGCGCGTCAGCCTCGAGATGCAGAAGCTGCGCGACAACCCGCGCGGTGCCGAGGAGGAGTTCGCCGCGAAGTGCGACCCGGCGGATCCGGGCCTGTCGTCCCGGCTCACGTTCGATCCCACCGAGGACGTGGCGGCGCCCTACATCTCGAAGGGCGCGCGGCCCCGGGTGGCCATCCTGCGAGAGCAGGGGGTGAACAGCCAGTTGGAGATGGCGCGGGCCTTCGTGCGCGCGGGCTTCAGCGCGGTGGACGTGCACATGAGCGACATCCTCGCGGGGCGGGTGATGTTGAAGGACTTCGCGGGCCTGGCGGCGTGTGGTGGTTTCTCCTACGGAGACGTGCTGGGCGCGGGAGGCGGCTGGGCGCGCTCCATCCTGTTCAACGCGCGGGCCCGGGACGAGTTCGCCGCGTTCTTCGCCCGGACGGGGACGTTCAGTCTGGGCATCTGCAATGGCTGCCAGATGATGGCGCAACTGCGCGACCTCATCCCGGGGGCCGGACACTTTCCGAACTTCGTGCGCAACGTCTCCGAGCAGTTCGAGGCCCGGCTGGTGCAGGTGGAAGTGGCGGAGAGTCCGTCGCTCTTCTTCCAGGGCATGGCGGGCAGCCGCATCCCCATCGTGTCGTCGCATGGCGAGGGCCGCGCGGAGTTCTCGAGCGCCGAGGCCGTGGCGAAGGTGGATGGACTGGTGCCGGTGCGCTTCGTGGACAACCACGGACGGGTGACGGAGGCGTACCCGGCGAATCCGAACGGCTCGCCCGGGGGGCTCGCGGGCGTGACGTCCCGGGATGGGCGCGTGACGATCATGATGCCGCACCCGGAGCGGGTGAGCCGGAGCGTGCAGTACTCGTGGTGCCCGCCGGAGTGGGGCGAGGACAGCCCCTGGATGCGGCTGTTCCGCAACGCCCGCGCGACCCTGGGCTGAGGGGCGTCCGAGGGGGGGCGGCGCTGGTCCCCCCCCCCGGAAACACGAAAGCCCGATGTGAACCGGAGTCCACATCGGGCCCTTTGAGTGAGGCGCCACCCGGATTCGAACCGGGGAATGAAGGTTTTGCAGACCTTTGCCTTACCACTTGGCTATGGCGCCGCGACCAACGCGTACGGCCTTATATGGACCCGAATCCGCCGGGTCAAGACGCGAGAAGGGGGGAATGCTCGTTCTGGGAGCGAGCGAGGCATGAGGGCGGCCGGGGAGGCGCAGGGATGGGAATCCCATTCCCCTGGGTTGCCACCGCTGATACCGCGACTGGGAGGTTCCGGGTGATCCAAGCCCGTATGCCTTGTACCGAGTTGTTCGTGCGGCTGGGGGACGACGAGGTGCTCGTCCTCGACTGCCGCGATCCCTCCGACTGGGAGCGCTACGGGCTGCACATTCCGGGCGCCTTATGGATGACCTTCGAGGAGATTCTCCAGGACGTGGCGGTCCTTCCCGATGACGAACTCATCGTCGTATGTGGGTGCGCGCCGGACGGCTCCGATGCCCACCGGGTCTGCCGGCTGCTGCAGCGTCAGGGGCTCCAGGTGGTATGTCTGGACGGGGGCCTCCAGGAGTGGATCTCCCACGGGCTGCCCATCGAACACCATTTCGCCGGAGTCTCGGCCTCCCAGGTCTGCTGAGCCTGGGAGGGGTCCGGCTTTCGCGCATGGTGAAGTGGGGGACCAAAACGGTGTAAAGACGCCGCATCCCCGAAGTACCGAAGGAAGTCGGACACAATGGCCAAGCTTCGTGCCGTGCTCATCGGCGCCACCGGACTCGCCGGCCAGCAGTTCATCTCCGCGCTCAAGGACCACCCCTACATCGAACTCACGGGGTTGGCGGCCTCGCCGCGCTCCGCGGGCAAGTCCTATGTGGAGGCACTTCGCGCCGCCAATGGAATGACCGCCTGGTTCGTTCCCGAGGCGCTTCCGGAGTCGATCGCGAAGATGAAGGTGGTGAGCGGAGAGGAGATCCAGGCCAGGGACTACGACATCGCCTTCTCGGCGGTGGAGTCGGACGTGGCCAAGGACCTGGAGCCCCGGCTCGCCCGGGACATCCCCGTGTTCTCCGCGGCCAGCGCCTTCCGCTACGAGGCGGACGTGCCGCTGGTGATTCCCCCGGTGAACGCGGCCCACTCGGAGTTGATCCGCGCGCAGCGCAAGCAGCGGGACTGGAAGGGCTTCATCGTCCCCATTCCCAACTGCACCACCACGGGTCTGGCCATCACCCTGGCGCCGCTCGCCGAGCGCTTCGGCGTGCGCTCCGTGTTGATGACCTCCATGCAGGCCATGTCCGGCGCGGGCCGCTCGCCGGGCGTCATCGGCCTGGACATCCTGGACAACGTCATCCCCTACATCCCCAAGGAGGAGGAGAAGGTCCAGGTGGAGACCAAGAAGATCCTCGGCACGCTGGCCAACGGCGTCATCACCCCGCATGACATCCAGGTGTCGTGCACCTGCACCCGGGTGGCGGTACTCGAGGGTCACACTGAGTCCGTCTTCGTGTCGCTGGCCGAGAAGGCCTCCGTGAAGGACGTGGTGGCGGCGATGCGCGAGTGGCGGGGCGCCGAGGTGGCGCGCGCTCTGCCCTCCGCTCCCCCCCGGTGGATCGAGGTGCTCGACGAGCCCTTCCGCCCCCAGCCGCGCCTGGACCGGGACACCCACGCGGGCATGGCCACCACCGTGGGCCGGGTGCGCGAGGACAACGTCCTACCTAACGGGTTCAAGTACGTGCTGGTGTCGCACAACACCAAGATGGGAGCGGCCAAGGGGGCCATCCTGGTCGCCGAACTGATGCATGCCCAGGGTCTATTGAGATGAGGTAGAGGAGGGGCGCTCAGATTGGGAGTGCCAACCCCCTTCGCAACCCATTACTGTGCGCGCGCACGGTTCTGTCTCAAGAGGAGATTTCCATGGCTTATGTCGTCGCCGAGCCTTGCATCAAGTGCAAGTACACCGACTGCGTCGAGGTGTGCCCCGTCAACTGCTTCTACGAGGGTGCCAACTTCCTGGTCATCCACCCGGACGAGTGCATCGACTGTGGAGCCTGTGAGCCCGTCTGCCCGACGAAGGCGATCTTCCCCGAGTCGGAGTTGCCCCCGAAGTGGAAGGAGTTCCAGGCGCTGAACGCGGACTTCTCCGTGAAGTGGCCGAACATCGCGGAGAAGAAGGCGCAGCTGCCGGAGGCCGAGGAGTACAAGGAGAAGGAAGGCAAGCGCTCCTTGTTGGAGATGACGCCCGGAAAGTAGCCCTCCGGGTGTGTTTCAGGTGAGGGCCCCGCGGCTCCTGGCGGCGGGGCTTTTCTCATGCCCGCTCGGCGCTCCGCTCGGCGCTCCTATGTGCTCGACAGGGCACTCAGTGAGAGTCCCCGTGAGGCCAGTGCCTCCCGGATGCGGGTCAGCTCTCCTGGCGCCAGGGGCCCGCGACGGCCCTGGATGCGCAGTGCCACCTCGCGAGTGCCCGTGCGTTCCACCTCCACGGTGGCGTCGAGGGCCCCGCCCAGGCGCATGGCGAGCGCGGGCCGCTGTGATTTCACGAACACGTCGATCTTCTCGATGAGTTCCAGCGTCGCCTGGACCCGGAGTTCAGCGAGGCCACCCGCCTCGCTGGCCCCGGTGCCCAGAGGCCCTTCGGGCCGAGACCCGGAGAGTGCCTGGACGGGTTCCGCCGGAGCGAGGGGCGCGGAGGTGTCGCGCGCGGTCAGGGGATGGACGCCCGGCTCTCGCGCGAGTTCGTGGGCGATGAGCTCACTCAGCCGGTGGAGGACCCGCTCCTGATGCGTCTGGTGGGCTTCTCCCCGCGCATCGAGCAGCCGGTGGGCCTCGGCGGTGGCGCCCTGACGCACCTGCCCGAGGTGTTCGGCGCTGGCGAAGGCCGCTCGGGGAGGGACTTGGATGGCGCTGGCGAGAGCGCGGACTCCGGGAGTGCTCCGCACGGCCGTGGGGACGGCACGGGTCCCCGTTCCTCCCGGTGGCGCGCGTTTCGCCAGCTCCGGCGCGCCTTTCCTCACCTGCTCCTGGAACGGGCCCTTGCCCGGCGCGGACCGGGTGGGAGCTGCCTCGGGACGACCCTCGATCTTCATGTTCCCTCGCGGCGTTGGGGTTTCCCCCCGCGCGGGAGCACGGCTCGTGCCAGGACCTTCTGGGTGAGGTGGCTCCCGGCGGGTCTTCTCCCTCCCCGGACGGGAGGCTCGCCCCCGGGACGCCGGACGCGTGATCCTAACGGCGCGGCTGCCCGAAGGCGCCCTGCTGCCCGAAGGCGCCCTGTTGGACGGGAGCCGACCCCATCAGATCGTTCACGGCGAAGCGGCACTGGGCCACGGCGTTGGGGTCCACCAGGGTATTGCCCTGGGTCCAGTCGCGGTCCTGGAAGATGAGCGCGTCGCGCAGTTCCACCTCGTCCACGGCCTTGGTGAAGGCCCAGAAGCGCCCGCGCACCATCAACCGGGCCCCCTTGGGGATGCGGCTCAGGTCCAGGTACTGCTCGGGGGCGAGCCGCGCGGTGATGCGCACCTCGGGGCGCTTCTTCGCGCCGAAGATCTCGAGCTGTCCGGCGTTGGGATCCGGCGGGTACCAGACCATGCGGGCCACGGCGGTGGGGGGCGTGTCGTCCTCGACGATGATGGGCTGGCCCTTGCGCTTCTTGGGCTTCTTGGGCTGCTCCACGGCCACGTCGAGCAGCTCCACGTTGCCGAAGGCCACCTGCTTGTCGAGGTAGTTCTCGCGGAACTCCTTCTCGGCGGAGCGCGCGGTGGTGGCGTTGGCGCGGCGCACTTCGATTTCATAGCGCTCGCGCAGCGTGGGCAGGGTGAGGAAGAAGCTGTCGATGGGCCGCAGCCCCTCGGACAGGTAGCGCAGCTTGCCCACGTCGATGGTGAGCACCAGCGGGCCCAGGGTGGAGGCGGTCTGGAACCAGCTCGCGGGCAACTTGTGATCGATGAGCACGCGCCGCACCATGGCCACGAAGTACGCCTGGGCCTGGAAGCGGGGGGTGCTCAGCTGGGTGTTGAGCGCCTGGACGAGCTGTGGGTCCAGATAGAAGTTCTCGTCCCGCTTGTGCAGCAGGGGGGCCGTTTCCCCGAGCAGCGTGAGCATGCCGCCGAGCAGCAGGGCGCAGTTCGGATCGTTCGTTCCCTGGGACAGGGCCCGGTAGAGGCCCGTCTTGAGGAAGCGGCGGTCGAAGTCCTCCTCCTTGATGTTGGGCACGTCCTGTCCGGAGCCGAAGATGACCTCCGGCTGGGCGACGGCGGGAAGGGAAGTGAGTCCGAGGACGAGTGCGAGGAGGGAGGATCGCATCACGTCCGAGGGTATCACGAGCGGCCCCGGGCTCATGGCGGAAGGCGGGCGGGCGGAATGGGGGCGGGTCTCTCGGCTGTCCGGAAACTTCCCGGGCCGGGCCGCCTTTTCGCCTGTTTGCGCCGCCGGGTTTTGTGTACCTTGCCCGGCGACATGCCGAATCCGGACAACCCCCAGCCGGTTACCATCGCCCAGATTCGTACCGAAGCTGAGCTGTTTCAGTCGCTCGCCATCCGCGAGGTGGTGTTCATCGAGGAGCAGCATGTCCCCGAGGGCATCGAACGGGATGACGAGGACGCGAAGGCCTACCATGTCCTGGCGTTCCAGGGTGGGCACGCCATTGGAACGGGGCGCCTGGTGATGCTGCCAGAACCTCCTCCCGGTGAGACGGGGCGGTGGGCACAGATTGGCCGCATGGCGGTGCTCAAGGCGCACCGCAAGGCGCGCGTGGGCGCCCGGTTGTTGGAGTCGCTGGAGCAGGAGGCGCGTGACCGCAAGGTCGACGGCATCGTGCTGCACTCGCAACTCTACGCGCTCGAGTTCTACAAGAAGATGGGCTACGCGCCGGTGGGCGAGGTGTTCGATGAAGCGGGCATCGAACACCTGGAGATGCGCAAGCGGTACTGATTCCGCGGTGGATCAGATCCTCCGGCCGCGCTCGGCGGGCGTCTGCGCTTGGCGCGGCTCCTCGGGCCAGCTGTGCCGGGGGTACTTGCGGCACAGCTCCTTGCGCAGCGCGGGGTAGTGCCGCTCCCAGAACCCGGCGAGGTCCGTGGTCACCTGGACGGCCCGCATGTTGGGCGCGAGCAGATGCAGCACGAGCGGGACGCGTCCGGCGCACACGCTGGGCCCCTGCACCATGCCGAAGAAGTCCTGGAGCCGGGACTCGACCCACGGCGGCTTGCCCGGCTCGTAGTTGACCTTGGCCTGACGCCCTCCGGGCAGGGAGACCTTCTCCGGGGTGTGCTGGGCGAGCAGCCGGGCCTGTTCCTTGGTGAGCCGGGCCTGGAGCGCGTCGAGCAGGGACACGCCTTCCAGGTCCGCGAAGCTCCGGGCTCCGGTGCACAGGGACGCGAGCGCGTCGCGCATGAACGGCTCGTCCACGGTGGGAAAGCCCGCCTCGGGGAAGGCCTGGGCGAGCAGGGCCACGCGGGTGCGCCAGTTCTGCAGGGCCTCGGGATCGGCGAAGCGTCCGGGACCGGCGGCGAGCGCCTGCTCCACCAGGACGCGCGCGGCCTCCTCCGAGGGCGGCGCGGGCGCCCGGGTCTCCTCGAGGACGAGGTTGCCGTAGGCCAGGCGGGTGATGCGCTCGACACGCCGGGACTCGGCGTTCCACTGCAGGGTGTCCAGTTCCTCCAGGGCGTCGGGGTACAGATCCAGGAGCCATTCGGGCTCCACGGCGCTGGCGAGCCGCACGATGACGCCCCGGCCCGGACGCTCCTCGATGTCCACGGCGACCAACAACTCGGGCTCCTGGACGGCGCTGTTCTCGGACAGTTGCGCGGTGCCGCCGCCGAAGAGCAGCAGATCCGGCGAGCGGGGCTTGCGACGCCGGGCGACCCGATCCGGATAGCCGGCGAGCACGCTGAGCATCAGTGCCTGCTCCACGGCCTCGGGGGTCGCGGGCTTCGAGGCCTGTTCCCGCACGGTGCGCCGCAACTGGCGCTGCACCCGGTCCACGGCCTGCACGGCGCCGGGCTCCAGGGACAGGGACTGCACGCGGCCGGAGGAGAACTGGGCGCGCTCGGCCTGGCGGAAGCGTTCGAGCAGTTCCAGCAGATCCGAGGGTCCCGCGACGACATGGGCGGCCCGGCCCGGACCCGACATCTGGGTGCGCGCCTCTCGGCGGATGTCGCGCTCGCCCACGAGCGAAGCCAGCAAGGCCGCGTCCGCGCCCACGCCCCGCCGTTCACCCTCGACGATGATGCGGGCCTGCCGTGGGTGGAGGGGAAAGCGCAGCAGCCGCTGGCCCACGTCCGTCACCTTGCCGTCCGGAGCCACGGCGCCCAGGCGGCACAGCAGGCTCTCCGCGGCCTCGAGTGAAGCGGCCGGTGGGGGCTCGAAGAAGGGGAAGGCGCCCAGGTCGCGGATGCCGGAGGCGCGCAGGGAGAGCACCGTCTCCGCCAGGTCCATGCGGCGGATTTCCGGGGCGTCCTGCTCGGGGCGGCCGTCGAAGTCGTGCTGGGTGTACAGGCGCAGGCAGTGGCCGGAGCGGGTACGGCCGGCGCGGCCCGCGCGCTGGGTGGCGCTGGCCCGGCTCACCTTGGCGAGCTTGAGGATGGGCAGTCCAGACCAGGGGGAGTGCGAGGCCACCCGCGCGAGTCCGCTGTCGATGACGGCGGCGACACCATCGATGGTGACGGAGGTCTCCGCCACGTTGGTGGAGAGGATGATCTTCCGGCGCGAACTGCGGCGCACGGCGCGATCCTGCTCGGCGGGGCTCAGGTCTCCATGCAGTGGCAGCAGCTCGATGTCATGGCGCTCGGCGAACTCGGCGCAGGCGTCCCGGGCCCGGCGGATTTCACCCGCGCCGGGGAGGAACACGAGCACGTCGCCATCGAGGCCATTGGCATGCAGCCGCTTGATGCCGGAGAGCACCTGGGCATCGAGGTAGCGCTCGTCGGGGGCGGGCAGGTACTCGACGCTCACGTCGAAGCGGCGGCCCTCGGAGCGCAGGGTGGGGCACCCGCCGAGGTAGGCACTGATGGGGGCGGCCTCGAGCGTGGCGGACATCACCACGATCTTCAGGTCGGGCCGGGGGCCCTGCTGGAGCCGGCGCAGCAGGGCGAGCGAGATGTCCGCGGACAGGTGGCGCTCGTGGAACTCGTCGAGGACGACCACGGAGATGTCGCGCAGGGTGGGGTCGGACAAGAGGCGGCGGCCGAGCACGCCCTCGGTGACGAAGGACAGCCGGGTCTTGGGGCCGCGCACGTCCTCGAAGCGCACCTGGTAGCCGACGGTGTCGCCCACGCGCTCGCCGAGTTCCTCGGACACGCGGTTGGCCGCGAGCCGGGTGGGCAGACGCCGGGGTTGCAGGACGACGATCTCCTTGCCCTGGCCGATGCCCGCCTCGAGCAAGGCGCGAGGCACGCGGGTCGTCTTGCCGGCGCCGGGAGGGGCCTCCAGCACGAGCGAGGACGAGGAGCGCAGCGTGGTGACGAGCTGCGGCAGGAGCGGATCGATGGGAAGTGCGACGTCGGCCATGGCCGGTTCCTCCATAACGGGGGCCTGGGGCCTCCGCGCTCAGGTCGACTCCGGAGAGGGGGACTTGGCCTCGGCCTTCTTGCGGCCGCGCTTGCCCCCGGACTTGGCGGGTTTGGCCTCGGGTGGAGGCTCGGAGGCGGGAGGCTCGGGGGCGGGAGGCTCGGCGGCGATGGGCGCTGGCGTCGGTTCGGGCTCGACGGTGGACGCTTCCTCCTCCGGCGGTCCGGCGAGCGCCGCGAGTTCGGCCAGCTCCGCCGCGCTGGGCTCCTCCGAGGGGGGGTCCTGAGGGGCGTCGAGCGTTTCAGCCAGGGCCTCCCCGGTCTCCGCGGGCAGGGCCTCGGCCGTCTCTCCGAGCGGAAGACCGCGTCCGGCGCGCTTGCGGGGCTTGCTGGCGAGACCGGAGTTCTCGAAGGCCTCCGGCAGGGGCGCGAGCGCGGCCTCGGCGAGGCACCGGGCCTGGCGCAGGGCGAGGTCCAACCGCTTGCCGAGCGAGATGATCTCCGCGCGCAGGGGGGCGGCCTGCTCATGGGGGAGCTGCACGGGGACGAAGCAGGCTTGCCATTGCGCGTAGGCGGCCGCGACCTGATCCAGCACGGGGCGCACGAAGGCGAAGTCGTCCCGGGCGAGGATGCGCGAGACGTAGGAGGACTTCAGGCGGCGCTCGTAGCCCGTGACGAACTCCTGGAGGGTGTCGCGGGAGGCGCGGCGCAACTGGGGGAACTTGAGATGGGGAAAGAGCGCCTCGATGACGGGGGCGCGGCTGCTCGCGCAGAAGGTGATGCCGGCGTGGACCTTCTCCAGCGTGTCGATCCAGGCGTTCTGGAGGGTGAAGGCGAACTCCTCGCGCACCTCCTCGAGCTCGGGCAGATCGCGGACTTTTTCCAGGATGGACTGGGCGGGAGCGCGCTCGGCGCGCAGCAACTGGAGGGCGGTGGAGAGCCACTCCTTCTCGCGCTCCAGGCCCGGGCGGCTCGCGAGCAGCTCGTCGGCGGTGGCCAGTCGCGAGTCGAAGGCCTCGGCGAAACGGACGAGATCGTAGGCTTCGAGGGTGGACAACGACATGGGCGAAGGGCTCCTCGGGGGCCGGGCGGGACGGCCGGAGATAACACACCCGGCGCCAGGGAGCGCCGGAAGTCCGGAGGTGGCTCAGTGTTCCCCGAGCAGCGTGGCGAGCGCTTCGCGGGCGGTGAAATCGGCGAAGGCGTGATCGGCGCCCGCGGCGAGGAGTTGCTCGGGGGTGTAGTGGCCCGTGCCCACGCCGATGCACACGGCGCCGATGCCCTTGGCGGCGTCGACGTCCTTGGGCGTGTCTCCGATGACGACGACCCGGCAGGCCTCGACGGACACACCGAGCTGGGCGGCGCCGGTGCGGGCGCCATGGCGGATGAGCTCGACGCGGTTCTCGTGGTCGCAGCCGAAGCCCCCGAACGAGAACCGGTCATGAATGCCCACGCGCTCGAGCTTGATGCGAGCGCCCTCGCGCACGTTGCCGGTTCCGAGCCCCACGGCGAATCCCGCACGGGCCAGGGCGGAGTCGACGGCTTCACGCATGCCGGCGTGGAGGCGGTAGTGGGTGTCGGTGACGCGATGGACCTCCTGGGCGAGGTGCTGGAGGTAGGAGTCGATGACGGCGGAGATGGCCTCGGGGGTGGCCGGGGCGCCGATGAGCTCGAGCGCCTTGCGGACGATGGCCTGATCCGTCATCCCGGACATGCTGAAGGAGTCACAGGCATCGCGGCGCTGGTGGAGCCCGTGGAAGGCGAGATCCATGGCTCGGCGGCCGGAGCCCGCGTTGTCGATGAGGGTTCCGTCGATGTCGAAGAGGAGCACGGTGGGGCGCATGGCCCTCCATCTAATGGATGCGCCTGGGGGATGCGAGGGGGCGATCGCGGCCTCCGTCAGGGCTCGACGTCGCTCAACCCCTGTTGAAGCGCATCCCGGACCTCGGCGTGCTCCTCCAGGGCGAGCCGTTCCTCCAGCACCCGGCGAGCCTCTCCGCCGCCCATGCGTCCGAGCGCCCGGGCGGTGGTGGAGCGAACGAGTGCGTCCCCGTCCTCCAGCAGGGGGGCGAGCACGGGAAGGGCGGCGAGACCGGCCCGGCGTTGGAGCGCGAGCACGGCGGTGGCGCGCAGCGAGGGGGGCAGGGTGGGGGTGTGCAGCAGTTCGGCGAGGTGCTGGGCCGCCTCGGCATGGGCCACGACGGCGAGGGCGGCGATGGCGCGGGTTCTTTGGGCTTCGGGGGCTTGGGGATCCTTCGCGAGCGCGAGGAGTTCCCCCAGCGCCGCGGGGCCCAGGGGCGCCCAATCGGCTTCCCTGGGAGGGGTCTTGGATCTGTCGAGCATTCGCAGGACTCGCCCGTGCAACGCGCCCGGCTCGGTGGCGGAATCGGAGGGCACGGGGGCGGCGGCCGCGGGCGCCACGAGGAGCCATGCGGCGAGGGCGAAGGAGATCATGGGCGGCGGCCTCGGGACGGGAACTTGGGCGAGAAACCGGGTTTATAGGCTGGCGCGCGCGGTGGATTCGACGGACCCGGAGCGCTTTCGCTGCGAGCGGATTGTTGAAGTGGCGGGTATGGTGCCGAGCCCATGGCCGGACGCGTCTTCTTCTTCCTGCAGCACGCCACGTACGAGCCCGCCTTCCAGGCCGCCACGATGGGCATCACCGCGGTGGCGATGGGCGACGAGGTGTATTTCGTCTTCGCCTTCGATGCGCTGCGCGCGCTGGTGGAGGGCCGGTTTGGCGAGCCGCGCGGCGAGCGGGAGTTGGCGGAAAGCGCGAGGGCGCTCGAACTCGGAGTGCCGCCGCCGGCGCGGATGCTGGCGGAAGCACGGGAATTGGGTGCGCGTCTGGTGGCGTGCGACACCACGGTAAGAATCTGTGGATACGCATCGGAGGAGTTGACGGGTCCGTTGGACGAGGTGATGGGGCTCGCGTCGTTGTGGCGACTGACGGATGGCGCACGCACTCTCGCTCTTTAGGGAGGCGGTGCGTTGACGCTGGCCGTGCGAAGGTGGAGGAGGCTATCCTTGGACCGATTTCAGGGCCGGACCCTGTGTGGGCGCGAGGAGTGCTCGTGCCCCTTTTTTAGAGGAGCGAATCCATCTTATGCGCGCCAAGCTGACCCTGCTGAGCCTGATGGCGATGAGCACCCTGGGGGGTGTGATCGCTGCGGGTTGTCAGACCTACGACTTCGAGCCGGTGGATCCGCTCGCCATCTCGCAGACGACCGAGACGCGAGTCGTCACGGCCCGGGCGAGCAAGCCGAACCTGATGCTGCTGGTGGACACGTCCGGTTCCATGACGGCGCCGGTGGATCCCAGCAGGCCGGGGTGCAAGCAGGGAGCTGAGACCTGTGGAAGCGAGGTGAACCCCTGCAACACGACGGTCTGCCCCACGCGGTGGAGCGAGCTGCAGGAGGCGATGAAGGACTTCCTGGACAGCAGTGGTACCCTCGCGCGCATTGGGCTCACGACCTATCCGGACGAGAGTGAGGGAGACTCGTGCGGTGCCTCGACCTCGCTCAGCGTTCCGCTGCCCGCGGGGGAGCAGGAGGACCCGGCTACGCTGACCGCCAACGCGGGGTTGGTGAAGGGCCGGCTGCTGGCCATCAAGAACTCCTCGACCACGGGAGAGCAGGTTCCGGTGGGTGGTACGCCCACGAGCGTGAGTCTGAATTACGTGGGCTCGCGGCCCGAGCTGTTGTCGGAGACGCGCTCCAGCTTCGTGCTGTTGCTCACGGATGGTCTGCCCAACTGCAACGCGCAATTCGAGACGCCCTACCCGGACCCGGGTTGCTTCTGCACGCTGACGTCCTGCAACTTCGCTCAGGACATCGGCTGCCTGGACACGAATGCGTCGGTGCGCGCGGTGCGCGATCTGAAGGCCAAGAACATCCAGACGATCGTCATCGGGTTTGGCGCGGACTTCAATTCCAGCAGCGAGTCGGGACTTCGGGGCGTGGCGACGCTCAACGGCATGGCCGAGGCGGGTGGCTTCGCGCGCGCGTGCAAGTCGAACGCGGAATGTGGCGCGGGGGACACGTGTGATGCCGCGAAGGGCCTGTGCACGCGTCGGTTCTACCAGGCGGCGAACAAGACGGAGTTGGTGAACGCCCTCAAGGAGATCACCGAGAAGGTGACGGTGAACGAGCCCTGCGTGCTGAGCTTCGATCCCACCCAACAGCCCAACTCGGAGGAACTGGTGGTGCTATTCGTCAACAAGGAGCGCCTCTCGCCGGGGGCGAACACCTGGAACCTGACGGACACGGGCATCGTCTTCAACGGCGAGATGTGTGCGCGCATCTCGGCGTCCACGCCGGCGAACCCGGTGAACATCGAGGTTCGGGCCATTCAGCGGCGCTAAACGCCCGGGGCGGCTTTACGTGGTGAGGGGGTGGGGCTATGTCTGCGCCCGGCCCCCGGGCCACCCATGAAGATCACCATTCTCTCGCGCTCCGCCTCCATTTCGTCCACCAAGCGTCTGGTCGAGGCCGCGCGCGGGAGAGGGCACCAGGTGAGGGTGCTCAATCCAGTCCGGGTGGAGATGCACCTGGACGGACGGAAGGCCCACCTCTACTACCGGCGCCGCAAGCTGCCGCCCTGCGACGTGGTCATTCCGCGCATCGCGCAGTCCATCAACAACTACGGTCTGGCGGTGGTGAATCAGTTCGCCATGGGCGGGATGCCGCTGGTGAACACGGCGAGGGCCATCGCCGAGTCGCGCAACAAGATGCGCTCGCTGCAGTTGCTCTCGGCGCATGGCATCGGCATCCCAGCGACGGTGATGGCGCGGGACGCGGCGGACCTCAAGGCCATGGTGGGGCTGGTCGGAGGCGTGCCGGTCCTGGTGAAGTTGCTGCAGGGCCAGGAGAAGAGGGGGGTGATGGTTTGCGAGAGCCTCCAGTCCCTGGAGGCGGCGCTCGAGGCCATCCTGGGTCTGGGGCACAACCTGATCGTCCAGCAGTACGTGAAGCACTCCGGGCAGGACGTACGGGTCCTGGTGGTGGGAGGCAAGGCGGTGGCGGCGGTGCGTCGTCGGCCGAGGGTAGGCCGACTCTCCTACACCCTCAATCGCGGGGCCCGGTTGGAGAAGCTGGAGTTGACCGACTCCCAACGAGCGGCGGCGGAGAAGACGGCCTCGCTGGTGGGGCTGGAAGTGGCGGCGGTGGACCTGCTCGACGTGCAGGAGGGCCACCCCAAGGTATTCGAGGTCAACAGTTCCCCGGCGCTTCCGGAAATGGAGGCGGCCACGGGGCTGGACCTCGCCACCATCATCATCGAGCGGGCCGAGCAACTGGCGGCGGGGACGCCTGGGATCGTCAGTTCCGAGCCAGGTCCGGTGACTTCGTCCCGGCGCAAGCGGACGTCCAGGGCCCGAGCCTGAGCCGCAAAGAGGTCGCCAGGGGCGGGAGGGGCGGTGATATAGGGGCGCTTCCGTCTTTCGGAGGAAAAGCGCCATGCCCCACATCCGACACATCACCTCCTTGGCCGCCGCGCTGCTGACGCTCGCCTGCTCGCCGGCCCATGCCGAGGGGCAGGTGGATCCAGCCACGCTCTACGAACTGAGTACCGCGGGCTCGTCCACTCAAGTGAAGGCCGGGGGCTCGGGTGTGTTCGTGCTGTCCATCAAGAGCAAGCCGGGCGCGCATGTCTCCGACGAGGCGCCGTTGAAGCTGGAGCTCAAGGGCTCGGGAGTGGCGCTGCCCCAGGAGAAGTTGGCGCTGAAGGACTCGGTGGCGAAGAAGGCCGAGGGCCAGGCCTTCGTAGATCCCCGCTTCGAGGTGCCATTCAAGGCCGACGCCGTGGGCAAGGGGCAGGTGGAGGCGAAGCTCACGTTCTTCATCTGCTCGGAGCAGTTGTGTGCCCGGCAGCAGAAGACGCTCTCCGTTCCCGTGGAGGTTCTCTAGCCCGTGGTGCGCCAGCGTCCGTCGAAGGGGAGTGAGCGCGGAGGAGAGCGCGAGCGTGCCGAGCAGCGCTACGTGTACGGAGTGAATCCGGTCATGGAGTCGCTTCGGGCGCACGCGGAGCGGGTGGAGCGGCTCTTCGTCACGGAGGGACAACTCGCCGCGAAGGCAGCGGCGGAGATTTTCAGCCGGGCCCGGGAGGCGGGAGTCCGGGTGGAACGAGTGCCTCGTGAGCGCCTGGCGAGTCTGGCGGATGGCGGAGTGCACCAGGGCGTGGTGGCCGAGCTGCGCGGCTTCGAGTACGCGGACCTGTCGGACCTGATTGAGTCGGCCGCCGAGGGTGGGAGACCCCCGTTGTGGGTGGTGCTGGATGGCATCCAGGATCCGCACAATTTCGGAGCCATCATCCGCTCGGCGCATGCGCTGGGCGCGCATGGCATCGTCATCGCGAAGGACCGCGCGGTCCCCGTGACGGGCGTGGTGGCCAAGGCGTCAGCCGGAGCTGTCGAGCACTGTCCCATCGCCCGGGTGGTCAACCTGTCGCGTGCCCTGGAGGAGTTGAAGGAGTCCGGTGCGTGGATCGCCGCGGCGGATCCCCATTCGAAGGAGCCCTTGTGGAGCGCCCGGCTCGATGGTCCCTTGGCGGTGGTGGTGGGGTCCGAGGGAGCGGGCGTGCGCCAGGGCGTGCTGGAGCACTGTGACTTCCGTCTCCAGATTCCGATGCTCGGTCAGGTGGGCTCGCTGAATGCGTCGGTCTCGGCGGCGATTCTGCTATACGAGGCCGCCCGGCAACGGGGGACGGCACGCCCGGTTGCTGGAAAGTAGACCAGCGGATGCAAACTGCTTGACTCGGGCGGCGGGGACTTCTAAAAGGGCGCGCCTCGACGGGGCCGGTACACGGGTTCTGGGTGAGGTGGATGGGCGGGCAGGGGGCAGTTGCCGGAGTACTGAATGCCGGTGTAGCTCAGTCGGTAGAGCAACTGATTTGTAATCAGTAGGTCGCGGGTTCAAGTCCCGCCGCCGGCCAAGCGGACGGGGCCGCGGATGAGGGCCCGGGACGAAGAAAGCAGTAGGAAGTTGCAGGGGTTGTGCGGTAGTTGAAGTCAGCGGTTCGGAGGGGTACCCAAGTGGCCAAAGGGAGCAGACTGTAAATCTGCCGGTTCACGCCTTCGTTGGTTCGAATCCAACCCCCTCCATCGGAATCGCGGGAATAGCTCAGTTGGTAGAGCGTCAGCCTTCCAAGCTGAATGTCGTGGGTTCGAATCCCATTTCCCGCTCCAGTTGTTGTAGGCGCACAGACAAGCCCTGATAGCTCAGTTGGCAGAGCGCATCCTTGGTAAGGATGAGGTCACCAGTTCAATCCTGGTTCAGGGCTCCATTTTTCGAGGAGCGTCGTAATGTCCAAGGAAAAGTTCGACAGAAGCTTGCCGCACGTCAACATCGGCACCATCGGCCACGTTGACCACGGCAAGACGTCCCTCACGGCGGCCATCACCAAGGTGCTGGCGAAGTCCGGCGGCGCGACGTTCCTCGCGTACGACCAGATCG